>Ga0265293_10003167_pt1 | contig 31067 bp, 43 predicted proteins | sample Munlanlewell138R_FD_192505 | JGI IMG/M metagenome (GOLD analysis project Ga0265293, IMG submission 192505) | Leachate microbial communities from a municipal landfill in Southern Ontario, Canada - Leachate well 138R | ecosystem: Engineered > Solid waste > Landfill > Unclassified | place: Canada... | reverse complement strand
TTCTCCATCCTGTTTTCAATCTGCATACAGTTGCCACGTATCGTTCCAGTGTTTCAGATCCAAACACACAAAATATCCCCATTCGTGACACATATGTGGCTTCTCTCGTTCGTCCGTGTTTCATATCCCGTTCCCCGTCCGGCCAAATCTGTGAACACGACTTTTCTGGTATCGAAGTTCGTGTAAGCGGTTGTTACAACAAAGACCCTCAATTATTAACATACATTCGGGACAAGACAACAGATATGCACAGAGATATGGCGATGGAGTGCTATCTGTTGGAACTCAATCAAGTGACAAAAGAGGCAAGATATTGTGCCAAAAACAAGTTTGTCTTTCCTGAATTCTATGGCGATTGGTATCTTTCTTGTGCAAACAGTTTGTGGATGGCTATTGACAGGATGCAATTGAAAACAGCACAAGGGGTATCTCTGAAAGAACATTTGAGAAGAAAAGGGATCAAAAGACTGGGTTCATTAGATCCAGATGTTCGTCCTGTCCCAGGTACATTTGTACATCATCTACAAACAGTGGAGAAGAGATTTTGGGAGGACAGATTTGCAGTATACAGTCAATGGAAAGTGGATTGGTGGGAAGCATTTTTGAAGAAAGGGTATTTTGATACGTATACTGGATTTCGATGTGGCGGATTGCTGGATCGAAAACAATGCGTCAATTACCCATTCCAAGGTTCTGCCTTCCACTGTCTTCTCTGGTGTCTCATTCGTGTGCAAAAGATGTTGAGAAAATATCGGATGAGGACAGTATTGATTGGACAGATTCACGACAGTTTGTTAAGTGATGTGGCAAAGGGAGAATTGAAAGACTATACAGAAATCGCACACAAGATAATGACAGTGGATTTGAAGAAACATTGGCGATGGATTATCGTACCTATGGAAGTTGATTGTGAAGTTGCTCCATGCGGTAGAAGCTGGCTTGAAAAAGAAAAATACAATGGATGAAATATGGACCCATAGCTCAATCGGTCAGAGCGCACCCCTTATAAGGGTGAGATTCCTGGTGGGTCCATTATCACTTTGAAAAGAAAATCGATTTGGAATAGGAGTCACGGATGGCAGAATTATACAAGAAATATCGACCGAAGAGTTTTGAGGATGTGGTTGGACAAGACGCTGTAGTTAAACAATTGGAAGGGTTGTTCAAATCAGATAACTTCCCACATGCTGTCTTATTGAATGGGGAAAAGGGGCTTGGGAAAACCTCCATATCCAGAATTTTGCGACGAAAACTCAAGTGTAGCAAGTTCGATTATAATGAAGTCAATTGTGCCAATCATCGGGGAATCGATTTCATTCGATCAATCGAAAGAAATGCTGGTCTGAGCCCAATGCAAGGGAACACTAAAGTTTGGACCCTGGATGAATGTCATATGCTGACATCGGAGGCATCAAATGCTTTTTTGAAAATTCTCGAAGACACTCCAAAACATGTGTATTTTATCCTGTGCACAACAGATCCACAAAAAGTGATTGCCACAATTAGGAGTCGTTGCACATCATTTGCCCTCGAACCATTTGATTCAAGTTCTCTAAGAAAGTTGATCCGAAAAGTATGTAAGTTGGAAAAGGCTAAAATTTCAGAAGAAGTCGAGGATAAAATCATAGCCAATGCAGATAATTCTGCACGAAATGCTTTAGTGCTGTTGGATAAGGTTTTGGGACTGGATGGCGAAGAATCGCAACTGGAAGCAATTTCCAAATCAACTGTTGAAGTCGCAGCCATTCAAATTGCCAGAGCCATTTTTGATCCAAGAACAAAATGGCCTGATATGGCCAAAATATTGAAATCCACCGAATTGGAAGAACCAGAACAAATTCGGTGGATGGTGCTTGGATATGCAAAAACAATTCTGTTGAGCGGAGGGAAAATGAGCGGACGGGCATTCGATGTGATTTCTGTTTTTCGGGATAATTGGTTTGATTGCAAGGCGAGCGGTCTGGCGGCATGTTGTTTTGAAGTAATAACAGGAAAATAAGGCTGTAGGTCGATTCAAGACACGATAATTCTTAGGGGTAGCGACGATAGGTGTTTTTTAGGATCGTCGCTTGTAGACCCGTATAGAGCGTTCAAATAAGGTGCGAAATTGAAGCATAAACCTTGCAATCGTATATTTTTCAAATTCGCCTGCAAATCCTCTTTGATTTTGCGATAATGAAGGGTGAACCATGAAAATACAACAAATCCAAAACAAAAAATTGGTAAAACTCGCTGACATGAAAGCTGGTGATTGTTTTCTCATTCCAGGTGAATATAGTGAGGACTACGCTTGGACCGGCTTATGTATGCTGACAAGTCATACACAAGGATTGGAGGAGGAAAAGTTACTTGGATGTGTGGAATTGGAACATGGTCATTTTCAATTGATGGATCCAAACGCAAGATTTGAGATAGCCAATGTGGTCGTACAAATTCTGCCAGACGAGGAGATACAAAATTGAAACGCAAAACAACCAAAACACCCGAAATTCAAGAATCCTCGATTTTGGAAATAGATCGAAATGAATTGGATAGAGAGTGGGCGATGCAACCCAAACTCTATCACAAATACGCGGATGATTTGGCAAGAGCAAGGAAGGCACTGGATGAAGCAGAAGCAGCCGTAAAGGTGGTTAGAGCAGACATCGATAAGCGAATACGAAAGAATCCATCCAAATATGACCTACCAGACAAACCAACGGAAACCGCAATTGCCAATACCATTCTTCTTCGCAAACAATTCATTGAGGCTCAAAATGCAGTCATTGAGGCACAATTCAGTGTGAACATTCTCTACGCCATGACTACATCACTTGACCACAAGAAAGCTGCATTGGAAAATATGGTACGATTGCACGGACAGGATTACTTTTCAACACCAAAAACAGATGCAAAAGGATATGAGAAACTGGAAAAGGAGAGATCGAATACAGTTGCAAGGAAATGTGTAAAACAGAAATAGGATGAATAAGCGATGTCACTACTTCAAATCATGTTTGGAATCGGTGTGTTTTGTATTGTAGCTCCATTTGTTTTGTTCTTCTGTGGAAAATGGGGTGCTGTTGGATGGTTTAGAGGGAAACATATTGCAGAAAACAAAATGCCTTTTCCAAAAGAACAAAACGATGCCGAAAATGAAACCTAAATATGAAAGGGACACCCCGAATGGCAACAAAACGTGAAAAACGGGAACAACGCATCAAGCGAGGAAGTGGAGGAGAAAATGCGAAGAAGGCGGCAAATGACAGAAGAATGTGGGATTCACCGTCACTTAATTTGCCATCCACCGCTGCATCTTTCTATTTGAAGGATGCAGAACCGAAGAGGTTGGATGTGTTGAATTATTTGGTGGGGAAGGGAAACCCGAAAGCGGATGAAGGGACGTATTACTACGAGAGACGATTTTGGGTGCATAAGGGATTGGGGGCGGATGGGAAGCAATCGTTCGTATGTACATCGAGGACATTTGGAAAGAAGTGTGCTGGATGTGATTATGTTACCAAACTTCAACGCGATCCCGATGCTGATCCAGACATTATCAAAAGACTCCTTCCAAAAGAACGTCAAATTATGAATGTCATTGACAGGAAGGATCTTGAGAAGGGTGTTCAGATTTGGGAAACATCTTGGTTCAACTTTGGGAAGCTGTTGGAATTGAAGATTCAAAATGAAGACGAAGAGGACAATTATGAAGACTTTGCAGATTGGGAAGGAGGAATGACACTCAAATGCGACATTGAAGATGACAAGACGTTTGGAAGATCGGTAGCGGGAATTGAATTCAAAGCACGCAAGGATTACGATCCTGACGACATTGAGAAAAAGGTATATTGTTTGGACGAAATGATTAAGGAGCCGACGTACAAAGAACAGCAAAAAATCATAATGGGCATGGACGAAGAAGAAACGAAATCAAGGAAGTCAAAATTCAAGGAGTCAGATGTGAAGAAGATCAAGAAAATGTCGGAAAAGGAACTTCGCAAGTTTGTCATTCTCAACGACTTGGAAGATGAGATCGATTTGGATGAAATCGATGACGAAGATGATTTGCGAGTGGCTGTGCTGGAGGCTGTGAAGGGAGCTTTGGAAGACGAAGAGGAGAAGCCTGCCAAGAAAGCCGCAAAGAAGAAGGTAGCAAAGAAGTCGTCCAAAAAGAAGGTCGAGGAAGAGGACGACGATGACGACGACGATGATGATGATGATGAATCGTCCGATGACGATGACGATGATGATGAATCGTCCGATGACGATGACGATGATGATGACGACGATGACGATGACGACGATGAATCGTCCGATGATGACGACAATGACGATGACGACGATGAATCGTCCGATGATGACGACGATGACGATGACGATGACGATGACGATGACGATGAAGAGCCTGCCCCCAAGAAACGAGGTCGCCCGAAGAAGAAGCGGTAATACCACAACATAACTCTCCTTTGGACAGGGGCCTTGGTGCAGAAACTAATCACCAAGGCCCCATTTTCAAACGTACAATGGAAGATGTAAATGATGGACACGAAAAAAGTACGAAAGCAATTGCTCACAAAAACATCCATTAAACCACTCACTGCCGATGATTATGTTGGAACAGGCAGCACATTGTTAAATCTGGCGATCAGCGGGAATCCATATCGCGGATTTGCAAAAGGGTATTACTATTATCTGGTGGGGGATACACAAAGTGGAAAAACATGGTTGAGTTTGACATGTTTAGCAGAGGCGTCCATCAATAAGAATTTTGACGGCTATCGATTCATATTTGATAATGGAGAGCAAGGAGCGTTAATGGACATAGAACGCTTCTTTGGAAAAAAGGTGGCTGATAGAATAGAACCTCCTCGAATAGTCAAAGGGGAAGCGGTTTGTTCGTATACTTTGGAAGACTTCTATTTCAATGTACATGACGCAATCCAAAAGGGAGAGCCGTTCATCTATATTCTTGACAGCATGGATTCACTGACATCAACACAAGAGTTGGGAAAATTTGAAGAGAGAAAAAAGGCTGCAAGAAAAGGCAAAACAACCACAGGCAGTATGGGTGATGGGAAGGCAAAGATCAATTCACAGGATTTGAGACAGCTATTGACACCTCTATACAAAGCAAAAAGTATCCTCATTGTAATCAATCAGACGAGGGACAATCTGAAACTTGGATATGGAGCACCGTTGAAGACAAGAAGCGGTGGACATGCTCCATCTTTTTACGCCTGTCTTGAATTGTGGAGTTCGGTGAAGGGAAAAATCTTCAAAAACTCTACAATCATGTCGAGCACAACTGGAAGAAAGAGTGTGCGAAAACGCGAACTCGGAACGTATTGCAAAATACGGGTCAAAAAGAATCGAATGACAGGAAAAGATCGAACAATTGTCATTCCGATTTACCACAGCTTTGGAATTGATGACATTGGTTCATGTGTGGATTATCTGGTTGAAGAATTTCGATGGGGGAAAAAGGGAGTAAAGATAGAGGCGCACGATCTGAGCAAAACAGCTACAAGGGATAAACTGATTCAATTCATTGAGAAGAGAAATCTGGAGAAGGATGTGCGTGACATCATGGAGGAGGTTTGGTTAAATGCAGAAAAGCAATGTGAAGTGAGACGAAAGAAAAGGTACTGATACCAGGGATCAAAATGAAACCAAAAATTCTAAATGTCGGTTGTGGTTATTCCAAAATTCCAATTCCAGATATAGAAGAAGTTCGTCTTGACATTGACCCTATTGTGGAACCTGATATTGTTTGCGATGCAAGAAATCTCGCAGAAGTCGGACGAGGGGAATATGATGGAGTATGGATGCAACATGTTTTGGAGCATTTTTGTGAGTATGATGTTCAAAGTGTTCTGAATGGAATCGATTTTGTCCTGAAGCCGACAGGTGTCCTCATCCTTATTGTACCAGACATCGTAGAAGCCATTTCTCATGTCATCGAAAAACAGGCATCCATCAATGATGTCATTCTGTGTACGCAAACAGATCCAATTAGAACAATAGACATGATATATGGATTGCAATCAAAGATAGCAAGTGGAAATGAATTCTACGCACATAAGATGGCGTTCGACAGAAAATCACTAACAGGATTATTGCATCAAAACGGATTCAAACACATCCACTTTGTAAAGTCGGTGTTGGAAATTCGTGCGGTAGCTACGAAGGACTTAGCATATCCAGAGTGGATTCAGAAATACATGTCACAAGGAACGAAGCACAAAGAAGATGAAATCACAGAAATGTGGATGAATTGGTGAATCATGGCAAAGACCTACTTGATCCTTGACTGTAATTACCTCTGTCGCAGAGCTTGCTATGCAATGGGAGATCGATTGTCTTATGCAGGTTCGCCTACAACGATTCTCTACACATTTCTCCGCGATATGATTGCCCTTCAAGAGCAATTCAGAACAAGTGGAATCCTATTCTGTTTCGATTCAAAGTCCAGTAAACGCAAGGAGATATATCCAAAGTACAAACAAAAGAGACACACAAAGGAACTGACAGAAGAAGAAATTGAATTTGAAAAGGCATTTCGGTATCAAATCAAAAAGTTGAGAATGGCGCATTTACCAGAAATTGGATATCGAAACATATATCGAAAGGCTGGATTTGAATCAGACGATTTGATTGCGAAGTTGGGAGAGGATGTTACAAGAGAAGGGAAAAACAAGGGAGTTGTTGTTAGTTCGGATCACGATTTATTTCAATGCATCACTCCTTTTGTCTCATTTTACAATCCAGCCGATCACAAGGAACTTACATTACAAGGATTTAGGCAGAAATATGGAATTACTCCAGATCAATGGGCAATGGTGAAAGCAATTGCAGGATGCAATACCGATGGAGTAGAAGGGGTGCGAGGAATCGGAGAAAAGACAGCCATCAAATATATACAGGGCGAGTTGAAAGAAAGCTCCAAAGCACATGCAAACATTACATGTGAAAATGGACAGGAAATCATAAAGAGAAATTGGGGTTTGGTAAAATTGCCACTTGCCGGAACGCCAGAACTTGAAATCAAACCAGACGAATTGTCATTGGATGGCTGGTTAAGCGTTTGCAAGAAATTGGGATTTAAGAGTCTGCGAAATGAAAATCCATTTCCTTGGAGTCGATTGAAATGAAAAGTGGCGGCGGAAATAGAAAAGGCGGAGCTTTTGAAAGGCAGATTTGCAAGGATCTGTCAATTTGGTGGAGCAATGGGAGCAGAGACGACATATTCCGCAGGTCAGCAACAAGTGGAGGGAGAGCGACAATAAGAAGCAAGAAGGGGAAAGATACATTCGGACAATATGGAGATATTGCAATTGCAGACCCAATTGGACAGCCTTTGATCTCTCTATGTACAATTGAATTGAAAACAGGATATTTCACACAATCACCTTTTGATCTGGTAGACAGTCCATCGAGACAAAATCCACACTACAAAAAATTCTTCGAGCAATGCCTTCGAGAGAAAAAAGAGGCAAAGACCCCGCATTGGTTATTGATTGCAAAAAGGAAACACAAGGAAATAATGGTTTATATGCCGCATTCGTTCTATCGATTGTGCAGAATGTATCTGGACGAAGCGTTCCCCTCTATTCGCTTGTCTGTTCCGGTAGGAAAAACCGAACAGAAGATATTTGGGTGCCCTCTGGTTCAATTCTTTCGATTGCTCTGTCCTTCGCGCATAGTCAAAATTCTGAATACATATAAGGACAAAGAGAATGCCGATCCTAAGTGAACACCATTCAAATCGACTTCCTATCCATTATACTCCAGAGCGTGCAATTGAAACAGCGGAAAGAATTGTAAGGGAACAAAATATCAATGGATTAGAGAGAACGCAAATACTCGAAATGGCTTCTGTGCTGCTCGCTTGTGCAAAAGAACTGGAGGAGGTGAGAGAGGAAAATGTAACTCTTGGATTGGAGTGTATGCACTTATGACGAAGACAGAGAGAAAAAAATTGTATCGATTGATCGAAGAATGGACTCGGTATGAAATTACCGCGAGATATGCACCTGTCGGCTGGCCAGATTTCGGAGATTATTTTGCAGAGAAATTGCGGAAAGAGGATGAAATTCGCAAGTTGATGTTTGGAACCGATAGTCTGATGCAACTCGGGGAGAGATGGGGGATGAAGGGATGTAGGAGAAAAAGCAAAAAGAAGAGGAAAGTGATAAGAGGGAAGAGGAGCAAATGAAATGATTATAACTCCATGTATACAGAATTGGATATATTACTCTTTGCCACATCTATCCTGCCCATCCTACGATTACATTCCAGATCCGACCAATATTCTGAATACAGTTTCTTGCAATGGGTATACTTTCATTTTAATGAAAGGAAATCAACCTCCGGAAATTTTTTACTTCAATCCCACATATGATGGCTCAAGCACCGCTATAAATATTACAATGATGACAGAGGACATGTGTGTAAGAACCATTCCTCCCAAGTTCGAATTTACAGCAAAATCCTACATAATTGTTGTAGGTGAGAAATGGATTGAGGAAAATATGCCGATGGATGTAAGGGAACAATATTATGTGGAAAGATTGTTGAAATGAAACAGAAAGTAGGGCCTTCGTTGAAAAATTGGATTTGCAATATTGTTATTGGAGCATATATAACGGCATATTATTCCTGTGATATTATAATTAGGGATGAGCCTTCGTTCAAACCAATTTCAAGATTTGATCCTGCCTCATATAGATATATATTCATCATAAGCAAGCAATGGATCTTAGAACGTTGTCCAGAAGAAATTCTTGTGCAAAATGCAATTGAGATGCTACAATGCTAAAAAGCCTGTCTATCCGCAATTTTAGAATACACAAAAAACTCAGGATCAAATTCTCTCCACACGTCACCACAATTGTAGGAAAATCATACGCAGGAAAATCCACTGTTATCAATGCACTCAAATGGACTTGTTTGAACAGACCAAGTGGAACTTCTGTGATTCAATGGGGTTCAAAACAAACAGCCGTCACATTGAACATTGATGAATTTGGGATAACACGAACTCGAAGCAAAAGCAAAAATCAATATCGACTAAAGAGAAGAGAGAAAGAGGATAAGTTTGTAGCATTTGGAAACGGTGTGCCCTCCAAAATCTCTTCCATTTTGAATGTTACAGAGAACAATTTTCAAGGACAGCACAGTCTGCCATTTTGGTTTGGGGAAACATCAGGAGAAGTATCAAGACAATTGAATGGAATCGTAAATCTCGGTGTGATCGATTCCACAACATCCAATATAAATTCAATGCAAAGAAAAGCAAAAGTTGCGGCGGAAATATGTGAGGAGAGAGTAAAGAAAACGAGAGAAGAGTACAAAGGATTGGAGTTTGTGATCGAAATGGAAAAGGATTGGGAAAAAATAACAACCATCAAAAAACAATTGGATCGATTGATACGAAGACTTGAAAAGTTACAGGATGAATTGGATGATTACAGAGAATTTGAAAAGACAATTCAGCAAGCCAAACCTCCATCAATCGAACCTCTAACAGTCCTATATGAAGAGTTGAATGAAGTTGAAGATGAATGTGTAAAGATCGAAATTATGTTGGACAGGATAAAATCAAAACAGGCGGAAGTTACTCGCCTTGAAAAAGAGACGGATCGATTACAAAAGAAGTTGGATGAAATGCAAAAAGGAAGATGTCCGTTATGCGGAAAGATGCAGAAACCATAGCTATCTTTTGTAGTGACCTCCATTTAAGTCATACTGCACCAATCTGGAGATCAGCAGAAACAAATTGGTATGAAGCACAGTTACGTCCGATCAAGGAATTGTATCAATTATGGAAAGCACTGGAATGTCCAATTTTCTGTGCTGGTGATATTTTTGACACATGGGACAGCCCTCCAGAGCTTATAAATTTCGCCATTAAACATCTCCCAGAGATGTATGCAATTCCTGGACAGCATGATTTGCCGCATCATAACAAAAAGGAAATACATAAGAGTGCCTATTGGACTTTAGTTGGTGCAAACATTTTGTTTCCTTTGCATTCTGATTTTCGTCGCAGCATACGCATTTGCCATAATACATACGTCAATGGATTTGCATATGGAGAAAAGATCGTTCCATCCACAAGTGATTCACGCAAAAAACATATAACATTGATACATCAATACAATTGGATTTCAACTGCACGCTACCCAAAAGCCCCTGTGCAGAGTAAAGTAGGATTAAATCGGAAGGAATTCAATGGGTATAGTCTTGTAGTAAGCGGTGACAATCATATTCCATTTGATTGTAAAGTGGGAAAAACTCTGTTCTATAATTTGGGGTGCTTCATCCGCAGAAGTCAAACTGAAAGAGCAATAAAACCGTCTGTATTGTTATTGATGAGCGATTGGAGCCTCAAACGATATCCTCTGGATATATCGAAGGATAAACATATTGCGGAAACGGAAGAAAAGAAAGCAGAAGCAAACAACATAGATATATCCAAATTGATCTCGGAATTTGAAAGTCTCGGTGATGCAAAATTCGATTTCGTACAAACGGTGAAACGATATATGGAACGCGAATCTGTCCACAAAGGAGTTAAACAGATTATTATGCAGGCGATGAAGGAATAGGAGAATCAAATATGGACGGTCTTGTGTATGCCTTTCTATTTGGAATAATGACATGGGCTATAATAGAGGATAAAAGCACAATTGATCCAAATGATGGATGTGCATGGATTATTCCAGTCATGTGGCTATCCTGCTTTGTAATGGCATTTATAAAGGCACTATAATGAATGACATAACCGAATATCTGGAAATCAAACGAAAAACGGAAAATGCAATGAAACAAATAGAGAGGGCAAAGGGTGCATTGGAAAGTGAGCTTCAAAGATGGAAGAAAATGTATGGGTGTGATACGGTGGAAGAGGCTGAGGTGTTATTGAAGAAAAAGAAACGAAGAAGGAGAGCAATGCAAATAGAATTTGCAAAGATGATTGAGCAGTTTGAGAAAAAGTGGAAGCATAAACTATGAACATTCACTCCGCACAACGTACAATTGACAAATACCGAACGCGGTATGATACAGCAAAGTCTCAATATAAGGCAGAAACAAAAGAACTACAAACGGCTAAGAGGCATTTGCGACATGTAAACAGTGCCAGAAAGATTGTGCAAACGATTGCAGAGGAAATACAAAGACAGGCGCATTCCCAAATAGGCAAAGTTGTGTCCATTTGTCTGACGGAAATATTTGAAAACGATTATCAGTTTGAATTGAGATTCACACAAAAGGCAAACAGAACACAGGCGAATTTGGTGTTGATGAAGGATGGAAACGAAATAGGAGATCCGTTGAACCAAGATAGCGGAGGAGTGCTTGATGTGGCCGGCTTTGCAATGCGTTTGTCTTGCATACTATTGCAAAAACCACAATCAAGAAAACTGCTGGTTCTGGATGAGCCTTTCAAAAATCTACATGGGCATATTTACAGAGAACGACTGCGAATGCTACTGACAAGATTATCCGAAGAATTTCAAGTCCAAATAATCCTGGTTACTGGAATACCAGATTTTGAGATCGGAAGAAAAGTGAAACTTGATTAAGGATTAACTATGGCTCGTCCCATCACCAATTATTCCAATTGGTGGAGGGAAGAAGATGAAAAGGACTTAATAGAATTGCTCACCGGCTGTGCTATTCTTGTATTGAATCAATGCAATGAAGCGAAGGATCATACAATTGAGGCGGAGGATTTGATAAGTGAAGGATGGCTGCGTGTTTTACGTTATGGCAACTTCGATAGAGCTTCACGCAAAGCGACAGCATGGAGATTGTGCAGGGAGATGAAGAGGTCATACTGGAGAATGAAAAAATGGGGTCGTTGGCCTTCCACTCCAAAAAGACTCCACTCTAAAAATGAGCCTATAATAAGGGAAGGCGGAGAGAGTGTGATTCCGGATGATTGGCTTTGAATCCAAATCAAAAAGGAGAATTCAATGAAACCTGCTCACCTTCATTTGAAATTGACAGGTAAATATGCAGCCGATTTACTCGAAACATGGCATAGATGTATGTGCGGTAAATGGAATCATGTGAATTTTATTGTGGAGGAGAATAGCGAGGAATGGAAGGCGGGGCAGAGGTGCAGTCATTGTGAAAATCACCTGAATAAAATCAGAAGAGCAAAAAATTTTGTCGAAATTTGAAAGATTCTTCTTCAAAATAGAGGACACTTGACGATAATACTATGAAACAATCGTCTGTTTCATAAAAAGTCTTGGAAAGGAAGGAACGATAAAAATTCCATTAACACGTGGACTGACCGCGATTGTAAGTGATATCGACTCCCACCTTGCAAAATATAAATGGCATGCTTGGTGGTCTTCACACACCCAATCCTACTATGCTGTGCGAAGCGTTAGAATAAATGGAAAAATCGCAAAAGTACATATGGCTCGACAAGTTCTTGGATTGGAATTTGGAGATAAGCGTCAAGCAGACCATATAGACCACAACACTCTGGATAATTCAAGACCAAATTTACGAATCGTTACCAATCAAGAAAATCAGTATAACAGAAATCCAAAAGGGTACTGTTGGAACAAATTGCACAGGAAATACATGGCGTATATAAAATCAAAGGAAGGAAGGGAAAATCTTGGGTATTATGACACGAAAGAGGAGGCCAGAAAAGCCTACTTAAAGGCAAAACGAAAAGTACATAAAATAAAGGAACATGAAAAGTAGAAACCAGGACCGTCTTCGATTGTTCTCCGACACATTTTCATTTACAGGAGAAATCAATGGTCTGACGCGATTTAAGACACGATATTTTTCGACCCCTATCACGACACCTTTTTTCAGAGATAATCGATTACAGACGAGCATAGGCACCTTAAAAACAAAGGCTGAATATGACTGAACCCCAGGAAATGAACAACACTGCAAGAAACGACCAAATCATGTCTATGTGGCAGGATACAGTACCTATTTTTATGAAGAGCATCTATGATGGATTTGTAAGGGCTGGATTCAATGAAGAACAATCATTGAAACTGGCTATATTTATGTGGGAAGACCATCAAAAAAGACTCCTCCCTCCAAAACCACACAATGATGATGATCCAATCTGAGGCAAAATAAAAGGCGGCTCCATTTTGTGAGCGCGTCACATCGTCTTGGAAAGGACTGGAGCCGCCTTGAAGCCTATTTCACTGCAATATAATTGCAGTAGTCATATCGCTCAAATTCATCCTTGAATGTATCTTGGAAAACCACTTCAGTCGAATTCACCTTGCCGATTTTGAATCCAAATGGTAACAACAGATCGAATATCATTTTCAATGTAGTATGTGAATCCAGCAGACATCTTCCATACTCAAACTGAACACATTGAATTTCATCCCTCTCAAACAATCCTCTCGCACCATCCAATACAGCCCATTCATTTCCCTCCACATCAATTTTCAAGAAATCAATCCATCGAATACCTCTATCAAGACAATACGCATCAAGTGTCGTCGTTGAAACTTTTGTGCTTATTGGAGGACGCACATGCACACTTGCCATCTCAGCATCGTCTCTCCTGTGTAGTGTAGACATGGCTGGATAATCTTCATATACCCAAAATTCAGAGAGACCTTTGTGATTGGAAAGAGCAAAATTGTTTGGTCTCACAAGACCTTTCTTTATCACTTCATCCATATTCTGTTTCAATTTATCGAAAAGAAATGGAATAGGTTCAAATGCATGAATATGAGCATTTGGATGATACTGTAGAACAACAGCAGACCAATCCCCATCAAATGCACCCACATCGAATACAACTGCATTTTCAGGTATGTATTTCTGAATCATTTCAACTTCACCATCGATCAAATGTCCCATCATGCCATCCCTTCCTTTACCAATCGCATATCACTATCAACCATCATCCGCACCAACTCTTCAAATGAGACCCTCGGTTCCCACTTCAACACTCTTTTTGCCTTACTCATATCCCCCATCAAAAAATCAAGCTCACTCGGTCGAAAGTAATATGGGTTGACATCCACATACTTTCTCCAATCCATACCCAAATATTCAAAAGCCTCATCCAAAAACTCCCTTACAGAATGGCTCTCTCCTGTCGCAATCACAAAATCATCCGGTACATTCTCCTGCATCATTCTCCACATTGCTTCCACATAGTCCTTTGCATAACCCCAATCTCTTCTTGCATCCAGATTTCCCAACTCCAATTTGTCTTGCAACCCACATTTGATTCTCGCCGCTGCCTGGGTGATTTTTCTGGTGACGAAAGATTCGGCTCTGCGAGGAGAATTATGAATTTTGAAAAGATTTGGACCTGTACAAAAAGACTTTGATTCCGTAGTAAGATCATAAAACCAACCATCCTCATTTTCAGTATTCATTGTTTGAACTACCAGATTCAAAGGTTTTCTAAGATGTCTCCCTTTATTTGTTAAAACTGGGCTTCTGAATTGTGTCCTGTAGTATCTCTTGCCCTCTCGATATTCCATTTTTGTCTTTATAGCCTGTTTGAAAATACGATGCACGATGAAATTCAATCCTAAGCACAAAGATGCCGAGTTTGTTGTATATCCCTTATTTGGATATCTCTCATGTCCAGCCTTTCTGCCATCTGCTAAATAGTAGCCATCATAAAATGCCTTTTGTGTTTCTACAGGAGCATTTAGTATCCAAGACGGAACTTTCTTTTTTTGCTGTCTTTTTGTATAAATTGATTTTCTAAGCCATTTCCCAAAATCAGAATCATTCTGAATGTTCAAATGCCATATATCCTTTTTACAATTTTCAAATTGACCTGGCCCATGTGTAACAAGTCTATATTTCCATAAATATTTTTCCATCACAGGTTTTGCAATTTTAAGCAGTTGTTTTGAATTTGTTCCACTCAATCGGATTTTACCGCCTAATCCTATATAACCATCTCCAACAATAAAACCAACAAAACGAGCCAATTCCAAATCATCAAATTTACCATTGTTCTCTATTTTTGGATACCTACAAGAAAATACGGCATTTCCCTTTTTTATTTTCTTAGTTTTTATTTCCGTTCCATCCTCTAAAAAAGAAACATGATCCAATGTTGCCTCATAGCAAGAGGAAACAGTTTGAATTAGTTTCATTGGCTTCCTTTTTTCATGGTAACGATGCCCCTGTATTATTGTTGTCCATTTATCCCCAGTCCAAATTTCATATCCAATATATTTATCCAACATACCTTCATCTGTATGTACCTTAAACATATCACAGATTGGAATAATTTCAATCCATCCATTCTTTTTCAAAATCACTGGAGAATCCGATGGAATGCTTTCGTGGTTGAAAAGAATACCATTGCAAACAAACATATCATATGCTTTCCGATAATTCACTGTCTGCCAATATGCATAGAGCTTTGCACAGGCGTAGGGAGAACATGGATGAAATGGGGTTTGCTCTGATTGAGGTGTTTCATTTGCATTCCCAAACATCTCGCTTGTAGATGCCTGATAGACTCGCACAGGTTTTTTCAAACTGCGGACAGCTTCCAATAAATGCAAAACACCCAATCCTCCCACACTCGCTGTATATGCAGGTTGATCGAAACTGATCCGAACATGGCTTTGAGCCGCTAAATTATACACTTCATCTGGCTGTATCCTCTGAACCAAACTCATCAAACAACAGCCATCCGTCATATCGCCATATACAAGATGCAACTGATCCCTCAAATGATCGATACGTGAGCGGATTGGAGATGAGGAGCGACGAACCATGCCCCAAACCTCATATCTCTTCTCCAACAGAAGTTCAGCCAAATACGATCCGTCCTGTCCAGTAATCCCAGTTATGAATGCTCTCTTCATCCTATCTTCTCATATCGATGTAATTTTGAATGTCGAAATCTTGACGCAATTCCATCCACATATAAAATCGTACACGATTTTCCCAATGCCGCTGCCAATGTCGCCACTCCAGACATATAGCAATAGAATTGTTTACATGAATGAATTACGTCACACAAATCTTCCAATCCATCTGCAACAACTTTCGGTCGATTTGTAACATATGGATTTTGATACAGAGGAGCCATATCATGCGTTATTCGAATTCCATTATTTTGGAAATAGCCCTCTGTTTGTTGCATTGTCGGAATGCCGTTTGGATTGTGATGGTTCGACTCAAATATAATGGCATTGGATAGAGAGGACACATATTTTGGAGTGTAGTAGACTTCAGGCTCTCGAAATCTGAAGTCATCATCCACAAATCCATAAAAATGAGCAACAGCATCCAATATATTCATATCAGATGGAAGTGTTGTAAACAAAGGATGTTCGTGATCTTCGTCATTGAATCCGTCCACATACGGATTCAACTCCCACACAAACCTTTTGATTTGAGGACTGTAATAATCCGATTTATTGGAAATGAAGACTTCATTATATCCATAGACTTCCTTTGCCAATCTTGGAAGAGGAGAATGCAACAAATGATCTCCCAAACTTCCCCATTGAACCTTGATCGTCAAACTTTTCATCGTTACTTCCTAAAGTTATCCTCTGGAAAATCCATAACGTCTTTCCTAATAATCGGCAGCCCACAATCATCCCATTGTTTCGTCAACATTGCGACACAGAGGGATTGTACGATGGCATGGACAGCGTGCGGTGTATTAGGAGGTATACGAAAACAACATCCCCTCCCAGCGTGCATGTTGATTTCTTTTCCAGTTTCAGGGTCTTCGGTCACAACCAAAACCGAACCATCCACAATGAGAAAATATTCTACAAATTCTGGATGAAAATGATTTCCTCTTACCTTATTCGGTTGAAAATAAATCAGATTGAATTCCACGATGGGCTCAGATGGAACCCATGTAAATATAGCACCTCTTCCATCCTGTACAGTTTCGATATTACAGGATGCTCTCAACACCTCAATATTTCCAAACTTAGCTTGCATGAAATTCTCTCCAATACTCCTCTACATACTCTTTGCTCGTCTTCACCTGGTAAAATTCCAGCAACTTAGAAACATTCATCACAATATTGTCCTTGTGCTTTCCATATGTCGTATTCACACCCACCATCCCGACAATATCTGATACCTTTACCGACTCAGAGGCACCTACATTGATAATTCCAGTCATTGGGTTATTCACAAGATGGATGAGAAGATTGGCTATTTCATCTGAGGATATATAATTGTAGACAGAATCTGGAGTAACCCATAGAGGAAGTCCGTGCGTCAAATCAAAAATCACATTCTTCTGTAACCCAGTTCCAAGAACACTTGCTAACCGCAATACAGTAACGTTTTTCCATCTCGATAGAATCCTGTTTTCCACATTCATCTTTATCTTGCTATAGGCATGATTTGGACAGGCTTCTATGTATATAGTGGAAAGATGAATCAGTCTTTGGAATGGAATGTTGAAGATTCTACGGTAGACCAAATCCTCAACAAACTCCATCTTGCTCGGATCCTGACTTGCTACATACATACGAGAAAAACCAGCACAGTTAATAAGAACATTACAGGGTTCCGGTTCATCTGCCACATGAAACACCTCCCGCAATCTGCGTAAAACAGTTTTTCCGATGAATCCGTTTCTTCCGAGAATGCCTACAGTTTTCATGGGAAATTCCTACACATCTGATCTTTGATAAATACCTTCTCCACAATTTCGTGGTACGGGCCAAGGACACATCTTGGACATTCGGACAGGTTTATTGATCGCAGAATCTCTTTGTGCTTTTCTGTATTCCAAACTCTTTTAACTTCTTCCACATCAGGGTAATGCGAACACAGGGCATATTTCTCTTGTCCTCTTCGATCTCCGCAAGGATAACACCTTCCATCAACAGCAAACAGCAATACAAGTGGAGATGCCCAACATCGTGTATATCGCAATTTCGGGGCGAGGTTTGTTGCAAATTTGTGCCAAACGCCGTACACATGAAACTTTTCAGATTCGTACTTTTGAGCCTCTTCCATTTGGTGATTGATTTCATCAAACAGAGACTCAAACCCAAAGTGCTCCATATGCTTGTTCATCACATTTTCGCAACCGGCCGGACGTATCTGAAAATCGTCAGCTCCCAGCTCTTTCGCCAGCTTCACCGCCATACTAATATCTGATACATTTACCGGGTGCATAAGATATTTGACACAAACGGAACAGTTTGCTCCGAGGCGACTCTTCTCAGAACACAATTTTCCAATTTTCTTCAACACATGTTCAAACAACCCATCTCTTTTTGTCTCCTTTACCTTCATAAATGTTTCGTTGATGCCTGCATCAAGCGACACCCCGACCCATCTACAAGTCTTCAAAATGATCTCGATAATCGCATCATGCAGAAGAACTCCATTTGTAATCAACCCCGCCTCTAATCCGTTCCTCTGCAATCGCAGTAAAAATTCACCCAAACCACGATTCATTAAAGGTTCTCCTCCGCCAAATATGTGTACTGATTTCACACCCCACGCTGCTGCAAAATCAGCTATACGAAAAAGATGATCCTTTGGAATCAAGCTATTGTTTCGGTCGTTATAATCTGCCGAATTGCACCAAATACAATTCAAATCACATTGACCGGACGGATCGACATAAACAGTCACAGGCGGCAGAAAATCTTGTTTTGCACATCCCTCCAGCCATTCCCTCCAAATCAACACCTTGTCCGAATTAAATGGATTGTACTTTTCCTTCCAATCAATCATGGTTTTTCCTTTTCATATTCCAATCCATTGTAAATCTTTTCAACTCATTTCTCTCATCTCTCATCATCTCCCTCGTCCTGTTGTGATATTCAATGGACGGCAACCAATTCTGCTCCGCTTCCTTTTCTCCCAAAGAATGCTGATACCTATCAAAATCCTTATCAATAGTCTTTATGTTGTACTTGTCCGGGTCATTCCAAATATCAGTTCCAGGATATGGAGTGAATGTAAACAAACTGACATATTCTGGAGATGTTTCTTCAATGAATGCTTTCGTTCTTTGTACAATGTCTGAGGGTTCAAACGGAAGGCCATAAATGAGATACATCTTAACACGCAGCCCTTTTGAATGTATCCTCTCCACAGCTTTTCTAATCATGTCTGCATTTTGTTTCTTTTGAATCTTCTCCAAAACCAAATCATCAACAGACTCAACACCAAGATTGATCGTCGTGCATCCAGATTTGACCATCTGGTCAAGAACAGCATCATCAATTGAATCTACTCTGGTTTCACAGAACCATTTGATATTCAATGTGGACAAGACATCGGAAAATACTTTGAATCTGGCTTTGTTCAACGTGAAAATGTCGTCTACAAATTTGAAACAGCCGATTTCATAAGATTCCTTGAGATATTGTATCTCCTTTACCACATTATCCACGGATCGATAATGGACATGTCTTCCCCAAACAGCATTCGATGCACAAAATGCACATTGAAAAGGACAACCACGGGAAGTAATAATGGATGCTGTTCCTCGTGCATCTTCAAATGAGCCATAGCGAATTCGATTCCAAATAGGTCTTGGTGGAATTGGAATCGTATCGATGTCTGCTATAGCCTTTCTATAGATATATCCTCTTAACCCTTTGGCAAAATCATTCAGTACATTCTGAATTGCATATTCCCCAGGTCCCATCACAACTGCATCAAAGAAACGAGAAGCATCAAGTGGAAGAGCACTGACATGCGGTCCGCCTATTATCGTATATGCCTCTCCAACCTGCCTTGTGTAAACCAATACTTGCGAGAAATTTACAGTGGATGCAGAAAACCCATAAATATCAGCGGCGGGCAATACTGAGTCGAAAGACATATCCGCCAGTTCAACATCAAACCCCATATTTCTCAACACACCCTCCATGTACATTAAGCCGAGAGGCTCCGCCCGGCTTGGATCAGACAAATGTGTCTGTGGAGGACTTATCAAGGCTATTTTGACGCCAGATGGATTCATCAGGGAAAATTCCTACACATTCCATCTCTCAAAAACACATTTTCCACAACTTCATTGTACGGCCCAAACGTGCAACGCGGGCATTTGCGGACATCTATATCCGCCAACATCTTTTTGTGCCTCTCCGTATTCCAATGTTTGAGGACTTCACGCGGGTCTGGATCGTGACGACAGAAAATCAAATTCTTGTCCCCACGTCTATCGAAACACAAATGACAATTTCCATCTGCACCAAATGTCAACAGCAACGGTAATGCCCAACATCTCTTAAATCCTACTTTTCGTTTCATATCTGGTCGAAACTTATGCCGCACACCGTAGAAATGAAAGTCCTCATCTTCTAACTCTAACGCCATCTCTACTTGTTCATCTATCTTCTCCAAAAGAGGAGTAAAATCATCAATCCCCTTCCCCTCTGTCTTGCGAATATTATCCCATCCAACCGGCCTCATTTGAAAATCCCGAACACCCAACCCTTTTGCCAACTTTGCAGCTTCGTACAATTCCAATGCATTGATAGGATGCAAAAGGTATTTGAAACACACATCACAAGAGGAATTTGTCATTCTGGTTTTCGCCGCCAGTACCGCAATATTACCCATGACTCTATCGAAAGCTGTTTCTAACTTGATTCCTTTTACGCAATTGTATGTTTCTGCTGTGCCCGCATCCACCGACACCCCTACCCATCTACATGTCTTTGCCATTACATCTGCATATTCTGAATCCAACAAAAACCCATTTGTAATGACACCTATTTCAATATTTCTCTCCTTCAAATCCAACAAAAACTGCAACAACCCTTTGTTCATCAAAGGTTCGCCGCCTCCAGCTACACAAGTGGCCTTCACTCCCCATTCAGCATAAAAATCTGCCAAACGCCGTAGATGATCTGGCGAAATATCAAATTTGCTCCCTTCCATATACTCATATGCATTACACCAAATGCAATTGTAATTGCACCGATTCGATGGATCCGTATCCACAATGACAGGGGGCATAAAGTCTTGATCTGCTATAGCCTGCAACTGCTCTCTCCACAACAGAACTTTCATTGAATTGAAAGAATTGTATGGATTATTCCACTCTTTCATAGTCCTGTCCTTCCATACATCTTTGTATCTCCTTGTTTATATGTTTTCATGGTTATCGAACCATTTGCAAGAGCACCTATCAATTCATCAATTTCCTGTATCAAATCCACCCTCTGCTGATTCAATACATTTGTCTTTCGCGTTGCATTTGCCACAACAGAATCGTCCTTCGATTCTCTCTTCACATCCTCCAACATCCAAATACGAATATTCACAATGGACAATTTGTCGATCAAACTCCCAACAGTTTCCATATCAGCCTCGAATCACTTCAAACTTTGGACATGGAACAATAAAAGCTCCGCCACTCTTCAGATATTCCTCTTCCCTATTCTTGAACTCTTCGATGAAATGCCATGGAAGGACAAGCAAGTAATCAGGCTTTTCTTTCCGCATATCCAATTCAGACTCAATTGGTATATCTGTCCCAACAGTCTTCAATCCATGTTTATAAGGAGATCGTTCAGCAATCGCTGTTATCACAGTATGATCCAACCCATACCACTGCAACAACGTATTTCCTTTTGTCGAAGCCCCATAACCCCATATAACTTTCCCTTTCCCATGTTCCTCCAAAATGAATTCAACTGTGCTCTTTTTCAATTCCACGATATCCTTGTAAAATTGCTCATAGCGTTCAATTGTGTTGAATCCATTTACTTCCTCATACTCAAGCAAAGACTGTATTCTGAAATTTGCAACATCTCGAAATGGACCTGTCTTGAATGATTTTACGTCCGCTATATCCTTTTTGATGTATGCACGAAAACTTCCGCCATTTACATCATTCAATTCACAATCCACTATTTGAAATCCATTCTCTTCCAATAGATACTTCAATGAAGTCAATGAATAGTAGCAGATATGCTCATGGCAAATATTGTCGAAAGCCAGTTGTTGAATCATCAATGGCGTGTAGCTCATTTGAAGAACAAGCAGTCCATCATCATCCATAATTTCAGAAACATCACGGAGGAACTTTCCAGGATCATCCAGATCATAAAACATCGCAACAACAGTTACAACATCTGCCTTCCTAAACCCATATGTACTTCTACGAAATATATCCGCAGAAAAGAAATCTTGCACTACATCATCTGCATATTTAAGAGCCTCTTCTTTGAAACTGTCCTCCGCAGGGTCAATGCCAATTCTTACAAGATTGCCGGGAACAAATCGTAACAACGTTCCATCATTACTTGCAATATCAAGCCATACAGCATTCCTATCCATTCTCTTTCTCAAAAGAACAGAATCAACCACATCTTTCAAAGCCAATCGCATGGACAAATTTGTTCCAGATCGATACCAATATCGACCATAAAGCGATCCTGCCGAAAATGTATCCTTCAATTGAAGCAGCTTTGATTTTGGACTGAGGCACAGTGTCAAATCAGATTTAACAGCAGGACGAGTCGCATCAGAAGAAACAAAATCCGAAACATACAACTCTCCAAGTGAAAACACATCTTGAGCCTCTGAATCCGATATTCTGCACTTCACCATAATCTATCCCTTTCTATGCCTCTTTTAACAAGGACATGTATTGAAAATCACTCGGTACAGTTATTCCATCCACTCTATAATGATATACATGAGTTGACAATTGGATTTCTTCAATTCTGCGAACAATTGTTTGTTCGTATCCATCCACTCTGAAATCCGTACGTCCATTCTCTAAAATAGCCGCATTTCTATTGATATACGAATGGTTCCTCCCCTCCCTCACATGCTCCAAATGAAAAATCGTATTGCACTCATGCACAAAACTATCGGTCCTAAGCAAAAAGTCCGAATCCTCACACCCCCATCCAATATAAACATTTGAAAATCCACAACACTTTTCAAACATCTCTCTTGAGTAAAGCGTCAAACCTCCACTTACTTTGTGCCCTTTCAAGAAGTAAGACTTCTTGGGGCACAATTTGTAGTTTCCGACACCCGCAAAATCACGCAATTCAATAGAATCGAATGGCACAGTAATCGTTCGATTTCTCTTCAGAATCCCCTCCAAATCCAATCGACCAAACAATCGAAGATCCACATCTGCAAACAATATCGCTTCTATCCTTCTTCCTCTTTTGCACATTTCATTAAAGGCGACATTGGCTAACTGGCCTCGTTTGAACGGTTCATTATCAACCTGCTCCATCATATAGATGTCTGCATCTGGATAGAGATTGGAATAGCTATGAATGAAGTCTTGAAAGAACTTATCCCGTCCTCTATATGGACAAATAATCGTTAACATAGATTATCCCAATCTGACATAGGTATTGTCCTTGGAGTGATGAAACATTGGATTTGAACCTGCATGTAAAACAGTAACAGATTTTCCAATAGCTGCTGCCAATGTCGCTGCGCCAGAAGTCAAACAGTAAAACGCCTTACAAGAATGAATGAGATTGCAAAAGGATTCAAGTCCTTTCATTGACAAACAAGGGACTCCTGGAATCGATAAGTTGTTTGTCATAGGTTCCATTTGATGTGTGATATGAATGTTTCTACTGTTGAAATACTCTTGAATAGCTTTCACAGAAGGATGTCCGGCTTCCGATATATAATTTGGTTCATAGATGACATAATCAACAAATCTGCCATCATATACAGGTCGGTAGTAAAGTTCTGGATCACGAAAGCGAACACCATCATCCGGAAATCCTACAAAATCCACAAGCGTGTCCAAAATATTCTTCCCATCCTCCACACAATTAAACGACGGCACAGCGGCTTTTTCCTCTATATATCCATCCACATACGGATTATATCCCCATACCAATCGTTTCGTTTCTGGATTTCTGAATTCAGAATAAGTGGAGATGTATACTGCGTCATATCCATATTGCTGTTTGGCCAGTCGAGGAATAGGAGACCACAAAAGATTATCTCCCAACCCACCGTGCTCAATTTGAAGTACAAGTTTTTTCATTGCACTCCCATTTCCTCAAAAGCCCTCAACAAATGATGAAACCAATTCAAATATGTATGTCCCTTTTTCACAATCTCTTGTTGATCTCTCGTCCTATCCTTATACTCTGTCTCCCCCGTCAACAACGCCATATCAATCAAACTATTGATGTTTGCGTGATAAATGAGGCTGTCACCAAAAACATCCACACCCTTCCGCAAATTTGTTACTCCTAACTGCCCATATGATATGTTTTTCCACAAACGGCATGGAATCATGGATGCAGTTTGTGCCTTCCCTCCTATTGCAGGTGCAATTCTTGATTCACGCACTCTAACAGCATTTTCAGCGTCGGATATATTCCGATAACTCTTGAAGGACAAATGATGCCTTTCCAACGCCTTCCTGAATATCTCAATGTTATCGATATTGCCATGCCCCTTTTTATCGTCCCATATGCTTCCTACCCAATTCACAATCGAAGTTCGATTGAAAATAGGTGAATGGAATTCTTCTGGAAGCAAATCAGTCCCATAAGATTGGGACAGTAAATGCCTGTTTTTATTGAATGTCGCTGTCTTGCCATAATCGACAACATCCGGTCCAATATCCGAATCCCCATACACACGTAACAGCACATAATTCTGACAATTCTCAATATGTTCAACAGTATGAAACAGGGCATACCAATTGCTTTTCCTATATTGAATGTTTTGGCAGCACTCAACAGATGAAATCACCAAACTTCCATTCTTCACCAGATCATTATTCTGTGGAGTATTATCGCACCAAAGACAATCATATCCAAGTTTGCATAACGTAGAATACATATGTCGATGGACATGTCTTTGACAGGAGGTTGTCTCTTCATTCAATCCCCAAATCACAACACTTGTGTACTTCCTCAGCATGTCTATCACAACTCGCCTATCCATTCCTTATCTCCTTTTCCAAGAGAAAGTCACTTCCTGATGACATGCACTTGGAACAAAATCCCTAAAAAGAGACACATCAATTTTATAGCCTTCGTCAAATTTCTCTGCCATAGCATCCACAGAATACTCTGCCGTATTTGAAGCTCTATTCTGCGAAATCGCAGAGGTGAGATTCATAGGAGCACTGAAAACATGACTGATCGGATAACACAACAATCCACATTTATCTCTTCCTACATCTTTCACTCTACGATCCAATGAACTCTCCACATGATGCAATGTAGACATGTTCATCCCTTTGGAAAGAAAGAGAAGATCGGAAGAACGATACATAGACCCAGACAATTCCATCGGGTATCCAAAATCACATTTATACAAAGTCCAATTCAACCCCAACACCCCATTCCCAGCCTCCACAAACTCCACAGCATCCTGCGAACAATCATGCGGGTAGGAATATGTAATGTTTCTTCCAAGTCTCAATGAAAATCCAATGCAATCCTCACGCTCCTCCAAACTCTTTTCAATCTCCGCTATCCTAAAGTCTCTCAAAAAGATACTGTCATCCGTAAGAAACATCACATGCCGAGAACTTCTCACCACATCCATATAATCAAATGCGATGGTTCTTTCTGGTGAAAAAGAAATGGCTGGATACAGTCTCTTCAACTCTTCATATTGTCTTTCATGCCTCTCTGTCGTTGTCTTGTAAACAATTTGTACTCTTTCAAAGTCCAAATCCTCACAAGTCCCCTCCAAAGACTCCAACAAAGCCAAAAGCTGCATCGCCCTATTCTTGCTAAAAATCAAAATGGTAGTTAAAGGCTGCACAATTCCTCCTTCGTTCTTTTGCAATACGGAACTCGCAAACATCGTATCTCATGGCTATTTTCCAAGCATTCTTGCAATCGAACCCTTTCATTGCTCAATGGGTTTTTCATATTGTACACATACAATATTTTGTGGATAAATCTCGAATGTTCTGGACCGGCCATCTCGACCATTGGAAACATCAAAGCCATATCCCACGCCACTCTGTAATATGCACCATTGCTAAATTTCCGAAGATCACTATCCCGAATTCCTTTATACAAAAAATAGCGGAATGTCTTCAAATGAGAATACCGCCAATATCTGCGTCCATTATAAGGATCCTCTTCTGGATCCGAAACTTGCTGTGCCGCTTTTCCAATGGTATTATCATGGCTATGAATGTAACTCCCCCACGTCACCCAGACATTCTCATCCCGGTACACACTCGCCAAATAAGAAAGCACACAAGCATCATAGAACCAATCATCCCCATCCAAAAACATGATAACATCATCATTTTCTGCACCACTCATTTTGATTGCTTCAATATCATTGACGCTCCGTAGTTTTCTTTTCTTGTTCTCCACCAAAACAAATCGATCATCCCCCAAACCATCCAAAAAATGACGGGCGTTGATTAGTGTATTATCCCTACTCGGTTCCACATGAAGAATCACATTCCAATTATCATATTTTTGAGATGCAATGCTTTCTAAACAAGTCTTTATCCATTTACCAGCAGTATACGCCTGCACAATGATTTTGAAATGCACTCGTCTCTCCTCACTCATATTTATAACTGGCAGAGATAGTCTTTTGTTTTTGGAGAATATTGCGGACGATTGCGTATCTCTAAATCGGTCCTCTTACACAACGCATTGTACAATTTGTCATCGTTATATGGAGAAGCTCGATTGTATATGTAAAGAATCTTTTCAATGTATTTTGAATGTTCTGGACCGGCCATCTCGACCATTGGAAACATCAAAGCCATATCTCCAGCCACATGATAATATTCTCCTGTTTCCAAACTCCTCAAATCTTCATCCTGTATTCCCTTAAATAGAAAATAACGAAATGTCTTCAAATGCGAAAATCTCCACCATCTCTTCCCTCGATATGGATCTGCGTTCGGTTTTGGAACAGGTTGCGAAGCCATCCCACGTTGTTTCGTTGTATTCACCACATAGCTCCCCCATGTTATCCAGACATTCTCATCCTGATACACTTCAGCAAGATAGGAAAGTACATTTGCTCCATGCAACATATCATCACCATCCAGCAACACAATCACATCATCGTTAGACGGATTGCAGCGAAGAATGCTTTCGACATGATTCAAAGGCACATATTTTCTTGTATTGCCGAGAGTTAAAATCCAATCTTCATTTTGATGTCCCTCCAAATGCTCCCTCGCTACCTCATATGTATTATCTTCAGACGGCTCCACCGCAACTACAATCTGCCAGTTTTTATACGTCTGGCTCAAAACACTTTGCAAGCACTCTACTGCCCATTTTTCACAATTATACATAGGCACGATAATCTTGAAATGAATGCTCTTATCTAATGGCATGCATAACCTCTGAGAAGATTCTCATATGCAAATTCCGGAACAACGCCAATCTCATCAAATTTCAAATAGACAACATTTCCATCCTTCTCTGTTCCCCTCAATCTTCCGATTGTTTGTCGAAACCCATCCAGCCTCTTATCTCTGCTTCTTCTCGTTTGGTACACATGTAAATTGGCTCCATATGTCTTCCCACTTTTCAAACGCTCATGTCTTACATGAAGCATTGAATTCTCCGCTCTCGCATATCCACCCACTCTATCACTCAAAAGATCATCATCCGCTCCCCACCCAACAATCAAATTTGAATACCCTTCTGATTCTTCAAATTGTCTCCTTGTAAACACACAACATCCGCCAGTTGACCGATCACTGCCCGCCCGTATACCCTCAACATTACCATGCAAATCACAATGAAATAGAAGATTGTATGCAATAAATGGATGGTTTGTCTGTGACATCACCCACCCAATATCCAATCTCCCACGAAATCTCAGATCCACATCCATAAACACTACAATCTCACCACTGCTGTATTTATACCCAAGATTCAAAAGTTGTCCTTGGAGAAACGGTTCTGAGTTGCACTGCTCAGAAATGATGATTTGCGAAGTTGGATAGAAAGTTTGGATGGATTCAAGAAACCCGTCCAACATCTTCTTCCTATCTCTGTATGACACGATGAAGCTGATATCCTTTTCCTCTATCACTTCACCCATTGCAAAAACTCCCCATTCCAATAATCCAGTATTCCAAATCGATCCTCTACATACTCAAAATCATCTTCTTGAAATCTTTTTGTCCATTTTATGAATTGATCCAAAGTACCGATTCGATGACAATGCCCATGCCCTTGATATTTCCTTTTCATTTCATCTCCGCTAAACCGCACAAATGTATAATGATGCATAACAAGTTGATTTGGAAGCAAAAGACGAAAAGACTCTACCCCACTTATTGTCCTTCCCATATCAACAGTTACACCAAATGGATTTGTTTTGAATAGTTTCTTCTCTATGTTCTGTACTGCCGGGACATAGAGATTTGTCATTTGTTTCAATCTTCTCAATGGATGATCGACATACTCTCTTATCCTGGATAGGGTGCAATCCACAGTTGGGAAGAAATCAAGCATGGATTCAAATTGTTCAGGTTCATGGAATTCATCACAATCTCGAATCAAATGATGCGTACATCCAGCCTTCATACAAGCAAGTCTTCCAATTTCTCGTTTCATTCTACAATTGTCTTGCATGTGAGTTGGATTGGAAACAATACGGGGATGAAACTCGATCAATTCATCCACTAACCCCGACTTTACAAGGTCATCGAGAAGTGGCTTCATATAATCAACAGCAGGTTCACCTGTGGAGGAAATTGGAGACCAGACAACGACGAGATGCGAGGCAAAACGACGAATATTCTGGATCGACGGTTTCAGAAGCTCTAAACCACTGAAGACACCATAACTCACGCCAAGTTTCATCTGTTTCCCCTCCTCACCCCTATTTTAGAGCGTCTGTGCCTGCCTACAATCGACGATCCCCCCTCTGGGGGTACATCGATACCCCTATCAAACTTTTCGTACAGCAAAACGTCTTCTCCTATCAATTCTCCCAACAATTCCAACCCATAATCCGGTTTGTATCTCGGGTGAAGTCCCTTTCGCCCAATAGTCCATTGATTCCCTCTCCCTTCCAACCCCTTCATTCCAACACACATCAATTTTTCGCCAAGTAAAAGAAATTTATCCTTTGTCCCTCTCCACAACTTCAAATCAATAAATGGGTCTCTGGATGCTTTGCATATTTCTGTTAGTGCTGGAATCAATTCAGACCGAAATCCAGTCTGACAAAAACTCGCCCTATCTCTATTATTAACGTACATGTATTTTTTCAATGGAATATGATAATACACAGATTCGCCCTGCCCGATCAAAGACACACCTTTGTACTGCTCGAACAGTTTTATCATTTTTTCCAAGTAATCAGCACAATACCAATCGTCATCTTCCATCATTATCACAATATCTGTAGTAACAGAAGAAAGGGCTTCAATCATTTGAACTGGAAGAGTATGTACATTTTTTGTGGATGTGCTTTGTCGTCGAATGTATTTCAGAAAAGGTGTGTCAGATGGCATTGGTGTCGGTACAGCACCATCATCAACCACAATCCATTCGTCCGGCTTCAACGTCTGTCGTTGCATGAAATGAGTACAAAGTTGAAATGGAACCGGACGGTCTCCTGTCGGAGTAATCACTGAAAAACTCATTTTTTGTCCTTTCCAAGACTTCAATATGTCACAGCATCTATGCTATCATATCTTGCAGATGTTTTATTTCCATTTTCACAGAGGAGAAGTCAGACTGGCTCACGGATCTGCATCCCTTATGATACCAAATTGGATCCTCGTTCATAGACATTATTGAAAATGCCTCATATTTATTTCCACCGTGTCCTTCTAATCGTCGCCGATGGACACAGGTAGATGTATGTCTTACCTTCGGGCGGGACTTCCTCTGGCTTGATCCAACCGCCGTATCGGTCCATGCCTCCATGCTCTGTAGTTACTTCATACGTCTTGAGTCCGAAGTAGAACCCGTATGGACCAATCGCCACAGACAGGAACGGCCCGATGAACGGCAGTCGTAGGACACCGGCGTCCTTGCCGCCCTTCCATGGATTCTCGGCACTGAACGGCTTCTTGAACGGTCGCAGCATGTGGCCGGAAACGATGTCAAACTTGACCCCAAAGCCATGCTCGTCGTACTGCTGCTTGTCATGGTCGTACCACAGGCCCCGCTCGAACTTCCCGGCCGACAGGCTCACGCCCCTTGCACGCTCCCGCGAGCACCCCGCCAGCGACAGAACCAACAGCAACCCCAACGTTCTGATCTTCATTGTGCCAACCTCAGCTTTCTCTTGGCCTGCCAGACTCTCTACCGGACATCCATCGGCAACTCGCCGTCACCGATCATCTGCGTCAACGGCCGCTTTTGTCCCTGTCTCTTCAAACGCATCCGCCGCTTGTTGTCAATGCCGACCCCACAGTTGTTCGCGGGGTCCGGAGTTCCATTTCCGTTTGCCATTCGATCCCTCACCGTTGAGATACGAGTTCACCATCAGCCTTATTTGATCGCCTCTTCGCAATACATGATTCGATTCTGTGCGTCCCCGGCAGCGACCACGCCCTTGACCTTGAAATAGTAGGTGTATGAACCACTCGACGGCAGGTCGATGCAGGAAAACGCATAGGTCTTCCACGCATTGGTGATTGCCTGCGTTCCAGACACGATCTCCGTGGTGCCTCGCAGGATCTGCCAGTTGACGACATCGCCGGAGCCGCTGTCGGTCTTGAGTTGCACCTGTATGGTCAGATGCACCACGCCACCGGAGGCGGGGAAGCTGCGAGACTGGATCGTGGCATAGCTGCTGGTCGAAAAGGCCACCGCCGCCGCCGTATTGACCGAGCGAAACACGGTCAGTTCGTCGTCGGCGACCGCATCGGCGATGATCGTCCCGGCCTTGACGACGTCACCCTCAATCACCACCTTGCCGCTGTCCGCCGTGATGATGTTGTACCAGCTCGAACCGCTGTCGTCGCTGCCCTGGATACCGGATGGGGAGATACGCAACCGGTTGGTGCCGCCGAGATTGAGCGTAATCGTGCCCGCCGTCACTTCGCCCAGGTCGGCCACGATCGCCGACAGTTGGCTGACGCTCAGGTGCTCGGCCAGGATCGTAGCCGCCTGGATCAACGCGCCATGGATGATCTTGATGAACTGCGCCGGGTAGAA
>Ga0265293_10003166_pt1 | contig 31071 bp, 29 predicted proteins | sample Munlanlewell138R_FD_192505 | JGI IMG/M metagenome (GOLD analysis project Ga0265293, IMG submission 192505) | Leachate microbial communities from a municipal landfill in Southern Ontario, Canada - Leachate well 138R | ecosystem: Engineered > Solid waste > Landfill > Unclassified | place: Canada... | reverse complement strand
TGGTCATACACATAGCTCCCGACTGATACAGAAACAGCAAAATGATAAAAGCAAGCAGGTCTCTGTGTTGCAAAGCCCTTTTCATTGAAGGAAAGAATTTGTGTTCCTCTTTCTCTTCGCTCCTGATTACCTCCTGTTGTTTCAAAAATCGTTGTACCATCCCTTTTGTCTCAAAGATTCCAGGAATAAGGAGAAACAGACCTATTACGGAGATTCCGGCAACTGCCCATCCGCTGATTAAAAAGGAGGAGGGATCCCCATACTGGAAAAACAGAGGAGGGACAACAAAACCGGCGGCAACGCCCAACACACCGACAGCGGTACTTATGGCAGCTGCTTTTGTCCGGATCTCTTGGGAACGGAATTTGTCGGGGTAAACCGATTGGTAGTTAACTTCCCATAACGAATAAACTCCGTCGTAAAGACAGATTGTTAAAACCATCCAAATAAATATTTTAAGTTGGTTAGTAGAAGCGCTCTCTCGCCAGCTTACTGGGACAGCAAATATTAAAACAAAGAAGAGTGCACTTAAAATTAACCCGATGATAATCCAAGGAAAACGGCGTCCCAATTTGCGGGCAAATGGGGCATTGCGATTTGTCAAAAATCCAATGATAGGGTCGTTTACCGCATTCCAAAGGGAGTAGATAATGGTTGCGATTGCCGCATAGCCGGCAGCCAAACCAACTTCGGTCTCATAGAACTTAAAAACAATAGCTCCGAAAGCCCCGGTTAAAAATTCGGCTAGAAACTTCCCCATTCCATAAGAAGCCATAACACCGCCAGAAACAGACTTACCCATTTTCATTGAAGCATCTCCTTAAGAAGATACTTAAGCACGGTTTTCTCTTCTAGGCAAGGGATATGTTAATCCGATTTTTTCACACAACGATTGTCCGTACTGCCTTAACTTGATAAGGGTCTCTTTGTCGAAAGCGGATGTCTCTTTGCTCTTTAGCTTTTCTTCTATCTTGCGGGCATAAAAATATAAGTTAACCAAAGATTTTCCGGGAGGCTGTAATAACCGATTGGCACAAAAACTGTGGTAACGACTTTTTTGTTTCTCGTCTAAGTTTTCTTCCCAATTACGGCATAAATAGCGCCACAGCAACTCATGGGCCCTTTGGTCTTCAAACTCAAAGCGCTGTTGCCACAACTGTGCAACAGAAGTTTCCCTTATTTTCTTAAACAGAGCGGCATCTGCATCGCTGAAAAAGGAGCCACTGTAAAGACTCTGTTCAACATCATCGGCATCAGGAAACTTCTGTTCATCAAAAGCCCTTCTAATATTTACCGGTAGCAAAGGAGACGCTTCTAAGCGTTCTTTGTTTTCAAAACACCTTTTTAAATCAATTCCGAGTTGCAGAGACAGTTCATCGGTCACAACCGACAGCGGTGAGATAAAGGGGGCACGGTTTATTGCTACTTGGTGCACTCCTCTGATGCTCAATAATTGGTCATGGGCACTTATCAGTTGGGGCAACTGGGCCAGAAGTTTAGCTACTTTCTGCGTCACCTCATAAGCACTGTTAAGGGTTTTTTCAATCTCCTCTTTTGTTTCCAGAGCTTTTTTTATGGAAGAGGCTACTTCCAAAAGGGAACTTTCGTTGTTTCTGATGTTTAGCAACTGATTAAAAGTGTTGGAGGCATTTATTAAAGGGTCAACATCAGCCATTAAATCAAAGACAATAATTGTATTGGGGTTTTGGGCACTGGCTGTAATCGGTAACACCACGGCACTGCAGCCGTCACTGGTGGTAAAAGGGGCGGCAGTTAGTAGAACGGGTTCTCCCATGGGGACTTGGAGCATTGATTTTGCAACCTGTTTACTGCGGAGTCTGAGATAGTAATCAAAGAGTTTCGGTTGAACCCTTTTAATTAGACGGGCAACCTCTAAAGTTGCATAAACATCGTTAAGGGCATCGTGGGCGTTCTCATTGGCTATACTGTTTGCTTTTGTAATATCGGTAAGTTTAAATGAAGGGCGGTTTGTCTCGGGATTTTTTAGCCAATTTATCCCCTCGGGACGCAAATCATGACTCGCTCTGACCAAATCCAAGATATCCCAACGACTGTTGCCTTTATCGTATTCTCTTTTGTAAGGATCCAAAAAGTTTCTGAAAAGAGAAAAGCGGATAAACTCATCATCAAATCTTAAAGTATTGTAACCGACCGAGCAGGTTCCCGGAACACTGAGGATATCATTGATTTTACCGATGAATTGGCTCTCATTAACTCCTTTTTCATTAACCAGCTGAGGAGTTATCCCCGTAACTAAGACTGCCAAAGGGTCGGGCAGATAATCGCTACTTAGTTTACAGTAAAGGAGAGTAGGTTCCTCTATGATATTTAGATTGAGGTCGGTTCTTACACAGGCAAACTGAGCAATCCTGTCATAGCGGGAATTCAGTCCAAAAGTCTCTAAATCGTACCAAAGAAATGTCTCATTTTTTCTCATAAAAATAATGTAGCACACTCTCGTTTGTTTTGACAGGCAATGAAGTTTCTGGCATTCTCAAAGAGTGAAGAAAATATTTATATTAATAATTATTGTTTCGGTTTCCCTAAATTCTCTTTTTAGTTACGACCCTACAGATGCAGAACTGAAGGTTGCCCTTCAGGCTTTGGCAATCGCAACGGCTTCTTCAATGGCTTCCAATAATTTCGATAAGCCCATTTTTGACAGGAACCTTACCTACTTTAATTCTGACACCAGTTTTTCAAACATGGAGCTCTTTTTAAATGAAGCCGATATTGGGCTGCTCAGATTAACGGTTTTACAGCAAAAAGCCCCCGAAATAAAACAACAGGGGTTTTTTGCAACCCTCTTAAGTACCATAACTTCTTTAAAGCCCCGTCATGAACAATTGGTGGCTTTCTTGGAACCTCACAGTGCCCTCTTACAAGAGGAGGTTATTATCAGCGGGTCACTAAAAGCAAATCGGGTTTATACCACCTATTTCCACTTCAACGGCGAAGGTTTTATAACTGTTAGTGGGAAACGATTTAATGAACCCTTTACCTTGGAACTGGCTTTCACAATCCCTTTAGAGGGTAAAGAGGCTTTTAATATTATCCCGATAAAAGTCAAATCGGAGAATAAAGAGTACAAGGAGGTGGCTCAAAAGCTGTTTCAGATAAAATGAGTAGAAAAGTTACCCCCTTTTTAGAGAAATACAATCTGCTTGAAAGTTCAATAGACCTTGAAAAGGAGAGTCAAAGGTTCTTAAAAGAGATGGAGTGGGGACTCTTAAAAAATAAAGAGAGCTCTTTGGCAATGATTTATACCTATTTGGATTTAAACTTCGATTTACCTTTAAATGAAAAAGTTGCCGTAATTGATGCTGGAGGGACAAATTTAAGAACCTGTTTAGTCTCGTTTAATAAAAACAGAGAGGCAGTTATTGAAAATTTTGAGCTTCAGAGGATGCCCGGTTTTGATAAAGAGGTCAGTGACAAAGAGTTTTTCGCAATCATTGCAAAACAGGTAAAACCGCTCTTAAAAGAGAGTAGATCTATTGGTTTTAGTTTCTCTTATGAAGCTCAGAGTCTGCCAAACTTAGATGCAATAGCTGTTGGATTTTCAAAAGAGATTAAAGCTCAACAGGTAATCGGTAAAAAATTGGGAGTCTCTTTATCGGAGGCTCTGAAGCTTAAAGATAAAAGGGTAATTCTTTTAAACGATACCGTAGCTACTCTCCTTGCCGGTAAAAAAAGCAGTCTAAGCAAACATTACGGTACCTATGTTGGTTATATCCTCGGAACCGGAACAAACAGTGCCTACTATGAAAAATCGGTTGGTCAAATAATCAATACAGAAACCGGTGCCTACGACTATGTAGTCGGTCCTTTAGATGATGCCTTTATAAAAACAACTGAAATCCCCTCATATCACCGCTTTGAGAAGATGGTGGGAGGTGCCTATTTGGGATCCTTTGCTCACTTTGTTTTAAAACAGGCCGCATCTGATTCTGTTTTTGAAAAATCGGCATTTGAGAATATAGAAAGACTCACAACCAAAGAAGTCAGTCAATTTTTAGAGAATCCTTACAATAAAGCGAATGTATTAACTCAGGGGGTACAAACTCAAACAGACAGTTACAGACTAACTGTTATTTTTGATTCGCTGATAAGAAGATGTGCAAAACTGACAGCACTGGGAATTTCAGCTGCTGTTTTAAAAAGCGGTGAAGGCAAAGATCCTAATAATCGGGTTTGTGTTAATGTTGACGGTTCTACTTTTTATAAAACAAAAAATCTAAAAGAGTATACAAATGAGTATCTAAGCTCATTTTTAGAGAAAGAGAAAAATATCTACTTTGAGTTGGTTCATATTGAAAGTTCACCGGTTATAGGGGCGGCAATAGCAGCTTTGGGTAACTAAGCATCAGCTTTTAAAAGCATCTTTTTTTGCCAGTCTAAAAAATAGTTGTACCTTTTCTCATCGGAACCTTTTGTATCGGCAATAACTCTGAAAACAGCCTCAGTTTGAGAACCCCTCATCCAGATAAAATCGGTGTTGTTGCCCTCTTTATCCCGAAACAGGATCTTCAAACCTCCCGTTTGTTCTTTGCTGCGAAACTCTTTGCCAAGACCAATCTTAACAGTCGTTCCTTCTATCTGTTGGACAGTATAGTTGGTTATTGCAAAGCTCTCTTTAAGATAAGGAGCTCTTTTATCCCACTCTTCCAAAAATATCTTCTCATAACGCTCTTTTAATTGACCGTGGTCGGTTGTTTTTATTTTCAGAGTTGCCTCGGTTGAAAAGGCATCGGTGATTCTCCTTTGTGTAAAAGAGGCTAAGGCTTTAGCGATGCTCGGTTTTTCATCGGTTTCGGTAATTTTTTTAAACAAAGAGTGGTCGGTTAATAACTTAATTAAAGGAATTATGGTGTTTAACGGGTCACGCACTTTTGAGGGATGCGTAATAGAACCGCCGTTAGATCCCTCCCCAACTAGGCGAACAACGTAGCCCTTTTCTCTAAGTTGATTGGCTAAAGAGACCACATTAGCTTCTCCGACTTCTGCTCTGTGAAGTTCAACAGACCATTTTTTGGCTATTTCATCAACCAAAAGAGAGGTTGGTCCGTTGACAACCAAAGCTACTTTTTTGTCGTCTCTCTTTAAAAGAGCCATCTCAATGGCGGCTACAAGACCAAAGAGTCTTTGGGCTTCAAGGATTTTTGTCTCTTTTAAAGACTCATCCCAATAAACAATGTTGCCTCTGTCTCCGTCGTTGTCACACATATATCCAAAAACAAAAGCCGAATCTTGTTCATGTTTTTGCTCCAAAGCCTCTTTAAGGTTATTTAGATTCTCCCCTTCGGGGACAATGGGACTGACAATCTGAGTCGGTCTATCGTTTAAAAAAAGGAGTTTTAAATTTAAAGATTTTAAGAATTGATAATCGATTGAGAGAGTTCTTGAACTTCCGTTCATATCACAAACAAGACCGATAGAGCTCTCTTTGATTCGTTTCTTGAGTTTAACAAGCTCACTTTTATTTCTAAATGCAATCTCTTTTATCTGTTTTGTGTATGCTTTTAAAGCCTTTTTTTTATCTTTTTTGCTTTGTATTAAAGACAATTTATAATCTGCTGATAATAGTTGATTAATGGTGGTGGTTAACTTCTCATCTTTTAAAAGAGAATTAAAAACAGCGACTACTTTGTCGTTCCCTTTTTTAGGCAATACTGCCTGGTCAAAGCCGAATTTAAAGCCATTGTGACCGATTGGGTTGTGACTGGCTGTGATATAAAAAAAGTAAGAATCGCTACTGTAAGCCATTGTCTCAGGAACAGCTGCTATTGCCAAGAACTTTACTTTAACGTTATTTGCAAGAAAGACAGCATTTGCAATCGAGGCAATTGTCGGTGAGGTAGGGCGACTGTCATGGGCAACTATCAAGGTTGACGGTTTGAATGTTTGATAAAAAGAGAGGGCGATGGCCGCTGCCAAATAGCGGTCTTCAGGACTTAATTCAGGAGAATCATCATTTTCATCCCCGCTGAGAGCAAAAACTTTTCGCCATCCTGAGGCGCTGATAATTAAATTTTCTTTTGCTTTTAACAGTGAAGAGGGTTGTATTGATTCCACTTTGTTCTCCTTTTTGCAAGTATAGCCCTCTTGCTTAGCACTAACAAGATTGTTAATGTGAAAGTTATGAAAACAGTAGTAGCAGTTCATGACCTCTCTTGCTATGCAAAATCGTCTCTGACGGTTGTGATGCCCAGCCTAACGGCTTTGGGCATAGAGCCTGTTGTTTTACCGACAGCGCTGTTATCCACTCAAACCGATGGTTTTGATAATTACCTTTATGAAGATTTGACAAAACAAATGAGGGCTATTTTAAAGCATTGGTTTTCTTTGGAACTCTCTTTTGACGGAATCTATTCGGGATTTTTAGGTTCGCAAGAGCAGGTTAAGATAGTTTTAGATTTGATAGAGTACAACAGAGAAAAAAACAGTAAAAGTTTTGTTACCGTTGACCCTGTCTTGGGCGACCAAGGTTCAGTTTATGGGCCTGTGAGTTCCACTTTAGTTGAGAATATGAGTTTCTTAGTAACTCAAGCCGATTTGATAACACCCAATATTACCGAGGCGGCCCTCCTTTTGAAAAAGAGCTACGATGAGAATCTAAATGTGAAGAAGGCCGCCGCCTGGGCTTATGAGTTGGCAAAAATGGGACCGAGGTATGTTGTGATTACAAGTGTAATGAACAAGAAAAAGGGATATGTGGTTGCTTATGATAAAACGAAAGATAAAATTTTCACATCACATCACAACTATGTTCCAATGAGTTTCCCCGGTTGCGGAGACCTGTTTGCCTCAATTTTAACTGCTATGATGGTAAAAGAGGTTCCTTTTGGAAAGGCAGTCAGAAAATCGGATGAACTGGTTTCTAAGGCAGTCGCTCTTTCTTGGCAGTATAAACGGGAACAAAGAAGGGGTATTGCCGTAGAATTCATAATAAAAGATTTGACAAGGCTTTTTTGATGACACTCTTATTAGTAGCCACAAAATCCGAAGCAGAGGCATTTTCTTTCGGTAAAGACGATTTTAAGGTTGTCACAGTAGGGGTGGGGCTAACTCAGGCGGCAATCAATACAACATTGGCAATAAACGATTATAATCCAAAGAGGGTAATCAGTTTTGGAATATGCAAAGCAATCGACCCTTCAATGGGCATCGGCGATATTGTTTTAGGGTCAACTGTCTGTAATTACAGTTTAGATTTAAGGACCTTTAAAATTCCTCTGGGCTCAACTTTTGACAGAGACGGAAATGTTATAAACACAGTAACCCTAAATAAGATAATCGGCAGTGAGCCGACATTCAAAGGGAGAAAAATTCACAACAATATACATTTTGGTTCTGCCGATAAGTTTCTTTTATCGGGTGACTCTGAAATTCTAGCTGTTTTGGGAAAAGAATTGGCTGTGAAAGCTGTCGATATGGAGAGCTATTCCATTGCTGTCGCCGCAAGGCAGCTTGAAGTGGAAGTGAGTATTGCCAGAGTCGTCAGTGACAATTATAGAGGGCACAGACCAAAGAATTTTAGCAGGTTCCTTAAAGAGAGCTTAGAAGAATTGTGCGATTTTTTAGAGTCAGTGGAGATATCCTAAAGAGAAGTCTCCCACCAGTTTATAAATATTTCCGTCTTTAACCACTTTCAATTTTCGGTCAGGAAAATAGAGGGGTAATTTCTCTTGAACAAATGCCGCAGCTAAACTTTCTATCTCATTTTTAATATTCTCATCAACACTATCCAAAGTCACCATGGTGATATCTAAAATATAGCCACGTCCATATTTGCTGCCGATGCCCAAAGTAAATTGTACTCCGGTACTGAAAAGACCGTCGTAAGAAACATTGGCGGCCTTTCCCCGTTTTAGTCGGTTTGGATGGAGAGAGTAGAGTTTACCAAAGTTGTCTTCCAAATAGTGGTCTAAGTCATCGCATAGAAGTCTAAATTGATCTTCGAGTTTTTTCTGTTGGTGACTCATTAAGCTCATAGATGACTCTCTAGTGCAACAGGGAGGAGATTTGTCTCCCTTTTTGGATTTCTTATGGCTTTTATGCAGTACTCTTTCAGCTGTTCTTTATAGCTTAGGTATATCTCGTCAGCCTGTTTAACTAAATAGTTGAGGCTTTCGGAATCGGTTTGGTCAAGTTTAACATGGTGAGCCAATTCTTTGTGAACCCTCAGATACTCAACATCGGTTAATGATGAGGCTATAAAACTGCTGGTCTGCATTTGAGAAGAGGCATACAATCTGTAAATCGGGGCTCCTTGGGAGGGGTCTAACCATCCTATAACTCCGCTTCCGGTTTTGTTTAGTTCAACTTTAAAGGCTCTGCTGGCAGTACTTATTGAGAGAATGTGAAACTTTTTAGCATTGGGGTAGAGTTTTTTAGCCTCTGTGTAGGCGTATAAAACAGGATTGTTTGCGACCACTCCTCCGTCAACAAGCTCTAAAGTTTTTTTGCTGCGTGGGTCATTGATTTTTACCGGGGAGAAATAAGTCGGAGCAGCACTGGTAGCCCTGGCTGCAGTTTTTATTAAAAGCGTTGGATTGTCGTAAGAGGAAATAAGATACGGGCAATCGTCACTAAGGTTGTATGTGACGACCATAGTCGGTACTTTTGCCTCTTGCATAGTCAAAGAACCAAAAATATCATCAAGCAGTTGATTAAAAGAGAGGTCATCATATTTTTCGCCAAAGAGTTGTCCGATTGAGCTTAGTTTTAAGAAGCTCTGATTTTTTGGAAATATAATCGAACCGTAATCAAGATATAAATCAACTATTTTTTTAAAATCAACCTGGGAAACTCCGTTGTATAAAAGACCGTCTTTTATTCCGCCGGCAGATATTCCAAGGGCAATCATACCTCCGGTGGATGTTCCGCTTATAAGGTCAAAGTATGAATAAAAAGGCTCTTTTGAACCGGCTTCTTTAAAAAGAGCATCGATATGTTTAAGGATGGTTGCAGAGACAACACCCCGCATGCCCCCTCCGTCTAAACATAAGATAAAGCGCTCTTCTTTATTGTAGTTTTTTATTCTGTTACGGATAAATTGTAATAGTCCCATCTCCTTTAAAATGGTATATTTACCCCTCAAGGTCAAGCTATGGAAGATTTCAGAGAGTATTATAAAAAGTGTGTTTTGTGTCCCCGGGAGTGTAATGTCAATCGTCTTGAAGGGGAGGTGGGCATTTGCGCCGAGAGCGATACTATGAGAGTGGCTTGGGTTGGTTTGCACAAAGGGGAAGAGCCGGTTATAAGTATAAACAAAGGTTCGGGAACCCTCTTTTTTACCGGATGTTCGCTACAGTGTCCCCACTGCCAAAACTACCAAATCTCCCATCCCTATTTTAAAAATGGTGTTGAAATAAGTGTCGAACAACTTGTTGAGCTCTTTTTTGAATTGGAGAGAGCAGACTCCGATAATATAAACTTAGTGACTGCCAACCATTTCATCCCTTCTGTTGGTGAAGCTTTAAAGATTGCCAAGGAAAAGGGTTTGAAATTACCGGTAGTTTATAACAGCAGCGGTTATGAGAAAGTTGAATCCCTTAAGATAATCGAACCGTACATTGATACTTTTCTGATAGACCTTAAAACCTTAAATACCGAAGTTTCAAAAAAATTTTGTAACACTAACGGCTATGCCGAACATGCAACCGCTCTTTTAAAATACCTTTATGAGAAGCAGCAAAAGAGTTTTTTCTCAGATGGGATTTTTAAAGGGACAATCGTAAGACATCTTTTGTTTCCCAATGAAGAAGAGGCAACCAAAGAGGTTATTAGATACTTTGGTAATAATTTAAAAAATAAGTTTTGGCTCTCTTTTATGTTTCAGTTTGTCTACCCGCATGAAAAAAACCAGGTAATGACTGAGCCAAAAGTCTATGATGAGTTGATTGAACTTTTAGATGAACTGGAAATAGAGGAGGGTTTTGTCCAAGAGGCCGGTGATGACTCAGTTTGGGTTCCCAACTTTGAAAGGGAGAATCCTTTTCCGTCTGAGTTTTCTCACTCGCTAAAAAGTTTTTTAAAACTGAAAGAAATCAACCGATAACAGTCCCTTCAAAGGCTTTGTTTGTTAAGATGGCAATTAAATTTTCAATGTTTCTCCCATCGGCACAAATTACCTGCAATTTTAGGGCTTCCGCTTTTTGACTGGCTATAGGGTCAAAAGGGACATTTTTACCGGGAATCCACTCATCTCCGACTAGGTGTCTGAAATCGCTCCAACTGATTCTATCTATCGGTTGGGCTGTGGGGTCTGTTTTTGGATCAGCTGTATATACTTTTGCAATATTTGAGAGGTTTATAACCTGTGTTGCATTGAAACGTTGGGCTAAAATTACCGCATCGGTATCGGTAGAAAATCCCGGTTTCCATCCTCCTGCGACCAGTACCCTGTTATTAAAACCAATATGGGCAGTCGGATCTGTGACCAGTTCATCATCACAATATTCGTTAAACAGTGTTTTTACCAATATACCGTTTAGATGGGTTGCGGCTATTCCAATCCAATCTAACAGAGAAGTATCGGGTTGAGTTGCAATTGCCCTGTAAGCATTCTGATAAACTCTGGCAGGAGAGCCTCCTCCGGTCACTATGATTATTTTATCCTCTTTATTCTCTTTTAAATAACTTTTAATTGCTGTTGAAAACTGCTTCAAAAATTGAACATCGACCGAATCGGGGACAATTATAGATCCACCCAGTGAAAGGACAGTAACTTTAGCCATTGAAAACTCCTAACCCAAGACTACCAAAAAAACAAAAAAAGAAAAGGGCTTTTATAAAAAAAGGGGGTGTAAAGTTATTTTATTGTATGAATTAAATCTAAGGGGTAGTTAAATCAATTGTCCATGTTGTGGAGTAGGCGCCTGCAGCAGCTGCTTCCCAGTCTGTTTTGGAAAGTTGGATGTCAAATGTTTTACTGGCAATCGTAAAACCGTTAACAGAAAAAGTTGTGAGATTAAATGTTTTACTTGTAACGCTTTTTGAGACTGTTTCAGTTGTGGTGGGACTTTCGATAAGCCGAACTTCATAGCCGATTTTTGTGTTTACACCCGAAGCTGTCATTGGATTGGCGGTAACTTTAATTATTTGAGTAGGTCCCAAATTACAATAAGCTAAAACTTTTAGCTGCTTTCTTACACTTGTATTTACATCTTCAGTACTAAAAGTTATTGGAGAGGAAGAAGTTCCGACAGCATCTAATCCGTCAAAAACACTCTTCGTTGTAGGGACAGTTACATTGCCACCTACAATTTTAACACTGAAAGTCTGGGGAACGCTTGTACTTACGTACAGCTCAGTCTGATCCAGTGTCGCAGCAAATATCAATGAGCTTAAAAGTAAGAATGTTAGAATAATAATAATTCTTTTCAACACTAACTCTCCAATCTGATTATAATCTAATAAAACTATTAACTTATGTCAATACACAGGCTTAATATTTGTAAATAAGATAAGAAAATTTTTTAAACATTTTATTATAAAGAAATAGTATTATTTACTTATTTAAATCTTTAGGCATAACTAATAAATATTGCATATTTAAATCAAAATAAGAGGAGTGTTCATCTTTATAAAAATACTAAATAGGAAACTTATGACATTTCTTTGACAAAGATATCCTAAATTTGATTTAGGTCAATTACACACCCTTTAATAAACGGTAGTTTTAAAAAAATGCTCAAAGGAGAAAAGAGATGAGTAACAAATTTAAATTTGATGAACAGATTCTGGCAACTTTAAACCAGTATGTTCCAATTGTGGCAAGAGTACATGGGCCGACTCACAGCGAGTTCTATGAAGTCCAGAAAATATACAATCAGTTGGTAGAGACATTAAAAGAGAGTAATTCTTTGGAGAGTCTCTTTGGACAACTGAGAGAGGTGACTAGTAACTACTTGGTACCTGTGGATGTTTGTGAAAGCTATGAAGCAGTCTATGAGATGTTAAACCAATTGGACAACGCTTATAGTAATTTTTCTAAAAACCAATTTTAGATTGCTCTTGGTGCTCTTTGAAGTTTCCGTTATATTTAAGCCATGATTACTAATTACCACACACACTGCTACCTCGATGATGGGCAGTTACCATTGGAAGAGTATGTTAGACAAGCAGTCGATAAAGGCTTTAGCGCCTTAGGTTTCAGTTGTCATGCTCCCAATGATATAGATCGAACTTGGCACCTCAAAGCAGAGGATTTTGATTATTATCTACAAGAGATAAATCGTCTTAAAGAGTCTTACAAAGGGAAGATAGAAATTTATGGTGGTCTAGAAGCAGAGTTTTTTGAATTGGATGATTCTTTGGGAGGCTTGGAGTATAAAAACAGACTCGATTTTCTTATAGGGGCAGTTCATTTTTTTTACCATCCTAAAAGTAACAGATACGTGGAAATTGATTATACAAGCGATAACTTTGAGATGCTTTTAGCCGATAATTTTAATAATGATATTAAGGAGTTGATAAACCACTACTTTTCATTGCAGGAGCGATTAATAACAGCTTATGATTTTGATTTTTTAGCCCACTGCAATGTGGTCGAGAAGCACAATAACGGTAACCGTTACTTTGATCCAGCCGAATCTTGGTACGTCGAACGGGCTAAAAAGATGTTTGAGATAGCTAAAAAACACAATAAAAGGATTGAAATAAATACCGGAGCTGTTGCAAGAAAGGGGGCTAAATACCCTTATCCTTCTCCGTTGTTGTTAAAGGAGTGTGCCTTTTTGGAGATTCCTATGGTTCTTTCCAGTGATGCCCACCATCCCGATAACCTTGATTACCACTTTAGTGAATCAAAGGAGCTTTTAAAACAGGTTGGTTATAACAGTTTAGATTTGTTGATCAACAAAAATTGGAAGAGTGTAAAAATAGATTAGTGTGTTATACTCCTAACAGGAGGTAATTAATGGGCACTCTTAATAAATACGATAGCCGAATCTCTCTAATATTAGGGGACATAACCACATTATCGGTAGATGCTATTGTCAATGCTGCAAACTCAACTCTGCTTGGAGGCGGGGGAGTTGACGGGGCAATTCACAGAGCGGCGGGGCCTAAACTGATTGAAGAGTGTCGAACCCTCGGCGGTTGCGATACTGGGGATGCTAAGGCTACCAGTGCTTATCGACTTCCTTGTAGGTATATCATCCACACAGTAGGGCCAATAATATACTCGGGTGGGGACCAACAGGAAGCTGTTAAACTTGCCTCTTGTTATTACCGGTCTTTGGAGGTTGCCCAAAGCCTGAAAGTCCGAACGATTGCTTTTCCGGCTATCAGTACCGGTATCTATGGTTATCCGATTGAAGAGGCAACGGTGATTGCTGTAACCACGGTATCCGATTATCTTGCAAATGAGGGTAGAGAGCAGTTTTCTTCAGTTGTCTTTGTCTGCTTTGACCAAAGATGCCACCAGGCATACACTACCTTCTTGTCTTAAAGGTACTCAAAGACGGGACTTCGTAACTCAATATGTCCTGCCGAGTAGCCCCATATACTCTGATAATCATCAATATTTTCTCCCATCTCTTGCAGTTGCCTCAGATAGGTTGCGACACTTTTTGATTCGATAATAATTGTGGGCTCCATATTTTTTACAACCGGACTGTGTTGCCGGGTGCTGTCAAACTCAAATCTTAATATCCTCCGCCCGTCGTTGGTAATACCGATAGTCCGATAGGTATTACTTTTACCTAAAGCAGGGATGTTAATTACATTTCGGTCGGTTGCCAGGAAGGGGATTTGGTCAGCTTTTCTGATGGAGTTAATATTCTTTACCATATTGGGTGCATCGTTAATAAAAGAACGGAGGGTACTGTAAAAGCGGACATCAACCCTTCCGATGCTTTTTTCTTCAATTTGTTGCTGCATTGAGCGGGGATTATTTGCAAAAACTTCTCTGTTTTCTTTATACCCTTTAACGGTAAATGTGTAATAGGGGAGAATCCCTATATCGTTTAAGACTTTTTTCAGTTTAGCCGAGTGTCCTCTTCTGCTGGATGCAACGGTAAAAACCTCTTGATTTGTCACTGCCCAACCACTTTTAAGGAGCATTTTTATCGCTTTTTCCGATTCGGGGGTTATCTCCATGGCACTGCTGAAATGGGTTTGGATAACACACTGTTTAATACCGATTTCTGATGCTTTAATCCGAAACTCTTTAAGGATGCCAACAAGCTCTTTAGTAATTCTTTGAGGTAGGTAGATTGGTAGCTTTGTTCCTAAACGTACCCTTTTCATCTCGGCTGTAAAAAGGTGATCTAAGCGTGTTTCATTATCTTTTTTCTTATCGATGGCCATTTGCAGAACTGCATCCAATATCTTCTTTAAAGATGAGACTGAGCTCATCAGGGCATCCCCTCCGGTTATTAAGATATCTTCCAAATAGGGGTCGCTTCTAAAGTAACTCATTACCTCATGAAGTAAGCTGTCCCAGCTCTTTTTAGGTCTCAACAGATCCAAATTAAAATTAAATCTCCCTTTTTGAAAATCGTACATTCTTTGACAGTAGGCACAAAGACCTCCGCAGGCTCTGCCCATTGTATCGGGAATAAAAATTGCCACGTTGGGATAACGGCGGTGGATATGGTGGGTAGGCAAAATCCATCCCGCTTCGTTTGGTTTGCCGAGCTCAACAATATCTTCTTTTTCCCACGCTACAATCGAGTTGAACTCTTCCAATAAGTCTTGGCTGTAAAACAGGTAGCTCAAGAGGGCTTCATCGTTAAAAGGAACCTCTCTTCTAGTTTGTTCTCTCACATCGATAAGAGAGAGGAAGTAGGGGGTGGCAAAAATAGGGATTCCCTTGCTTTGAGCTTCTTTAAGAATGTTTAATCTTTTTTCGCTGACTGAGAAATTTAAATACTCATTGAGTTTTTCCCAGCTGCGTATAGCATGTTTAAGGTGAAACTTGCTCTCGTCCCACCACTTATTAACAAGGCTCTCTTTCTCCTTTAAACTCAAATCAGGCTCAAATTTATAAACAGAGGGGTTTTTTTGTTCTTCTATCTCTTTAATTAAAAGGGAAATTATCCTCTTTTTATTCTCTTTTCGCCACGATATTACACTCTCATCAAGTCCTGAAGTATGTTTGTCCATCCAGATTAAAACCTGAGCTCTGGTGGGAATATTCTGACTTTCTTTGCCGTTTAGCTGTCTTAGAAGATGAAGCATGTCTAAAACAAAATCGGCATTCACATCACACTTATTGCCTCTTATAAGCTCCCTTAATAAAAGAATTGGGCTAGAGGTTACCTCTTGCCCATGCAGATTTCCATCAACAAATGCACTACCTTCATAATCGAGATAATCCATCATTCTGATGAATGCAAACATCTGCCAAGTCAAATTGAAAAAAGAGAACTCTTCTGTTTCAACCGAATTATAATAGTTCCAAGCCGATGGGTATAAACTCTCCAATTTTTTACTATAGTGCTCTTTAAATTTCTCGATAAGCTCTTTTTCATTGAGCGTATAATCCAAAAGGTATCCGGTTATTACTGGATTTTCATCACGTATTGTCTCAACAAGCTGTCCAATATCTATTGATTTAATGTCCATTTTGGAATTTTACTATGTTATAACTAATGGTGTCAATAAATAGGGAAAATTTATATCTCTTTATAAAATAATAAATTAAAAGTTAAAAAGAGTGATATTTTAGTTTTTTATTATTATTGCATTCCCCTTTTTAAAAGAGTATCATAGGCTGACGTTCACACTATAAGCGGAGAAATTATGATAAAACATTTTCTTGCGGGGACTCCGGTCATCCTATTGATTGTATTTGGGTATATCTTAAGACAATTTAAATTTTTAAAACTCTCTACTGTCGATGATATTAAAAAATTAGTTTTAAATATTACATTACCGGCTCTTCTTTTTACCAGCTTTTTGGGGATGAAAATAGATATATCCCATTTAGCGGTCCCTGTTATAGTTGTGATTTTTTGTATAATAACTCTCTTTGCGGGAAAGTTTTTAGGGCCTTTGGTGAAAATGAGAAATCCCTACTTTCCGTTTTTAATAAGCAGTTACGGTATAGGAGTCTTCTCCTATGCAATTTTTATGGCCCTTTACGGAGAACATAATCTCCATTTAATTGCATTTTTAGATATCGGGATGACCACTTTTGTTTTTACAATCTACATAGCGATGTTGGAAGTGGTTGTGTACGGAAAATCAACTGGTAAAAACCGCTTTGTCAGTGTCATTACATCACCGATGATTTTAGCTGTTATTTTAGGAGGTTTGTTGGGATCTTTTAATATTATCCCAACGGATAACTCCCTTTTTGTGATTGTAAAAAAAGTAATTTCAATGTTGGGTTCAACCACCGTTCCTATTATTTCACTCAGCATCGGCTACAGTATCTCAATTGATAAAAAAAGTTTGGCTTTATCTTCGGCTACCGTTTTTTGGAGAAAGTTGTTGGCAGTTGCCCTTATGTTGATTGTCAATGAGTTAATAATTCCGACATTCTTGCCGTTTGCAATGGCTTATCGCCATGCGCTGATGATACTGGCTTTAACACCGCCTTCTATTTTAGTCTCCATTATGGTACCAATCGAAGATGTGGAAAATTCAAACTATGTAAACACTACCATCAGTATAGACTCAATAGTAAGTCTATTTCTGATGATTTTAACGGCTGCTGTCTATTGGTAGTTGTTTAGATTGATAAGGCTTTTAATTGTAGGTAGTATTTGCATTAACATAACTTTAAGGGGTTTAAAGTGTTAACTCACTTATTAGCCGGTTCTCCGGTGTTAATACTCATTTTATTTGGTTATCTGCTTAGAATAGGTAAATTTTTTAACAAAATCTCAATTGATGATATTAAGAAATTTGTTATTAATGTCAGTTTGCCGGCTCTGATTTTTTCCTCTTTTATGCGAATGGATTTTGATTTGGAGCATTTGGCTGTTCCTGTAATGATTTATGTTTACTGCGTTATTGCCCTTTTAATCGGGAAGTTTTTAGGTTCGGCTTTAAAAATAAAAAGCCCCTATTTCCCTTTTTTCATAAGCGGATTTGAGTTGGGAATGATTGGCTATGCAATGTATATGAGTCTTTACGGCTCTGACCAATTGGCAGTAATCACATTTTTGGATTTAGGGCAGACTCCGTTTATGTTTACCGTTTTTGTTACGGTGTTTCTTTATCAGAGGGAGGGCTCTCAGAGCGTGGGAGCAACACTTAAACGTCTTTTTACCGCCCCAATATTTCTCTCTCTTATTTTGGGAACCCTTTTAAGTGTGTTTAAACTGACCCCCGAAAACAATGCTGTTTTCACCCTTTTTGAAACCGTGGTCGTATTAATCGGTTCGGTAACCGTTCCCCTTATTTCAATCAGTGTCGGCTACGGAATTCATTTTGATAAAGAGAGTTTTTCTTTAGCCGCTTTTACAACCGTAACCCGTAAGATTATCCTTGTCTCTTTGGCTCTTTTGCTAAACGAGGTAGTAATTCCTCTGTTTTTCCCGTTTGCAATTATGTATCGTTATGCAATTATGATTATGGCTTTAACACCTTCGTCGTTTATTCTCACGATTCTGGTAAAGGATGATGATGTTAAGGCGTCTAACTATATTAATACGACTCTCAGTTTGGACTCGCTTACAAGTCTATTTTTAATGATTCTTGCGGCAACTTTTTATCGTTGACAACTTTTTTGGACATAATAACTTTCGAATCTTTGTTTAGGGGTTTCCAAAAAGAGCGTTCTTTTTTCTGTTGAATAATCGCAAAACCAAGTTTTTCATACATCCTGATTGCCTTAAAGTTTAATTCAGAGACTTCTAAAAAGTACTCTTTGTAATTTAGGGTTCTAAAAAGATGTCTTTGTAAATCAAAAGAGAAGCCCATACCACGATAGGCACTGTCGGTAACAACCGTTTCTATGTAACATTGCCCTTCACGTAGCGGTGTTAAATCCTTCAATGCTTTATTAAGTTTGACTACAGAAACTCTGCCTTTCACTTCTCCTAAAATGGAGATGATTTTGGCTTTATCGATTGTTAAGGAGTTTGATTTGTAATCGGAGAAGGAGATGACACTTACAACATTCTCCTGATGCAATACCACAAAGTGGTTTTTAGGGTTGAAAACAGTTTGTAAAACATCTGCAATTTTATTAAAATCTTTTGAGATAAAAGAGAGTGCGTCATAGAAAGTGGCAACATAAATTTCTACAGCCTGCCTGATGTGAATTGACTCTAATTCAGATAACTTTTTGTAAACAGCCTTAGTAGTCATTATTTTACTCCCCCAACAAATAATACCCCCATAGGGGGCAAATTGAAAGAGAAATTTATATAGTGTTGATACCACTATTATATAAGTTAGAATTTAAGCTTTAGTATTCGTCACGCACGCCGAATTCAGCTTGTTCTACCCATCTTTCGGGGCGTTCAACCATAACGATGATATCGTCTATTAGGTCGTAGTGGCGTCTCTCTTCTTCTATAATTTTTTCTAAAGCTTCAATCTCTTTTGAGTCATTTGTCTTATCGAGTTGTTGAGTGTAGAGTTCGATACTCTTTAGCTCAATTTCAAGAGCCTCTTCATAAACCGCTAACTGGTCACCTTCATTGAGAAAGTCCTCTTTAGAGAACTGTTTGAATATTTTAGTTGCTCTTGTGGCTGCGTCATCGGCAACAACAGTAATCTCCTTATTGGCTTTCATTGCTTCAAAGGTCTCTTTGTGGCGATCTTCATCCTCAGCAAACATTGTAAATATTGCTTTTAATCCTTCCGAGGAGGTTCTTTTTGCTAAGTCTCTATAAAAAGCAGCCCCCTCAACTTCCATTTTAATTGCAACATCATAAATTTCCATAACACTCCTCCGAATTTTGTTCAGTGTAGCAAAGAGAGTTTTGCTTCGCAACTAAAATAGTTGTTATTCGGTTGCCCTTCGCTTGTAATTTGATGATATTAAGTTCATAGGATAAATAAAAAATTATATTTATAAGGAGGGGGAAATGAGTGAGAAAACCCAATTAAACTATATTCTCAAAAGTACCGATTCTCTGTTTGATGAAAGTCACAAAGAGCGACTGTTCAATCAAATTGAGGTTCACAAATATTTCATTAACCGCAATCTCCCCTTTATTATAACCTGGGAGGAAGCCGCATTTTCTTGGTTAGAGAATGTGTATCTGCCTCTTCACTACGTTATTAATCAATGGGAAGTTCGTCATGCTTTTAATGGATTAAGTCCGGCAGAGCTCTTTTTTAGAATCTCCGACCACTGGTTCTACCTTTTAAAAGAAGATGAAGAGACAAGTGCTCTTTATGCTGCCATCGACTATGCCAGTCGCTATGGGAAAGGCCTTGGTCGTTTCATTGCCTCTTTACAGATACCCAAGAAAGTAGCTTAACAATAAATTCAGTTTTAATTAAAGCTCAAGGTATCCCCTTGGGCTTTTTTCTTATAATCACCTGAAAGGGTGATTAAAAACTCATCCTTTTAAAGTATAAGAATACCCTCTTGCGGCTATAGTTTTTGAAGCACCAATAGCCTAACATTTTTTACGAGAGGAGAATTATGACCCATTCAAACACTAAAGATATTATCACCATTGTCGTTGCTTTTTTGATAGCAGTGGGCTCTCTTTGCACCGTTGGTATGCTGCATGTCGATAGCTCTACTGATGCCTTTATCCCTAAAGGGGATCCTGTTGTTAAAATTAATGAAACAATAGAGAACCAGTTCGGTTCATTGGATGCAATCAACGTCGGTTTAAGTGTTAAAGAGGGGAGTGTCTTTACCAAAGATACTCTTAATATGTTAGAGATTTTGACGACAGAGATAGAAGAGTTGCCCAACGTAAAACAGGTAATCAGTTTAACAAACAGCAACCACATGAGTGAAGGGATTGACGGCTTTGAGGTTGTTCCTCTTTATCAGGGGGATATTGTCTCTTTAGCCAGTCGGGTTGATGAGTGGAGTGAGGTCTATGAGGGTTCTCTTGTAAGTCGCGATAAAAAGATGGCTGGTATAATTGTTCAACCTCAGAAAGGTTCAAGTCAACAAGATTTAGATACTCTTTTAGATAATATTCAAGTTATCTTAGCTTCCCATCTGGATAGTGATTACCACTTTTCAATAATTGGGTTGCCTGTTGTCAAACAACAAATCAACAGGAGCCTTTTAAAAGATATTGCTATTTTAGGACCCATTGTAGGTCTTTTAATAGTCTTTGTTCTCCTTTTCTCGTTTCGTCGGCTAGCCGGTATTGTATTACCGCTAGCCGGCCTTTTAATTTCAGCATCAATAGCCATAGGGGTAATGGCTGTTTTAAAAATAACTTTTACGATGGCAACGATGTTGGTACCCGTGTTGCTCCTTATAGTCGGAAGTGCTTATGCAATCCATGTTATGAGTCATTTTTATGCCGAAATGGGGAATTTTAATTCTTTTGTAAGCCGAGAGCAAACTTCAAAAATAATTGACTTGGTTCTTGAGAGAAACAAATTGCCTATTATAATGGCCGGAGCAACCACCGTTGCCGGTTTTATTGCCCAGTTGGCAAGTCCCCTTGGTCCTTTCAGAACATTCGGGTTATTGAGTGCCCTTGGGGTGGTTTTATCGCAGTTCGGCTCTCTGTATCTTCTTCCGGCAATGTTGCGCCTTACTTACAGAAAAGGGTTTAACCCTGCCACCCTAAGAACTAAAAAAGATAAGAATAATCAGACAAAGGCTAATAGAGTTTTTGCCCTTTTTGAGAAATGGGCTCTTAAGAGGAAAGTTCCGATGCTCGTTATTTCTGCTGTTCTGATGGGAGTGACTCTTTTGTCGCTTCCCCATGTGAGAGTGGGAACCAATATGATTGAATTCTTTAACAAAAAGAGTTCTTTGGTCGTTGATACCAATTTGTACAACACCCATATGGCAGGCAGTGGAATTTTAACTGTGATGATTGACTCAAAAGAGAGTTCTGCAATCTTGGATCCGGCTTTTTTAGAAAAATTGGAAGAGTTTAGTACCGGTATAAGTCAAAAAGAGAAGGTGGGAAAAGTCCAGTCACTCGTCCCTTATATCAAGAGGATGAATTATCTTATGAATAAAGACGCTACTCCTTACCGACAGCCGCTCAGCATTCAGCAGGATTTCGATTTTTTCTCCGGTGAGTTTGGCCTTTTTGATGATACTGAAGAGATGAAATCTCTCTTTGTTGAGGATGAAAATATCGACTATGATCCGTTGACTTACTTAGAAATTCCCACAGACCCGGCAAAATATGCCCTTGGAACGACGGCAGAGATTAAGGAGTTGCTTGCTCAGTATCTTTTATTGTATGCGGGAAACCTCAATCTTCTCATTGATGATGATGTAGAACCGAGTGCAACCCTTATAACAATTCAGCTGAGAGACTCCGAAGCCTCGTATCTGAGAGAAATAAATGATGAGATTCATAGCTATTGGGAGGCGAATCTTCCCGAGGGCTGGAACTTTATGGTTGGTGGCGGAGATGCAATAACGTTAGCCCTTACCGATTTGGTAACGAAGAGCCAGATTTACTCTTTGGTTGGAGCTCTTGTAATTGTTTGGTTCTTGGTAAGCTTAATTTTCAAATCCCCGAGTGCCGGATTAATAGGGTTGATACCGGTTGTCTTTGCTTTAATGGGAATCTTTATGTTTATGGTATTTTTGCAGATAAGATTGGATGTTATAACAAGTCTTTTAGCGGCATTAGCAATCGGTGTAGGTGTGGATTATGCAATTCACTTCATTGCGGCTTTTAAGCGGCAGGTGCAGGCAAATCTTGGGGTAGAGGGAATCTCATTGACAATGAATACCACCGGTAAGGCAATTGTTATTAATGCCGCATCGGTAATTATCGGTTTCAGCGGCTTAATATTTAGCCGTTTCATCCCGATTCAACAGATGGGTATCTTGTTTTGTGTTTCGATGATTTTCTCTTCATTGGCAAGCTTGACTGTTCTTCCGATGGTTCTTATTTGGATTAAGCCTAAATTTCTCGGTGAAAAATAGATTGTAGGAGATTCTATAATGAAAAATAAAATTGTAGTAGTTTTGGTATTTTTGCTGTTAATTACCACTGCTTTAACTGCCCAACAAACAGCTAATGAAATTATGCAAAAAGTTATGGATGTTCAAAAAGCAGACAGCGTAGCAATGGATATCCGATTTTCTTTAATAGATGCCAAAGGAGAAGAACGGGAGAGAAGAATTCAGACTCTTGCTCTTACTGAGGGAGATTTGACAAGTACCATAACAGTTTTTTTGTCTCCTGCCAGTGTCCGTAATACCCGTTTTCTAACCCGCGAACGCAGCGATGGCGGCGATGACCAGTGGATATTTTTACCTGCATTAGGAAGGGTGAAAAGGATAGCAAGTAATGAGGGGGGAGGCTCTTTTATGGGCAGTGATTTTACTTATAACGATATGTCTTCAACCACCTACGATACAACCGAAGCTCTGCACACCCTTATAGGAGAGGAGTTAATAGATAGTCGCTCTGCTTATAAGATAGTTTCGGTTCCTTATAAACAAACCGGATATGTTCAAACCCAAATTTGGGTTGATAAAGAGTTTTATCTCCCTTTGAGAGTAGAATTCTTTGAGAAAGATAAAACAACAGTTTCAAAAGTTTTAACAACTGAAAAGATAGAAAAAGTCGAAGACAAATGGATTACTAAGATTGTAACGATGACAACTTTGGCAACAAATCACTCAACAAGAGTTGAGATTCTTCAAGCCAAATACAACGCTCCTATGAACAGCGGTTATTTTACAACTAAATTTTTAGAGACCGGGAGGCCATAATGAGAAAAGTTTTAGCAACAATTATAATTTTATTAATCGCTACTACAGCTTTTGCTTTTGATGGTTTTACCGATATCTTTGATTCAGACGACTCGTTTTTTGAAACAACATCAGTTGAAGTGAAGCAACAAAAACTGGGTTTAAACGGTGCCCTCTCTTTTAACTTAGAGGGGATGGCTGATACTTCGGGTAAAGAGATAAACACCTCAATTAATGGAGGACTTAATCTTGATTTAAACTGGAAAGGCTCAATAGTCGATGCAAAAGCAACATTAGACCTTATTCCAAAGACCGACAGAACGAATATGGAGTGGATAGATATCTTTACGACACTCTCAATCAGTACCTTCTTTGATTGGGGAAGAGTCGAAGCAGGTCTCTTAAAAAAAGAGTGGGGCTCAGGAGACGGAATCCATGTGGTTGACCCTTTGAATGCACCCGATTACCGTAACGGCTTAGTTGATGACCCGCTCCAAATGAAAATGGCAGAACCGATGGTTATGGGAACAGCCACATTGAGAGATACCTCAATAGATGTAATCTACAAACCAATGCTTATTCCCATGGTTGCAGCTGAGAGTGAAAAGAGCAGATGGCTGATGCCTTCTCCCATTAATCCTGCGGATATATATAGTAAACTTACTAGTTTTGGGGTAGATGAAAGTTGGGATTTTAAATACCAGGTTAATACTCCCGAAGCTGATGAGTTGGCAAAACTTTCACACAGTCAGTGGGGAGCCAGGGTTAAGACAACCCTTGGGCCTGCCGATTTAGGCATTATTTATTACAACGGCTTTTATACGACTCCCTCTTTTAAAATAGGCAATATTCAAGAAATAATTGAATCTCTGACTGTTAATGCTGCTGATAAAAAATTAAAGGTTGAAATAGATTTAGCTTTCACCAGAGCTCAACTGTTTGGTCTTGAAGCTACAGTGGTTACAGGCCCTTTGACATTTATGTTGGAGGGAGGATTTTGGTTAAGCGAAGATTACAAAGGAAATGATCCTCTTAAGTATAATAATAAAGCTGTTTATTTAGCAGGAGTTGGCTTTACCATTCCAAAGACCAGTGCCTATTTTAGTTTTACCTATAGCGGTGAGTATATTTTGAACTTTGTTGAGGGCGACATTGTTGTTCAAGATCCTTTAAATCCATTTGATATCCAAATCGGGGATGCCGACTATATCCAATCCCTAGTCTCTTCTAATGGGAAGCCTTATATGAATACTCTGACTGCTGCATTTGAGTTACCTCTAGCCAGAGAAAAGGTTAATGTACGCCTTGGTGCAACTTACCAAATAGAGACTAAAGGGTATGCAATTTTCCCATCGGTAAAATGGAATCTGGCTGATGATGTGCAAATTAAGGCTGTAGGACGTTTCTTCGGTACTTTTGATAACTTCATTCCTAGTATGTTTAACAAGTGGTCTAAGAATGACAGCTTGACTGTTGGTATCTCTTATCTGTTCTAATTGGAGGATTTGTGCGCAAGTGTTTTTATGTTTTTATTATTTATATTTTTTCATTTACACCTCTTTGGAGTGCCGAAGATCCTTACCAAGCGATTGGATTTTGGAAGACAATGGATTCCAAAGAGGCCTTTACCACCAGTGTTATAGCCGTTTATCAATATGATGGGGCTCTCTATGGGAGAGTTATAGTCGGCTATAACGAGAAGAATGGTAAGTTAGAAGAGACGTGGAAAAATCCGGTTAAAAGGATTGAAAAGCTCAGCAGTAAGCCCCTTTTATTGGAAGTTGACCTTTTTTGGGGGCACACGTTGGAAGAGAACACTTGGAAAGGGGGTAGGATTGTTGACCCCCGCACCGGCTACTCTTTTAGCAGTGATATTTGGATTGAAAATGGAATGCTTGTTTTAAGGGGCAAGTTTGGCCCCTTTGGTGTCAGACAACTGTTTTATAAAGCAGATTTATCTGATATGCCCCCATATCTCGATTTCCCCGATTTGAATACGTTTATACCTTTGCCGATACCTAAATAATAGCTCGTATGCAATAACCAACCTTTATGATAATATAGGCGTCAGTGGAGGTTGTTAAGTACGTGACTATCTTTGGCGACATAATGTTTTTCATCACAAGTGCGCTTGTGCTTTCCATAACATGTTTGGTAATACTCCTCCATGTCAGAGCAAGAGATAACTATACGATGGAGTTTTTAATCGTTTTGGTTCCTCTTTGTCTACAGATGTGTCTGTCGCTTCTTGTAAGCTACCTGCACCAGGTTCTTCCGAATGAGTTGTTATGCGGAAGAGGTTATGAAATTTTTTCTCTGTGGGTAACATTTGCCTCGATTATTTTGACGACACTGTTACTTTTTATTATGAGCCGCTATTTAATTAATCTTCTTCCGATAGAAACAAGCCAGAAAATTTTGGGCAACCGGATTATGTTGATAATTATGGCTTTTTATCTCTTTATGAGCCTTTTTGTTATCATCGGCAAGAGCTACGGGAATTGGGTTCTTGCGATGAACTTAACATTTGGATACCACTTCTTTAGCGGAAGTCTGTTGATGATTCCTCTAGGAATTGTAAGCTTTGTGTTTCGCAAGAAAGCAATAGGAAGAGAGCAAGAAGTTCTGCTTATGGGAATGAGTGCCACATTTTTTTCTCTGATAATTACATTCCCTTTAGACTTACTCTTTTTTCAGCATCACTCATTCAAACTCTCCTACCTCAGTTTCTCAATCTATATTGTCTTTATCTACCTTTTTATAAGCCGCCGCTATTTTGAAGACTTTGAAGTTGTTGTGCCATCCAAATTGGATTTCTCTAAACTTGTACAGGAGAAGGGTATTTCTGCCAGAGAAGAGGAGATTATAGAGTTGCTTATTGAGGGAAAAACAAACCGCGAGATTGCCTCTACTTTGTTTATTTCAACAAATACTGTAAAAACGCATATTAAAAATATTTACGGGAAATTAGAAGTCTCAAATCGGGTACAACTCTACACTACCATTAAAGGGGATTAAGAGTTTGACTCTTCAATTATGTTTATACTCAAATTTACCCTTCTAAGGGCTCCGGCAAACATCATCTCAACGACTACTCTTTTATGGTGGCGGTCAATTTTAACGATTTGACCATCCATTTCCATTAATGGCCCGTCGATTACCTTTATCATCTGTCCCTCTTTAAAGAGGACGGTACTGGCTTCAAAACTCCCTTTATGTCTATAAACCCAAAGAGCATATTTTTCATCTTGATCTTTTAAAGCCATAGTTCCGTCTGAATAGCGCAACACTTTATAAGCATTGCGTTCTTGACTGATTAAAAAAGTGGGGAAAGGGATTTCTTTGTCTAAGTAGAGAAACAGATAGCCTGGTAAAAGAGGCTGTTCAACACTTCTCCATATTCCCCGATTTTTTTGATTCATCACCCGTAACGGGTAAAATATCTCTGCCTCTACATTGAGATAGTTATGCATACTGTTTTTTAAAAGATCTACCAGCTTTGATTCAGAGCCTGTTTTGCAGTAGAGGCAGTAACACTTCATTTTGCCACTTCCACATTGGGAATTCCTTGATAATCAAACTCGGGGATGATTTTTTGGAGAGCCTCAATTAAAGAGCCGTTCTCCTCTTTGCAGATTTTATCGAGAAATTGAAGAAACTCCTGTTCATTTAAACTATTATTGACAATTGCTTTAAAGACCTTGGGATATTCGGTGGGAACACTGGTATCTAAATCGCTCAGTTTCTCTTCGTAAAGTTTCTCTCCTGCCCTTAAGCCGGTGATAACCACTTCACTTTTTCCGTTGCCGAAGTATCTGACGAGGCGGTTGGCAAATTCATACACATTAACCTGTTCACCCATATCCAAAACCATTACTTCACCGCTGTTTCCTACCGAACCGGCTAAAAATACCAAACTGACGGCCTCGCTGACACTCATAAAATATCTTATAATTCTTCGGTCGGTTACCGTAACGGGCAGTCCAGCTTCCATTTGTTCTAAAAACAGAGGCAACATTGACCCTCTGCTTCCCAATACATTACCAAATCGGACACAGACAATCTTTGTTTTTTCAGTGGAGAGCATACTGGAGACCAATTCGGCAACCCGTTTGGTCGCTCCCATAATATTGGTTGGGTTAACCGCCTTGTCGGTTGAAATCAATATGCACCGCTGAGCTTCATACTTAAGGGCATTGCTGAAGATATTGTAAGTTCCGCCGATATTTGTTCTGATTGCTTCTTCGGGGTAGTACTCCATCATCGGTACGTGTTTGTTTGCCGCGGCATGGAAAACAATCTGAGGTCTGTATTTTTCAAAAATAGAGGCGACTTTTTTCTTGTTGCAGACATCACAGACTATCGGGAGAATCTCTTCTGAGAATTCAGCTTGGTATTTGTGTAATCTTAAAGAGAGGTTGTGCAGCTCGGTTTCATCGATATCTAACAATAAAAGTTGCTGTGGATGGTAGGCCAACAGTTGCCTGCTGATCTCATTACCGATGGTTCCTCCCGCTCCGGTAACTAAAATCCTTTTACCTCTAACTACGTTTTCTATCGGAGTTTTATCTATTGCAACGGAGCTGCGTCCCAACAGATCTTCAACGTTGACAGAGCGGATATCAATTGCACTTTTACGTTCATTTTCCAACTCAAATAAAGAAGGGACGATTTTAGAATACACTCCAAGTTTGGCCGCCACATCTAAGGCTTTTCTCATATTCTCTCTGGAGAGGTCTGTTATCGCTATAATCAGCGTTTCGGCTTCTTTAGAGCGAAGTGTCGTCAATAGATTGTCTAGGCCTCCTTCAAAAACAGGCAGACCTGCAACCAAAGAGCCCCATTTTGATTTATCATCATCAACGAATCCGATTAAATTGAAGTTTAACTTCTTTTTAAAAAACTGGCGGGCCAGCTGGATTCCGATTTCACCGGCTCCGTAAATAATTGTTTTAGAGTAATCATTTGAATAAAGACCCCTCATATGGTAACTGGAAGCCAGTCTAAACAGAACTCTGTAGCCCAGTAAAAACAGAGTGCTGAAAGAGAAGTAGACAGATGATAAACGTAATGTATAAGGGATATTTTTAACAATGAGGAGCATCAGAACAATCAGAACCATAGCACTGCAGGCAATTGCCGCAAAGCCTCTGACAACCAATTCCAATGAACTGTCCACTAATCTTATGACATAGAGTCTGAAAGCTGCGATAAAGAAAATCTGTATTGCTATTGTGCCAATAACAAAATAGGTGTTGTTGTAAACTAACTGTAAAGTGCCCTCCACTGCATACGAGCTGAAAAGGGCACAACAGTAGAGGACAAAAACATCAACAAACACTAGAACTCTAAATCTGTTTTTCAAATAGAGTGTCATTGCCCACCTTGCCTTTATTGATGATTGATTAAGTGTAGCACAGGATAGGTTAAATTTGGACAAATGTCACTTCTTATTTAGAAACTTTTTTTGGATATACTTTCAGAGCCTCTTTTAAACAGTTTACAGCATGTTTTAAATCTACTTTATTTAAAACGTACGCGATTCTCACCTCTTTTCGTCCCAGTGTGGGAGTGACATAAAAGCCTTCTGCCGGAGCCAGCATCACAGTTTGTCCATTGTAATCAAAATCTTTTAAGAGAAATATGCAAAAGTCTTCGGCGTCTTCGACAGGAAGTTCGACAACTAAGTAGAATGCTCCTTTGGGAACGCTGAAAGAGACCCCCTCTATATTCTTTAGTTGCTCTATTAAGAAATCTCTTCTGTTTTGGTATTCATCTCTGACCATCTCAAGATACTCAGGGGGAGTGCTCAGGGCAGCCAAAGCGGCAACTTGCTCGATGTCGGGTGGACAGAGACGAGCCTGAGCCAATTTCATCACTCCGTGTAAAACATCACGGTTTTTTGTTACAAGAGCTCCTATACGGGCTCCGCACATGTTGTAGCGCTTAGAAAAAGAATCTACGACAATAACCTGTTGGCTGTATTCGCTGTACTTTAATATTGAGGTAAATTGCTCTCCGTCATAGCAAAATTCCCTGTAAACCTCATCAACAACTAAGAAAATTTCATACTTTTTTACCAATTCCAGCAGTTGACGCAGCTCCCCGTCGGTATAAATATGGCCGGTTGGATTGTTAGGGCTACAAAGTAAAATTCCTCTGGTTTTCTCTGTTATTGCCTTTTCAAACTCATCGATTGTCGGCAGTACGAAATTATTTTTTAAAGAACTTGTTACCGGAACCAATTCAATATTGGCGGCATTAGCAAAAGCCCCAACATTTGTATAATAGGGTTCAGGTATTATTATCTGGTCTTCGGGGTCACATATAGCCATAAAAACAAACTGAAGAGCTTCACTTCCGCCGGTGGTAATCATGATATCTAAAGGAGAGACATCGGCTTTATACCTTTTATAGTAGTCCGGCAGAGCTTCTCGTAGAGGTAAATCTCCCTCGCTTTGGCCGTATGGGATATAGGGTTTATCGTAATTCTGGATTGCTTTAAAAACTTGGGGAGGGGTGTTAATATCGGGCTGCCCGATATTAAGGTGAAAAACATGTATTCCCCTTCTTTTGGCGTTGTTGGCATATGAGACCAATCTTCTGATAGGGGAAGCCTGAAATCCGGTTATTCTATTTGATAATCGCATAATAATTACTCCTGTATGGTCTTTTGCGTGAGTCCGTCACGTAACGGCAGGGCTTTAGGACCAGCCGGAAAGAGGGAAAGGGTCAGTCCCCTTTAGTAACTTCCCTACTTCCCGGCAATGGAGCTTGCGGATTCGCTTGACTCATGTCGATTAAACGATGGATAAATTGGCGGTTATCCAACAACGGGCTTAAGGCCCGCCCGTGGTGCAATCGGCTTATTACTCGGGCGAAAAGTTCAGTTACGTCAGCTTGTAAAAACCACTCTTTATCTGTCAAGGAACGGTCATGGAAAACGGCATTTGTTCCGATTATTCTATAAAAGATTCCCTCTTTGTAAGCTTCATCAAACTGTTCACGGGCTTTCCCGTTAAAAAACGGCAAACTGGCCAAGCAGATAATCTTTTTTGCCCCGAGAGCTTTTAACTCCCGCATGGCAATCAACAAGGTACCGCCGGTTCCGATCATATCGTCGGCCATCAGAACTGTTTTACCTTCTACGTCTCCCAGAAGGCTGATACTGCGGATATTTGTATTCTTTGCATCTTTGCTGACTACCGAGTAATCCCTCTCTTTATAAAGCATAGCCAAAGGTCTGTGCAGAGCTTCGGCATAGAAACGGTTACGTTGAACGGCACCGGTATCTGGACTTACAACGACTAAATCGGGGTCGTTGAAATCGATTATTTTGTGAAGTTTTATTAATATTTGGTAACTGGCATGGACGTTTTCCATATGGGTTAAACTGAAACAGTTCTCAATCTCTCTGGAATGGATATCTAAAGTAATGATTCTTTCAACTCCCATATTTTCACACATCCGTCCAAACAGAGCAGCCGTAAGGGCTTCCCGACCGCTCTTTTTGTGTTGCCGGGCATACGGGTAGGTGGGTAGAACCAAGGTTATCCCATCGACACCTGAGGTCATCAGGGCATTTATGGTAGTAAAAAGAAACATTATGTGGTCATTGACACTAACAGAGATTGGTTCATCGCACCCTGTGAGTTTAATCGGATATTGGTTTGCCATGTCGTAAATTATAAAAATTCTTAGGCCTCTGACTGCCTGAAGAATTTCGGCCTTAACCTCGCCGTTGGCAAATCTGGTATATTTTACCGGAATTTCAAAATCGGGACACGTGTAAGTTTTGGGTTTCTTGCCCCTGGGAATTCTTTTACTTACTAAATCATCGTTAAGGGTAACCACGTCCAAAAGCTCTTCGGGAGTCATATCATGGCGTTTAACCAGTGCTGCGCTGAGTTTTTGATACCGCTCGAGGTAGAGTCTTCTGAGATGTTTTAAGACCCTTCCGGCAAAAAAATCGCTTCCCGGGCCGGCTATAACCCCTAGCTTGTGTGGCTTAACGATACTCATGGGCACACTTTACCACAATTGGCAGTTTCAGTTCAACTCTATCGATGTTTTCTTCTCTGTTGCTGTAACGATTTCTTTGGTAAGATTGATTTGTAGTTAACCGTTAAATTTAGCTTAAGGAGGCCTTCTATGGGTAAAAAAGTAGCCCTTGTTTTAATTATGGTTCTCATAGGAACAACATTGTTGTTTGCCCGACCGACAAAAGGGATTGCCGTGGGAGCTCAGGTAGGGCCATT
>Ga0265293_10003165_pt1 | contig 31080 bp, 29 predicted proteins | sample Munlanlewell138R_FD_192505 | JGI IMG/M metagenome (GOLD analysis project Ga0265293, IMG submission 192505) | Leachate microbial communities from a municipal landfill in Southern Ontario, Canada - Leachate well 138R | ecosystem: Engineered > Solid waste > Landfill > Unclassified | place: Canada... | reverse complement strand
CGCCCGCCTTTCGTCTGTTTCGCGTTATAGAAACACAATTGGCCACGCAAAGGGCGGGTACAAGACCCGCCCCTACAATTCGGTGGTCAAACAATTCAATAATCCCGCAACTCATCAAGATTGCGGGTATTGGCGGCTGTTTTCCTGTGCCGCCGGCTCTTCCTCGTCGCGGCGGATTTTTTTGCCGGGCAAGCCCAGCGCCAAGAAAAAACCGCCGGCAATCAATCCCAAAATCATCGCCGCCTCGAATTGGGACGCCGAGAATATAGCATTTTTATACGCCATCACGCCCAATCCAAAACCGATTGCCGCGCCCCCAAAAACCGTAAACATAAATTTGATAAATTGATTCATAGATTTATAGTTTTCAATTTTCAGTTTCCATTGAATTTTCAATGTTTCAATGATTCAAACAAAATACAAAACGCGGCATTTTGTTTGGAAACTGATTCATTGTAAATTTATTGTAAATTGAAAACTGCAAATTGAAAACTGCGAGTTAGCGGTTGCGGCTAAATTCGCAAATGTCTTTGTATTCGCACCAGGCGCATTGCCATCCCGGGCGGGCGCGAAAATCGCTTTTGGCGATATTGTCAATGATGCCGGCAATTTTTTCCTTTTGCGCTTGCGTATCTTCATCGGTCGGTGAAAACGACAACGGTTTTGTTTCGTTTAAATAAAAATAGGTTAATTTTCGCGAATCAAGGTTAAATATATCCTTGGCCGCGATTTGATAAATCATTAATTGCATTTTATCTTCCGGACGCAAGCGATCTTTGGCGGTGCCGGTTTTGTAATCTACAATTTCAATCCCTTTTTCAATTTCATCAATACGATCGATTTTCCCGATAACCGAATAACCGTTGATTTTCAAATCAAAGCCCTGTTCCAACGCCGGCTGGCCGTTGATTTTGGCGATTTTTGGTCGGTTGGCCGAAAAATCGCGCCAAAAACTTTTCAAAGATTCCATCCCTTGGCGGTAATAGGTTTCTTTTTCGCTTTTATCATCATACCATTCGTCGATCCAGTTTTTTTTGTAAATATCAGCCAATTTTTTAAAACTGCCCCGCTTGCTTCCCAATTCAAATAAAAATTCATAGAGCGCGTTGTGCATTGTTTTGCCATAAGAAAAAAACGCTTTGCCTTTCGCGGGAACGCGCATAATATGGGCGAATTTGTATTGCAGGGGGCACTTTTCAAAAGTGGCCAGCTGGGTGAAAGAAAAATGCCCGGGAAGCGGTCCGCGAATTTGGGGCCGGCGGTCATTGGGCGCCAAACGCACAATCTTCACGTTCCTTTGGCAAGTGTTGCCGTTATAACCCATCTCGTGCAAAAACCGCGAAATTTTTTTGAGGCGGGCGCCGCCATAATCGCCGGCCGACGCGAAGTAAAGCGCCTTGCGCGCGCGCGTCATCGCCACATAAAATAAGCGTCTCTCCTCTTCCAGATGCGCCCCGCGTTTTTTATCGGGCAAATCCCTTGCCAAGCCATCGGGAATTTCAATTTCGTCTCCCCGCTCAACCACCGGAAATTTGCGGTCCACCAAATCAACAACAAAGACATAGTCAAATTCCAAACCTTTGCCCGCGTGCACGGTCATTATTTGGACCGCGTCGGGCATTCTGATGGGATCAAAATTCAATTTGCCCTCTTCGCCGGATTCAATTTCCATATCCAATTGATCAACAAAATTTTTTAAATTGGAGTCCATATTGGCGGCCTCAAAATCTTTGATCTTGGCATAAAATTGGCCGATAAAATCAATTTCCTGGCGCGCTTCTCGGCGCACCAAATGCTCCAAATAGCCCGAATCTTCCAGAAACGCCAGCGCGATCTCGGAAACATTTTTTGCGCGCGCCAACTCGCTATGCTTTTTTAACATCGTAATCAGCCGGTCAACTCCCGCCTTGCCGTGCACAGTCAATTCTTCTTTTAAATCCGCGTCTTTTAATGTTTCGTGTATTGATTGGGACTTTTTATAGCCGCGCTGGGTGATTTTGACAATATCGGAATTGGGAATCATCAAAAACGGCATATTTATTATCCGCCAAAGCGGCGCGCTTTCGCCGTGGTTGTTTAGAAACTTCAAATAGGAAATAATATCCAGCACCGCGGGTTTTGAATAAAGCCCCTTTAGCGCCATAAACCGCGCCGGAATCCCCGAACGCTCGCAAGCGCGGGCGAACTGCGCGGCGCTTTCGTTGGTGCGCGCCAAAATCGCGAAATCGCAAAATTCGGCTTCGGAATTTTCTTTCATTATTCTGATAATTTCGTTAACAATTCCCTGCGTTTCCTGCTCCGCGCTTTTGAAATGCAAATGGTCAATTTCTCCCAAGCATTGCGAATCGCTTATCAGCCGCTTGTTTATTTTGGCAACCGATTCAAGGCGATTGGGATTATTGCCTTGAATGAATCGGTATGACAAATCAAGAATATTCTGGCAGGAACGGTAATTCCGCGTGAGCGGCACGATCTTGCATTCGGGAAAATCTTTTTGAAATTGCAAAATGTTGGCAAAAGACGCGCCCCGCCAGCGGTATATCGCTTGATCGTCATCGGCGCAAACCGCCAGATTATTTTTTGGTCGGGCAAGCATTTTCACCAAATCATATTGTATCCAATTCGTGTCTTGAAACTCATCCACCAAAATGTGTTTAAACTGCTGGCGGTATTTTTCCAACACCGCCGGCCGTTTAACAAAAAGATCGCGAGTATAATTGAGCAAGTCGCCAAAATCAAGCAAGTTGTTCTCCAAAAGCAAGTTTTGATAAATTTGGTAAGCGCGCGCGATTTCGCGCGTTTTTTCTTTTTCTTCGACAGCGTCGCTTTTGGCGTATTCTAGATAATCCGCCGGCGATATCGCCTGATCTTTGCAACGAGAAAAATGAGTTAACAGCGCGTGAATGAATTTCGTTGGATTGCCCAGCGGCTTGTAATATTTCAATTTGAACCGCTTGATATTTTTGCGCACCAAAAGCCAGCTTGCCGTTTGATCAAGAACTTTGAAATTTCCCGGAAGGCCGATTTCCATCCCTTTTTGGCGCAAAATCCGTTCGCAAAACGAATGAAAAGTGCAAATCCACAAATCCGCGTAGCCCAAAGACAGCAAATCATCCACCCGATCTTCCATTTCCCCGGCGGCTTTATCGGTGAACGTGAGCGCCAAAACCTCCTCGGGCAATACCCGCCCCGACTCAATCAAATGCGCGATCCGATAGGTAATCGCCCGGGTCTTGCCCGTCCCCGCCCCCGCCACAATCAAAAGCGGCCCATCTTTGTGCTCCACCGCCTTTCTCTGCTCCTTATTCAATTTTGATAAATCTAAAACCATTGCAGTGAGTTTTCAATTTTCAATTATCAGTTTCCATTGAATTTTCATTCTTTCAATGGTCCAAACAAAACACAAAACGCTGCATTCTGTTTGAAAACTGATTCATTGTAAATTCATTGAAAATTGAAAAATGTAAACTAAAAAATTAAATTCCAATTTCACATTTTAGCGCAGAATCAACAAAAACAAAAACACCCCGATAACTTCGGCGCGTTTTTTGTATTTGCATATTGTCCGCCAAAAGCGGGCGCGCGCTTTGGGCGCGCAAATGGCAAATTAGCACAAAAGCCATTCATAGAGAGGTAATACCTGAATAATGGATTTTTTTTGCTTTATCGTTTCTTTGGTTCTCGCGGTCACCACGGTCATTCCCGCCGGATTGCTTTTTTCTTCGGCCGCCGCGGCAAGCGCGCGTAATTCCCTTTCGCGGACTTCCAAAACATCAAAATCATAGCAGGATTGCACAAAAATATTTTCTTTGGGCAAAAAGAAATCAACTTCATAATTTTGGCCGGTTTTATAATAATAAATGTCTTGATGGCGCCGTCGCAAATGCAAGTAGACCGCGTTTTCCATTGCTTTGCCCAAATTTTGGGAAAAGGCAAAACCAACCGATTTTATGAGCCCGGTGTCAACGCCATAAATTTTTTTGGCCGCAATTTGCTGTTCCTTGACTGAAAAAGCGTATTTGTTGACAACAAAAAACAGCCAGCTGTTTTCAAGATAATCAACATAGCTTTTCACGGTATTAACGCTTCCCAATTTCAACAAATCCTTGATTTTATTGAAAGACACCAGCGACGGCGCGTTGCTCGCCAAAAAAAACGCCAAATCTTTCAAATTCTTGGCATCGCCCAAGTTATACCGCGCCGCGACGTCGCGATATAAAACATCTTCATAAAGCTCTTTGTGGATCGCAAGTTCCGGATATTTGAGCGCGTCGGGAATTCCTCCCATCAGCAAATAATCTTCCGATGCCTTAATCAAGCGGCTTTTTTGACGCGCCGTCATAACTTTTAAATCAAATAAATCAAATTTTTGAAATGCCAAAAACTCGCGAAAGGAAAAAGGGAAAAGCTCCATTTTGATTGATCTTCCCGTGAGGCGGGTTCCAAATTCCTGACTCAAAAGAGAGGCATTGGAACCGGTAATGACAAATTTATATCCCTGATCGTGCAAACGGCGCACGAATTTTTCCCACCCGGACACATTTTGAATTTCATCAAACAAAAAAACTTTTTTCTCGCCAAACAATCCGATCAATGTTTCGTGCAAAAAATCAAAATCGGCCGCCGGAAAATCTGATAACCGCTCATCTTCAAAATTGACAAAATAAAACTTATTTTTCAAATGCTTGCCGGCAATCTGGCGCAAAAAAGTTGATTTGCCCGCGCGCCGCAATCCGGTAATCACCGCGATTTGCGGCGAATTTATAATCGCGCCGGCTTGTTTTAGCATTTCGCGCTCAACACCGCAAGATCCGACCAAAAACGCCTCAAATTGTTCTTTGAGAGCCGATTTTAAAACTTCTTTTTTGATTATATTTGCCATACATCGCCATTTTAATTCAAAAAGTTTTCATTGTCAATGAAAACTTTTGGCAAATTGTTTTCATCCCCGATGAAAACTTTTGACAAAGCACCCACCCTCAAAAACGGCCGCTTCGCCCGTCGCTTTATCGGTGAAAGTGAGCGCCAAAATCTCCTCGGGCAGTGCCCGCTCCGATTCAATCAAATACGCGATCCGATAGGTAATCGCCCGTGTATTCCCTGTGCCCGCCCCCGCCACAATCAAAAGCGGCCCCTCTTGATGCTCCACCGCCCTCTTCTGCTCCTCATCCAATTTTGATAAATCCAAAACCATTGCAGTAAGTTTTCAATTTTCAATTATCAGTTTCCATTGAATTTTCATTCTTTCAATGGCCCAAACAAAATACAAAACGCGGTATTTTGTTCGAAAACTGATTCATTGTAAATTCATTGAAAATTGAAAAATGTAAACTAAAAAATTAAATTCCAATTTCACATTTTAGCGCAGAATCAACAAAAACAAAAACGCCCTGATAACCTCGGGGCGTTTTGCATCCGTATTCGTAGGGGCGGCCTTTATGGCCGCCCGCATTTTTAAATTACTGCCCGCATTTCAAGCATTCAGGGCGGGTACAAGACCCGCCCCTGCACATGGGGATTTTTAAATTTTGAAATTTAAACATTTATTTGTCATTGGAAATTGGAAATTTGTCATTTCCCGTGCAATTCCTCTTCTTTTTCCACCCAATCTTTATACTTCTCCTCCACAATCTCTTTTTCTTTTTTGATGCGATTGTGTTTCTCCTCCAACGCCGGCGGAATTTGGCGCTTTTGCTTTTGGTAATAATCGTAAATCGCTTCGGCCAGCGCGTCGGCGGCCAAAACCGAACAATGCAATTTAATCGGCGGCAATCCGCCCAAGCTTTGCACGATCTCTTGCTTGTCAATGGCAATCGCCTCCTCCAAGGTTTTGTCTTTGGCCAAATCCGTGATCGCGCTGGAAGTGGCAATCGCGGCAACACAGCCGAATGTCTCAAACTTGATATCTTTGATAATTTCTTTTCCGGATTTATTTTTGGCGACCTTAATATACAACCACATGACATCTCCGCAGACGAGATTCCCCACTTTGCCCGTGCCGTCGGGATTTTTGATCTTGCCGTAATTATGCGGTTTGGAAAAATGCTCCATCACATCAGCGGTGTACATTCCGCCGCCAGCCGCGCGCCGCTTTGGGCAAACACCGCATTTGGGACGGCAGATCAGAGGTTTTTTTGTTGTTTTCTTCATCTTAGCCATTGTTTTTTAAATTAACGCATCAAAAATTTAGCGAGGTCGCACCTTTCCAATTATCCCTCGCAAAGCCTCGGGATAATCGACAAGGAACGACCTCAAATACAAAAATGCAAGATTAGTCAGTTAATTTTAAAGGGGGAAAGTTCGCGCAATCTTTCGATTATTTTGGGCAAAATTTTTAACACATAATTAACATCCGTTTCTTTTGTCCAGCGGCCGATTGAAAGGCGCAGAGATCCGTGCGCTTCTTGGGGCTTTAAACCGATGGCGGTTAGCACGTGGCTGGCGGTAAGTTTTGCCGAAGAGCAAGCCGAACCGGTGGACGCAGCAATACCGTTGATATCCATTTGGATGATCATTGCCTCTCCTTCCACATAATCAAAGCGCACATTAACATTGTTGGGCAATCGTTTCGCGGGATGGCCGTTTAAATATGAATGGGGAATGGTTTTTAAAATAACATCAATCAGTTTGTCGCGCAATTTGATCTGCCGGGCGCTTTCTTTTGCCATCTCCTTTTTGGCGATTAACCCCGCTTGAGCAAAGCCGTAAATTGCCGGCACATTAACCGTGGACGAACGCATCCCCGACTCCTGGCCGCCGCCATGCAATATCGGTTCAATATTCACGCCTTCGCGGATGCATAAGCATGCCGCGCCTTTCGGCCCGTAAATTTTCTGCGAGCTGGCGGTGAGCAAGTCAATATTCATTTTGGCAACATCAATGGGAATTTTTCCAAATGATTGCGCCGCGTCGGTGTGGAAGTACACACCCTTTTGACGGCAAATTTTGCCGATTTCTTCAATCGGCTCGATCGTGCCGATTTCATTGTTGGCATGCATCACCGACACCAAAATCGTATCCGGCCGGATTGCCGCGGCAACATCCGCGGGATCAACCAATCCGTATTTATCAACTTTGAGAACCGTCAAATCAAACCCATGCTTTTTGAGCCAATTGGCGCTTTCGGTAACGCAGGCGTGTTCAATCGGTGAAATTATCAGATGTTTGCCGCGAGCGCGATTGACAAACATCACGCCCTTAATCGCCAAATTGTTGCTTTCGGTGGCCGAGCCGGTAAAAACAATTTCTTCGGCTCGCGCATTGATAACCGAAGCGACATCTTGCCGCGATTGTTCCAAGACCTCGCGCGCCTGCCGGCCAAAGCCGTGAAATGACATTGAGTTGGCAAAAACATCCGGCAAAATATCGGCGGTTTTTTTTGCCGCGCGCGGATCAACCGGAGTGGCGGCGGCATAATCCATATACACGCGCCGTGCTTTGATATGACGCGCGGATTTTTTGTTTTTTGTCGTTTTTAATTTGGACATAGATTCACATAAGCACCAAATCCCAATTTACAATTTCCAAACAACATCCAATGACCAATATTCAAATTTTCAAACGGGAATCCCGTTTATAATTTGTTTATTGTAATTTTCAATTTGTTTGTTATTTGATGCTTGGTGCTTGGAATTTATAAATTAAGTTATGGGGGATTTTTTGAATATATACCAGATGCCGCCAAAACCCCAAATCATCGCCGCGGCCGATATTATCCAGCCAATTACCGGCAGAGAGAATAAAATCCAGAAGACGACAACGCCGATTGCCGCGGCCGGATAAAGCGATTGATTTTGATTTTTCCAAATTTTCGCGGAAATAATCCTCCCGGCGGCAATCGCCGCCAATATGCGCGAGACAAACAGCGCGATGATATATAATATGAGCACAATTAACGCCAGGGGAATACCGATGAGAGTTAAAAACAGCGAGATAATCAGCAATGGTCCGGCAACCAATAACAGCAATCCCCAGCCAAACGCCCGTCCGGTTTTCGCCGTTATGGCATCGGTTGACTTGACAATGAATTTTTTAAAGAAAAACACCAAAAGCAGGGCAACGACAAGATTGAGAACCAGCTCTCCGATTTTATCAGCCGCGGCCTCGCCCATTGTTTTGGCGGGCGGCGCAATTTGCGCGATATCTTTTTGGGACGGATTATGCCGCGTGATACCGGCGCCCATGGCAAAGCCGTCTTCCCGCGCCGCGTCGCGATCACTGATATAATTCAGCGATCCGCCGATCCCGCCCCCATTTTTCAGCGTTAAACTGCCACTTTGCAATTGAGCGTCGCCGCCGATAATACCGCCAATCGTTATTGAATCACCCATGCCGGCAACATCTTTTTTGATCTCGCCGCCGATTGACGCCCGCTGGGCGGCAAACGCCATTTCACCTTCAATTGATGAAGCGGCGGACAGCGTTTGAGCGGCAACGGTGATATTTTTTGCCACCGGTCCCTCAATTTTCACCGCTTGCGCCGCGCCGCGCACATTGCCGATAACCGAACCGCTGATTGTAATATTTTGCCCGGCGCACAAAACATCGCCGCTCACATTGCCGTTGATATTGATATTTTGACCGGCGCAAATTATATCGCCATCCACGTCGGCATCAATTGTGACTGATTGCCCCGCCGCCAACAAAGTTTCGCTAATCGCTTCGTCTTTGGCAATCGTGATTTCATCGCCGGTTTTAATCACAAACGCCTGCGCGGAATTTCCCGCAAAAAGCAACGCGCACAAACATAGCGCAAAACTCAAAAATAAACATTTTTGTCCCATATTTTTATTGAAATTAAATCTCTCCAACCATCGTCAATTGTTTATTGACTATAACAAATCTATGGTTTTTCGCAATTATTATTTCAAATCCAAGTAGTATTTTCTCTTTTTCTCATCAAAGCGCTCAATGGCGTAGCGCAGAGTTGTGCGCGGCATATTTTTGTAATTCTTTTGCAAAAATTCTTCAAGAATTGCTTGGCCGCAATTCTTGCCAATCTCGCGCAACATCCAGCCCGCCGCCTTGTGGATTAAATCTTCCCTGTCACCGAGCAACATTGCGGCAATTCCCCGCGCGACTTCGCAGTCGCCTTTTTTGATAAACCAAAATGTCGCCAGCATCGCGATCCGCCGCTCCCATAAGTTTTTTGATTTTGCCAACATGAACAAAATATTTTTGTCTTTATCCTCCAAATACGCGCCCACGATATTGGGTGCCGACAAATCCACCAAATCCCAATTATTGATAAATTTCGTATTTTTCAAATACAAATTAAAAATCTGTTTTCGCGATTTTTCATCGCCGTTTTCAAATTTTTTCACCAACGCCAAAAGCGCCAGCAATCTTTCCTCATGAAATTCGCTTGCCAGCAAAATTTTGGCATCCGCCAGGCAGAGTTCATTCCAATATTTTTTAACCAACGCCCGCGTCCGCGGCACCATCACGCCCAAAAACTTGTCGCCCGCGGCGTATTCGCCCGACCCGGTTTTAAAAAACCTTTGCAGGTCTTTTGCTTTTTGCGCATTTGCCATTTGCCGCAATTCTTTTTTTAATTTTTCAATCATATTTTTTAAACAAAGACAAAATATCTTCAATTTGCGCGGCAGCATTTTTGCGCCCCGCGTCAACAATTTCTTCCATTTTCAAGAAATCAAACCACTGAAAGCCGCCATTGCGCGGCTTGAAACAAAAATCGCATCGCGTTTCTTCAAACGATGCCAATTCTTTTTCAAGGATGTTCAGCGCGCGCGAGGCAACCTCAAAGCGGTTCATCTTGCCGGCTTTCGCGGCGCTTATTTCGTCTATCGCGTAAATGGAAGAACCAATAATAAAATCCGCGCCCATCTCCCGAACTTCTTCGGCAGGCAAATTGCGCGTCACTCCGCCATCAATATAAAAATTGCCGTTTATCTTTTGCGCCGGAAAAACTCCCGGATAGGCGGCCGACGCCATCACCGAGGCCACACAATCTCCCGAATTCAAAATCTCTTTTTTTCCGGTTGCCAAATTGGTGGCACAGCACAAAAAAGGAATCCTCAAATCGTTAAAATTTTTTTCGCCGATCAAGCCTCTTAAAATCTTTTCCACGCGTCCAAAAACTCCGGCCGCGCCGCCCGAAATAAGATATTTATTTTTTTTGAAAAATTTAAAATTGATCTCTTCATAAAACTTTTTAACCGCCTCAATTCCCCCCGAAGCATACGCAAGCCCGATCACCGCCCCCGCCGAAACTCCGGCCACAAAATCAGGCCTGATGCCCGCTTTTTCCATTTCTTCAATCACCCCGATATGCGCCGCCCCCAACGCCCCGCCGCCGGAAAGCGCCAACCCGATTTTCTCTCCCTTAAACATAAAATTATTTATTATTTATCAATAATCATTATTTTATCATATTATTGACTTTTTTGGATAAAAGTTATAGATAAGCAATTGTGCCTACCAAATGGTAGGTATTACATTATAAACAATTTATGGAACAAAAAACCGACCGCAAAAAGGAAATCGTTGAAGCGGCAAAAAGCTTGTTTGCCAAAAACGGCTACTCGTCCACTTCTATGGATGATATTGCCAAACAAGTGGGTATCGCCAAAGCCTCGCTTTATTATTTTTTCAAAAGCAAGGAAGAAATTTTTTTTGCCATTATTGAAGAGGTTATCATCCAAGTTAGAAATTTGCTCAAACAAGAACTAAAAATCTGCAAACCCGATAAAAACGGACTGGCGTCAATGATTGATCGCACCATAACAATCTGTTTGAAAAACGGCATTGTTATCCGCCCGATAGACATTAAAATGGCCAATCTCCACCCGTTAATTTTTCAAAAAGTATTTCCAATGCTTTCAAAAATCAAAAAAGATCTCGGCCAAGCGCTTGACTGTTATGGCGTAGCCCAAAACCGGCTGGCCGCCGAGGTACTGGTAAATTCCGTGCATGCCTACGTATTGCAGAGTAAGCACGGCATCAAAATCGCACCCCAAAAAGAATATAGCGAATATCTGGCATCACTTTTTGCCAAGCAATAAAAAAACAAGTATAAACCAAAAATATGAATATTTTAAATTTTTTAAAACAGCGCAAATTGGGCGTATTGTTCACCATCGCCGCGGTCGCAATTATTGTAACCGCGGTATCCCGACTCAATAATGGCGAAGAAATTCAGGTAACCAATCAGCCAATCTCTGTGTCATTGATTTCCGCCGATAATTATTTAACGCAAAACTCGGTAAATCTTGACAGTGGCATCGTGGAATCTAAAACACAAACCGATTTGAAAGCCCAAATGACCGCGCAAATTATTTCAGTCAACGCGCATCTCGGCGACAGTGTAATCGCAGGACAAACAATCGTTAAACTTCAAGATCGCGATATTGCCGCGCAATTGGCTCAAGCTCAAGCCCGTTTGGATGAATTGACAAAAGGCGCCCGACCGCAAGATATCCAAATTTCGGAAACTGCCGCCAAAGAAGCGAAAACCGCACTAATTAACGCGATTAAAGACTCTTGGGTAAAATCCGATGACGCGATTCACAATCATATTGATAAATTTTTCATTAACCCGCAACAGAGCTCGGCCCAATTTTTAATTGTGACAAACATCAACGGCGCTCAAATCACCTTACACCCTAACAACTCCGAATTGGCGCGCGAAATTGAACGCAAAAAATATTTAACAGAAGGCTTATTGGTTGAATGGCAAAAGAATATAGAAAAAATCAGCCAAAATTCAAATCATACCGAGATTAAATCCGCCGTTGATTTATGCAAAACAAACTTGCAAGCCATTATTGATTTTGCCAACGGGATGGCACCGCTGGTTAACAGCCTGTCAAGCGACAATAGCGCCTACAAACAAATTATTGATGGCTACAAAACCGAATTCTCCGCGGCCAGATCAACATTAAGCGCGACATTGGCCGCCTTGCAAGGCGCACAAACCGCGTGGCTGGCCGCTACCGACGCTTTGGAATACAAAATTGCCGGCGCCAGCGCTGAACAAATCCGCCAAGCTCAGGCAAGTGTTGACGCGCTTGCCGCCGCCATGGCAAAGACATCGATTATCACGCCGATCTCCGGTAAAATTTCTTACATTTCCGCAAATACCGGAGAGCTGGCAGCCGCGGGCCAACTTATGTCCAGCATTGTCAATCCAAACGCCATACAGGTTAAAACCTATGTTTCGGAAAATGATCTGCCGCGCATCGCCGCGGGCGACACTGCCGAAATCGACGGCGGCGCTTTTGGCATTGTCACTAATGTTTCTCCTGCAATTGATTCTCAAAACAAGAAAGCTCAAGTAATTATTGCCATCACGCAAAACGCGTCCAAACCGATTATTATCGGCCAAACCGTAAGTGTTAAAATAAACATTAAAAACGACACCGCAAAATATCTAATTCCAATACAAGCGATCCGCTTTACCGGCGATGGGAATTACGCCCTCTCAGTTGATGAAAATCAAAATGTTTTTTACATTCCAGTAGAAACAGGAGAACTGATTGGTGAAAGCGTCCAAATAATTTCGGGCTTATTGCCGGAAACAAAAATTCTATCTTCATCTCGCGGATTAAAAGAAGGAGATATTGTAATAATTTCCAATTCCCAATAAATTAACAAAAAACCAATGGAATCAAAACCGACATTCGATCAGCTGTATCTTGATAAACTGAAATTCAATCCACGCTTGAAAAAAATGTGGCTAAGCTTTTTCGTTTATAAATTCCGGATAATCATTTTAATAATCGCATTGATTTCGGTTTGGGGAATCTTTTCTTTTTTTCAATTGCCGCGCGAATCAACACCGGAAGTTAAAATCCCCATTGCGGTAATAAGTACCGTTTTCCCCGGAGCATCGCCTTCCGACGTGGAAGAGTTGATAACCAAAAGAATCGAGGCCAAGATCGCCGGCATCACGGGAATTGACACAATTCAATCATCTTCAGCAAATTCAGTTTCCAGTATTGTGGTGCAATTTGATGCCAACCGGGATTTGGATGACTCCGTGCGCAAGGTGCGCGACGCGGTAAGCAACATTGAAAACCAACTGCCTGAAGATGCCTCCGCTCCATCGGTAAGCGAAATATCTTTTGATGACACTCCGATATACACAATCGCCATCAGCGGCCCCTACGACGAATTTACGCTCTACGATTACGCGCAAGATATCGAAAATGAATTCGAAAAAATTCCCGGCGTACGGCAAGCCGATATTTCCGGCGGCGACCGGCGCCAAATCGAAGTTAATTACTCGCCGGAAAAACTCAATTTTTACGGCATATCACTCACACAGGCAAACGCCGCGATCGCTGCCGCCAACATTAATATTCCGGCCGGAAACTTTGAGAGCCAAACATATGTTTATCCAATAAGCGTTGACGGCAGAATCTATAACTCGCAACAATTGCGCGAATTACCGATCGGCGGCGGGCAAAACAACCTTATTTTACTAAAAGATGTGGCCGATGTTTACGAAACCGCCATCGAAAAAACAAAGGTTTCGCGCATCGCTTCGCAAAACAACCCCCCAAAACCCGCAGTGACCATTAGTATCGTCAAACGCTCGGGCGGTAATATTATCGCCACCGTCGATACTGCCAAAAAAGTCTTGCGGCAAGTAGCCGGCGATATTCCCGAGTTGGAATATCGCGATATTTACGACCAAGCAAAATACATTCAAGAAGATTTCGACCGCCTGACTCATGACTTTATCTTAACATTATGCTTGGTAATGGGAGTGCTTTTTCTATTGATTGGCGCCAAAGAAGCCTTGGTTGCGGGACTGGCTATTCCTTTGGTATTTTTTATCACTTTCGGCATAATGGACGCCGCCGGCACCACTCTTAATTTTTTGTCGCTGTTTTCCTTATTGTTATCTTTGGGTTTGATTGTGGATGATGCCATTGTTGTCGTTTCGGCCACAAAACAATATATGCGCGCCGGAAAATTCACCCCCGAAGAAGCAGTGCTTTTGGTGCTAAATGATTTCAAGGTGGTTTTAACCACCACCACTCTAACAACCGTATGGGCGTTTTTGCCAATGCTGTTTTCCACGGGAATTATGGGCGAATTTTTAAAATCCGTGCCCATCGTAGTTTCCACCACCTTGCTGGCTTCACTGGTGATTGCCCTGACGGTCAATCATCCCTTAGCCGCAATTCTGGAACGAGTCCGCTTCACCAAAAAAATGTTTTTAATCTATCTGGTTGCTCTTATCTGTTCTGCCGGATTTTTGTTGATACAAAAAAATATATTTGCGATAAGCGGCGGCGTGATTATTATGCTTGCCGCGGGACTAATGGTTTGGTGGTATGAAAGAGCGGGAAAGGCCGTGCTTGAAAAAAATCAGCGGCTTATGGAAGCCGAATCGAAAGACGATGAATTAATTAAGGCAAAGATGCGCCAACAAGGCCAAGCGAAGGAAAGCGGTCGGTTTTCCAAGCTTACGCGCGGAATCGTCAATCTCAACGCCGCCTTGCCGCTTTATGAAAAATATCTCTCCCGATTGGTAAATAATAAAAAATTACGCACATTGTTCTTCGCCCAAATTGCGGTCCTGTTTATCGCCGCCACAATCTTGCCAATATCGGGCATTGTCAAATCTGAATTTTTTCCCGCCGATGACTTGGGCTATATGTATGTAAATATTGAAGCCCCCGCCGGATACAAATTGGAACAAACCGACGCGATCACCAAAGTCGTTGAAGAAAAAATCTCGCGATACAATGAAATTGATAATTTTTCCACCACCGTGGGCGGCGCGATTTCCACATCCACCGCAAATTATCAAAGCAACGCGTCATCATCCAATAAGGCTTCAATTACAATCAACCTGGTTGATAAAAGCCGGCGCGACTTGAAATCATACGAATTGGAAGAGATTTTACGACGTGATTTAATCGGTATTCCAAACGCAAAAGTTACCGTGGTTTCTCTTCGAGGCGGCCCGCCCAGCGGCGCGGCGTTTGAAGCGCAAATTTCCGGTGATGATATCGCCCAACTTCAAAAAATTGCCGAAGATTTAAAACCGGTTTTGCAAGCGATTCCCGAAACAGTAAACATTGAAGTATCGCTCAAAAAAACTTCTCCGCGCTATGTTTTCAAAGTACGCCACGACAAACTCGCGGAAAACGGACTAAATGCCGCCGCAATCGGATCATTCTTGCGCACGGCAATATCCGGCACAAAGGCAACATCCGTCTTGCGCAGCAATCAAGATATTGAGATTATCGCCAAATTTGACGAAACACTAATTCCGGATCTTGCGGCGGTGCAAAATCTTCAAATGACCAACAGCCGGGGAGAGCCGGTTTTCCTAAAAGATGTAGCCAAAATTTCTTTGGATCCTTCCGTGGAAAGCGTTTTGCGCATCGACCAAAAACGAACTGTAACGCTAACCGGCGATATCACCGCCAAAACCACATCAGACGCGGTATTGGCTGAATTTAAAAAACGCGCCGCCGATTATCAATTCCCCGAAGGATACGCGATCGCCTATGGCGGCGCCAATGAAACCAATGCCGAATCCGTGGCATCAATCATTCGCGCGATGGGTTTGGCGTTTATTTTAATCATTGCCACAATGGTGGTTCAGTTCAATTCCTTCACCCAAGCGCTCATTGTCCTAATCGCCATGCCGCTGGCATTGATCGGCGTATTTTTCGGGCTGGCGATCTTAAATGTTCCTTTAAGTTTTCCAGGTCTGATCGGCATTTTGGCATTGTTTGGAATCGTGGTGAAAAATTCAATCATCCTCGTTGATAAAATCAATCTCAATCTGGCCAGCGAAATTCCATTCCGCGAGGCGATTATTGACGCGGGAAAATCAAGATTTGAGGCAATTTTTATCACCTCGTTTTGCACCATTATCGGCATCATTCCCATCACACTTTCCTCGGCAACATGGCAAGCATTGGGATTGTCAATTATCTGCGGATTATCGGTATCGTCTTTTTTCACCCTGTTTATGGTCCCCGCGCTCTTTGCCGCCTTCGTCAAACCAAGCAGCTAGCCATCGCAACCCAATAAAAAAACGCCCCTCGGCATCAAAAAAAGAAGGTCAAGCAACGGCATTCCACCGATATAGCTTGACCTATATTGGAAGTCTAATATTTTCTGCTTCCAATTCAACTCTCTGGGTCTCAAGCCGATTTACGCGAGGATTGCCATAATCCTCTTCTGGCTTCTGGCTTCTTGCCATAAAATCCGCGGCAGTATACATATAAACTCACCTCCCTCTTTTCTCCCTCCCGAGGAGAATCATTATTGCCAATATACAAAAATTTTAAAAAAAAGGCAAATAAAACTATTGACAATTCAAAAAAATGGCGTATTGTTAAATTGAAGTGAGCATAAGTTTCCACCTCCTCACTTCGTTTTGAAGCGCAAAATGGATTGCCCTCGAGTCTATTTTGCCTTTTGGGCGATGCATAACGTTTGCCGATAACTTTACCTCCCTCCTCTCCCTCCCATTGGTTATGCGTCGCTCCATCCTTTTCCTTAAATTTCAAAAGCGCGAGGCGCTTTTTTTGGTTAATGGGGCGCGATGGTGTAAAATAAACTCTGTTGAAGTCAAACTTCAACAAGCTTGTTGAAGTTTGACTTCAACGCCTGATTGATAAAAACTTTATGCAAAATAAACAGCTGGATGATTTCTTCAATCCAAAAACCATCGCGATTATCGGCGCCAGCGATCGCCAACATTCCGTGGGCGGAGCGATTTTTTCCAATATAAAAAACAGCGCTTGGCGCGGCAAGCTTTTTGCCGTCAATAACCGCGCCGCGATCGTGGGCGGGCAAAAAACATTCGCGGCAATTTCTGATATTGGAGAAAGGGTTGATTTGGCGATCATCGCCACGCCCGCGCCCGTTGTTTTGGATGTTCTATCCGATTGCGCCAAAGCCGGCGCGTCCGCGGCGGTAATCGTTTCTTCGGGTTTTAAAGAAGCCGATACAAAAGGAAAAAAAGATTTTGCCAAAATTCAAGAAATCGCCAGAGAATCCGACATTAGGATTTTGGGGCCAAACTGTTTGGGTTTTTCCAACCCAGGGACATCGCTAAACGCCAGTTTTGCCCCGCAATCACCCTTGCCCGGAAACATCGCTTTTATTTCCCAAAGCGGCGCGCTTTGCGACACTCTTTTGGACTGGTCTTTGCGCGACAATATCGGTTTTTCCCATTTTGTTTCCATCGGCTCCATGGCCGATATCGGTTTTGCCGAATTGATTGATTATTTTGACAGCGACCCCGCGGTGGACAGCATTTTGCTTTATATGGAATCAATCAATAACGCGCAAAAATTTATGGCCGCGGCAAAAAAATTCTGCCAAACAAAACCAATCGTTTGCTTAAAGGCCGGTGCCAACGCCGCGGGTGCCAAGGCCGCCGCCTCGCACACGGGCGCGATCGCCGGCGACGACAAAGTTTTTTCAGCCGCGTTTGAGCGCGCCGGAATCATACGCGCCAACACTATCAGTGAATTCTATAATTACGCTCGAACACTAAATCATTGCAAAAAGCCCAAAGGAGAACGCCTCGCGATTATCACCAATGCCGGCGGACCGGGCGTAATCTCGGCCGACTTTTTGGCGCAAAACGGCGGACAATTGGCAAAAATAAGCTCGGCGACGATTCAAAAACTAAATGCAATTCTACCACCGGCATGGAGCCGCGCCAACCCCATTGACGTTTTGGGCGACGGCGCCCCCGAACACTATCGCGGCGCGATAGCCGCTTGCCTTGCCGATAAAAACATTGACGGCGTTATGGCAATTATCACTCCGCAAGCCGTCACCCAAAGCAAGGAAATCGCTCAACAAATCGCGTCTTTGCCAACAATAAACGCAAAACCAGCTTTCATTTCTTTTATGGGCGCGGCCGGCGTTGCCGAAGGGGTAAAAATTTTCCGCCAAGCGGGCATTCCAACTTATCGCACTCCCGAAAAAGCCGCGGCCTGTTTTTTGGGCTTGGCCCGATGGCAAAAGAATTTAAAAAACGCGAAAAAACTTGCCCAAAAGCCCCGTTTTGATTTTGATCCCGACAAAAAAACCGCGAACGAAATAATCCAAGCGGCAATTAAGAATAAGCAAAAGACAATTGCCAACGAAAGCGCGCGAAAAATTTTGCAATGCTACGGCCTGCCCTGCAATCCGGTGTATTTGGCAATAACTGCCAACCAAACCGCGACAACCGCCGAAAAGATCGGCTTCCCTGTTGCAATGAAATTGCAAGCAAAAAACCTTCTGCACAAAACCGAATTAAACGGCGTGCGCTTAAATATCAAAAGCCCTGCCGAAGCCAAAAAAGCATTTGATGAAATTCAAAAAAACGCGAAAAAATATCTAAAAGACAGAGACATTGAAGGAATAACGGTGGAAAAAATGGTTCCCAAAAAATATGAACTGATTGTCGGCGCCAAAAAGGACCCGCAATTCGGACCGGTAATCATATTCGGCATGGGCGGCACCGCCGTGGAAATTTTTGGCGACACCGCCATCGGTCTGCCGCCGCTGAATAATTATTCGGCAAAAGAATTGATGGCAAAAACCAAAATCTTTAAACTCCTCAAAGGCTACCGCAATATAAAAAGCGCCAATATTAACGCCCTCGCCGAATTTTTAACCAAATTTTCCCGCCTCCCGCTTGACTTTCCCCAAATCAAAGAAATTGACATCAACCCCCTAGCCGCCGACGAAACCGGCATCATCACCCTCGACGCCAAAATCATCCTGAATCCAAAAGGCCGCACCCCGTAAAAAGCATAACTTCTACGGGGGCGAGGTCTTAACTAACTTGCATTTTGTTCAAAGTTCAAAGTTAACTTTGTCGCCCATAGCCGCGCCGATTTTTCTCGTTTGGCCGGCGGCAACTTCCAGCACATACTTTGACGGTTCCTCAGGCGCGTAGCTTGGGCAAAAATCGCTTTCGCATGGCGGCGTGTTTTGCGAGATATGAAGAATTTTCCCGCGCTCATCAATCCAAATAATATCCAAAGCAATCAAAGTGTTTTTCATCCAAAAGGAATGCTTGCCGGAATTTTCAAACACAAAAAGCATGCCTTTGTCCTCATCCAAATTTTGGCGAAACATCAGCCCGCGCGCCCGCTCCATCGGATCGTCGGCAATCTCAACCTCATAGCAATTATCTTTCACGCAAACCCGGACCGTTTCATTTTCCGGCGCGTTTTTTTGATTATTAAAAAACAAAAAGCCGGCAATAAAAATCACCGCCGCAAACACCAAAACTTTCAAAACTTTTTTATCCATATATACCTTCTCTCAAAGACATAAAAAGCAAATTTGCAATATTTGCGCGCCCTTATTCTTCCTTTCAAAATCGCAAAATTAAATTTGTAATATTTGCGCGATATATTTATTTTGCAGATTGTTATAACTATCCCGCGCAACATCGCTATTTTTAAACACAGCGGTATTAATTGTTAACTTATCGGAAACTGCAAAATAAATATATCGTGCATGAGTTCATTACAAATTTAATTTTGCGATGACTCCTCCTCACCAGAGCTTGCCGAATTGCCACCCTTGCTTTTTGGCATTTTCAAAATAATTGCGCAAAATATTTTGCGAATCCTGCTCATTCTGGTTTTTACCGATGATGTAGTGAATACTCAACATTGCTTCAACATATGAATCAGTATCAAACCGCCAGCTATCTCCTTGCCCTTCATAATCGCAATTTAAACAAACCACCAAGCGGTCGGAATTGGGCTGTAAAAGCATTCCGTGCGCCGCGTTGGAATATCCCCCGCCATCCGCTCCCAAGCCCGCAAGAGTCTCGGCCACTTTTCTTTTAGCAACACGCCCGATAACTCCATATTTGTCCTCGCACAAAAAGAAAACAAATTTATATTTTCGCAAGTCGGGAACTTGCAAATTTTTAATTCTGTCGGCGGCGCCGGAGATATCTTCTTTTAAAATTCCATAGAGCATTGCCGCGTAGGTGCTCACATTATATGTGGGCGGCTCTTTTATCGCCGGAAAGGCAAAAATATCTTCCAAGCGCAAAAATTTTCCGGCGGGCGGCTCGGGATTGGAAGTGATCAATTTGGGCTGCCAGCCGTTTTGGGTAAGCCATTGCGCCATTTTCACGCCGTCTTTTCCGCCGGAGGCGTTAATAATATAAATATTTAGGTCTTTTTCGGGGCAGTTATCAAAAAATTTTTGGTAATCAACAACAGAAAACGCCGCACCCCCGAAATTTTGCGCCAAAATCCGCCCGGCATTATCGGCATTGCCCGAACCCACGAAAACATTTCTGCCGGTTTTTTGAATTTCCAATTTCGGATATTCCCATTTGGGCAAATTTTCCAATGCCTGAAGCGCGTAGTAATCCAAAGTCTCAATTTTTTGTTCTTCCAAATTTTCCATAATTTTTGTTTTATTTTTTAATCAATGTATATATTTGAATATATATTCAAATATATACATTCTTCCATTCGCAAATTTTATTTTTTAAATAATTTGTCCAGCGGGCTCCTGTCTTTGGCATGTTGCGCCACCGCATTGACAAATCCCAGCAGAACTCCCACGCCCACCAAAATATAGATGGCGGTAAAAAGCCTGCTTGTTTCAGTTGTCGGCACCAAATCGCCAAATTCCACGGTGGTGAGCGTGGCAACACAAAAATAAAACGCGTCCGCCGCACTCCAACCTTCGGTTTGACAATAAAAAAACCGTGCCCACAAGAAGGAGTAGAAAAGCGATAATCAGCATCTCCGCGAATTGACCGTCAATTGAAATTCGCGGAATTTTTTTAAAAAAATCCAAAAAAATTTGCCGAAATTTATCAAACATAAATCATTTTTAATCGAACCGATTCTATTTTTCATTCTAACACAATATAGCTCAAAAATGCCAATACAAAAAAACGGGGCGCTGATCTATGCCCCGTTTTTGCAAACTGCAAATTTAGTCGATCGCAGAAACCGGAATGATTTTCTCGTTTATTAATCCGTTGTCCTGATTGAAAAAATCCGGATCAATTATCGTTTCAAAACAGGCGCGCCCGACATTGTGGATCCAATTTTGCGGCTCGGTTTTCAATCCGGCGCGCGAATAGCGGTAATATTCCTTATCCCTCATTTCTTGGGCGGTTAATTCAGTTTTAAAGTCCGCGCAAATTTCAAAAGAAATTTCTCCCGTTGTTTTGTATTCATAATCCTTTGCGGTTTCCGGATCATTGGCAACGGCTCGTCCGGTCACATTCAATTCATCTAAGTTTTGCGGCAATATTTCTTTTTGGTACCAATAGTCAACCACACCGTTTTGAATCTCCTGCAAATCAGAAATCCTTTCTTCGTCAAACCGCAAATCCCGCTGTTTTGCCGGAGACCCCATTAAAGAAAATCCCAAAATCGCACTTGCCAAAATTATTGCTCCGGCCGCCCACGCCGCTTTTTTGGGAATATCGCTTGTTTTATCCTTTTTTTTCAAATCCCATAGGTAATAGCCAAAAACCGCGGCAGCGGTTGCCAAAATTACCAAAGCCTTCAAGAAAAACTGCAAGGTTAGGTCTCCCCGCAAAAAATTATACAACAGCGTCATCATATCAACAATCATGGTAATCGCCGCCACAAACAGCGTGATATACCACAACCATTTGCGCACTCCGGCTTCGCGCTTCGTTGGATAAATTTTAATATCCTTGCCGATAATCCACGAAACCAAGATATGCACCGGAAACGCCACCGCCAAAAACGAAACACCGCGAATCAGAGTCATATATGTTCCGCTTCCCGCGCCCCGGGGATTCAGGGGATCCGGCACCAAAAAATTGATTATCTGCCACCACAAAGTAATGAATCCGATCACACTCAAATAAATCGTCACCGCCGACAGCAAATGCAAAAACGCGTCCTTGGCAGTTTCCTTGGGAACAACAGACGTTTGCAAAAGATTTGAATTTGTCATATTTTTATTATTATTTTGCTTTTGGCTGTATTATATCTCGCAAATCTTACAAAGGTGCAATCTTTACAGAGGCATAATCTAGTCAAAGAAAGAGATTAAATATTCGTCGATTTCGCGCTGGTCAAGATCGTAGAAATACTTGCTCTCATTGTGCAGCTTTTTGGCCAATTCGCGGCCCACGAACCGCCAATGCCATGGTTCATATTGGTAATAGCCGTTATCTTCCGGATATGAAAGAACAAACCCATATTCATGCGCGTTATCCAAAAGCCAGCGATAGGCTTTCGTTTTTTCAAACCCGTCAAAAGCCGCGCCGATCTGCGAAGTGGTAAAATCAATCGCTGTACCCAATTGGTGTTCCGAATATCCCTGATCCGCGGAAAATTGGTTCGCTCCCGATCCATAAACAACTTTATATGAAGCCTTCAAATCGCTTTGCTCTTCAAACGATCGATATGCCGAAATAATTTGAATATCAATCTCATCGGCAACCGCAGTTGCCATCATCACTTGCAAAAAAGGATAAATTTTTGAATAAACCAAATAACTTTCATCGGGATCATAGCAATAATAAGGATCAATGGCCGAAAACGATTCAGGAATATAATTTTCATTCAAAAAATAAACTTTTGAATATTTTGCCAGCAATTCTTCGTCGGTATTCTGCAGTTTTGCCAAAATTTCCATTTCACTCTCCATTTCGCCTATTTGCGAGCTCAAATTTGCAACATTGGCTCTTTCTTGCTGATATTTATTCACCGCGTCGTTATACTGCATGCCAATATTGTCGCGCTGGGCAAGGGCAATCTCCAAATCTTTTTTTGTATTGCCTAAAGATATTTCAAGGCCGTTTATTTCATTTTTCAATCCGTCAATCAAAACACTAAAACCGCCCCTCGTTTGCGAAAGTTCTTCTTGAAAAATCAACTTGCTCTCCCTTAACCAATAATTTTGCGCCACCAAAAAACAAACCGCGCCGAACAACGCGAGTAAAACCAGTGCGCCGGCAACTACTTTGATTAAATTTTTTTTGGATTTCATATTCCGGCCATTGAAATCAAGAACTATTTTGCAAGCATCCGCGCCAGCCAGTCGAACAAACTAAATCCCTTTTGCGCTTCTTTCAAGGAATTCTGTATTTGCAAATTCGCCTGCTCCAAAACTTGGAGTTGTTCATTCATAATTTGCAAGTCTCCTTCATTGGCAAGCTGGGTTTTTATTTGGTTTAATTCTTCAACCCGCTGGCGATTTTGCTCCAACACTCTTTGGGCATTATTGATTTCTCCATAATTGGGACCGACCAAAAGCTTCAAAAATTGGCTTCGGTTGTCAACTTTCTGCAAAGCGGCTTCCAATTGTTCATGTTCTTGGTTTTGCTCCCGGGCAATAGTCCTCACCTGCTCGCCAATGCCCTCATTTCGATCAGCCACTTGCAACATCTCTTCCACCGCGTTGGCAACCCGGCTTCTTCTCTGCTGGGCAATCATTTGTCCGCTGCCAACATTTTCCGGCAATTCTTGTTGCTGGCGCGTCCATTCCTGCTCCCGCTCTTGTTCTTTTGCGCTATCGCCGCCCTCTGCTTTTTCTTCCTGTTGAATTTGTTTCTGCTGTTGAGTTTGATTGCCGGCTCCCGCGTCATCGCCACCACCGCTTTGCGTCTCTTGCCAAACTTGCTGTTGCATCTGATTCTGAAATTGTCCAACCGCGTCTGTTGCTTCCTGCAGTTTTTGCTGAACCTGCTGCTGCGCCTGCTCAACCACATTTTGACCGGCGGCAACCCCTTGCTGAACCTGTTGCTCAATTTGATTCGTTATTTGAACAGCTTCTCCTTGATTTGCGGTTTGCGTTTCCGCCTGTGTTTGCACCTGCCCGCCTCCCTTGGAATCTCCCTGGGCGCCAATAAAGCTACCAACGAAAAACACAAACATTGATAAACCCGCTAGCAATAAAGTTTTGTTTTTCATAAATTTTGGAGCACCAAATCATTTAACGCTCTTTTTTATTAAGCACTGCTTTTATAAAGTAATATTATAATTATTTAGCATTTTTTTCAACCAACCACCTGTTTCCGGGAAAAAGCACATTTTTTGACTTGGCCAAATTATACTTTTATCCTTTTGCCAAATTCTTTAAAACTTTAAAATCGTTTATTAAAGTTTCTTTCATATTGGCGTTATATACCGCCACCGCCGGATGGTACAAGGGAACGATAACTTTGTTGCCGAATTGATCGCCGCTTTCAAAAACCTGTCCGTGGATTTTGCTGATGCCTTGGATCTTATCTTTTAACCCGTATTTTTCCATCAAAAACGCGGCAGAAAAATTTCCCAGCGCGCCGATCACTTTGGGACCGATGATTTCAATTTGCCTTTCCAAATAAGGCGTGCACGCGGCAATCTCCTCGGCCAAAGGATTGCGATTTTGCGGCGGTCGATCTTTTAAAATATTGCCGATATAAACCTCTTCTCTTTTAACGCCCGCCGACTCCAAAAGCGCGTCCAGCACCTTGCCCGACGCTCCGCAAAACGGCCGTCCGGTTTTGGCCTCGTTTAATCCGGGCGCCTCGCCCACCAGCATTATTTTTGCCGAATGGCTTCCTTGCCCGATAACCGGAAAATAATTATTCTGCCGCCGAAGCTCGCAAAGCCCGCACTTTTGGCAATTAATCACCTCATCCCTAATCGCCTTCATCCTTTCCATTTTTTCCAAGGTTTCACTCATAGTTGTTTTTTTATTTATCAATGGGCAAAACCGCCGCCAGGCTTTGTTCCCTGTATGGACCAATTCGCGTATGTTTTTGTTATTTGCCGCGATATTGTTAATTTTCACTTTTATTATTCAAGCATAACATCAAAATCAAAAATTATGTAAGGAGATATGCAAGGACGCAGGTAATGGCTAATGTAAGGAAATAAAAAAACCTCATATATTCCATATAGAATATATGCCAACCGCGCCACCAAATAAGAAAGCTTTGTCAATGTAGCGCGAGCGATTTTTTTGCCCTGTTGGGGAAAAACTATTGGACACAAAATAAATTTGTGCTATCTTTCCATAAGGGATTGAAAATAATAATTCCAGCCGCGGTAACACGGCGGAAAAATAAAATATGGCACAAAAAGCAAATTCGGCTTTTATGAAGCCGCTGAACGTGAGCGATGCGTTAGCCGCCGTTGTCGGCAAAGGCCCGATGCCCCGCTCCGAAGTCGTGAAAAAACTTTGGGAATACATCAAGAAAAATAACTTGCAAGATCCGGCGAACAAGCGCAACATCAACGCCGACGCCAATCTGCAAGCGGTGTTTGGCGGCAAAAAAACAGTTAATATGTTTGAAATGACCAAGCTGGTCTCCGCCCACCTTTCATAACTTATTCGCTTAGTATCGCATAAAAAAATCCGCTCTCGCGGATTTTTTGATTTCTCAATAAACTCACAAGCCAAACCAACTTTCCATAAAATTTCCCCGCCGCTAACACATCCTTAAAAACTCAAGTTTGTAAGGATGTTTTATTGCTAAAAACAATAGAAAAGAAAATAGACAGAGGCGATTTTTTTAAAATATGCCGCTACGCGAATGGAGTGCCTTTTCTTTGCCGCCAGGCAAGCAAATAAAGCGCGCCAACTAAAAACGCCGGGCCGGAAATCAGCAAAACCCAGGAGATCATATGCTGTTCAAAGCCGCTTTTCAATAACATAGCGATATAAAATATCGCCGCCGCCATAAACATCACTGCGCCCGCAATCTCGCGCTCCCACGCAACAAACAGCACCGCCAACAAAATTAGCGCCGGGATATTGTGCACAAATAATCCGATGGCAAGTTCTCCCGCACTTTTGCCCGATTCAAAAACATCCAGTGAAAACATCGCCAAAAACAACACGAATAATATTGACATTATTCGCGGCGTCCAAACAATGATTTTTGCTTTATCCATAATTTTTGATTAACTATTTGGCTTGATGAATAACCCTTTGGGGAAAAGGGATTTCGATGCCTTCGTTGTCAAAAGCGATTTTTAAGCGCTTGCGCAATTCTCCGGCCGCGGCCCATTGTTTTGCCGGCGCCACTTTGCCGAAAATTTTTATCACCACCGCCGAATCGGCAAAATCATCCACCCGCAAGAATTGCGGGGCCTCCGTTATGTGTTCTTTCCATTCCGCATCATCAGCCATTGTTTTGCCGACTTCATTAACCACTTTGATAACATGTTCCAAATTGGCGTCATAAGCAACCCCTATATTCAAATTGATGCGCGAAAAATCTTTGGTGAGGTTGGTAACTTTGGTAATCTCGCCGTGCGGAATATGGTGAACGTCGCCGTCCATATCGCGCAGCGTGGTCATGCGCAAAGTTATATCTTCCACCGTGCCGCAAGTGCCGCTAAGGCAAACCACGTCGTTGATGCGGTATTGGTTTTCCATAATGATAAAAAGCCCGCTAATCAAATCGCGGATCAAATACTGCCCGCCAAAACCCAGCGCCAACCCCGCCACTCCGGCGGCGGCCAAAAACGGCCCCACGGCAAAACCGAATTCCTGAATCACCATTAACGACGCGATAATCCAAACAAGCACCTGCAAAAGCGTGGTCAAAATGCGAATTAGCGTATCTTCCCGTTTCTTTTCGGCGTCTCGAGATAAAAATCTATCGGGAACAATAATTCTTCTGGTAGCTCTTTCAATAAAAACTCCGCCTGACTTTTGAATCACATAAGCGGCAATAACGATTGCCAAAATTTTTATCCCGTGCGTCATCGCCCACGGAACGATAATTTCAATTACTTTTTGCAAAAAATCTTCCATATTTTATAATAATCTGATTGATAATCCCACCATAACACAAAAGCCCCTTCAAAGAAAAACCCATTCTATCTTCCGCAGCTGCGCCGCAATATTTTGCTTAACAATTACGACATCAAATTTATCCCGCAAGCCATTCCGCCTTTCGCGCGAAAGATTCTATGAAAAATTTAAGCAATTGATTCCATGTCTTTGGCAATTTGGTTTTTCAAATCTTCAATACTGTCAAATTTTTTTACACCTCTGATCTTACGAGCTATCCCCACCTTAATTTCCCGCCCGCAAATATTCCCACTAAAATCTTTGATATGCAGTTCGGCGGTAGTTTTGTTATCAAAAGTTTTACGCGGGCCAAAATGTAGCAATCCACAATAGTTTTTCCCTTCCACACGAACCGCAGCCAAATAAACTCCAAAATCAATATCCAAATCCGTTTTATCCAAATTGGCCGTGGGAAAGCCGATTTTTTTCCCTCGACCGTCTCCGGCAATAACTTTTGCCTCAAAAGATTTCATTTATTTTTTCCAAAATTGTCAATTCCTCCACCAAAGCCATCGCCGCTTCATATCCTTTGTTGTTTTCGTTATTTTCGGCGCGCTTCTTGGCCTGGTTAAAATCATAAGTCATAAGAACGCCGAAGGCAATTGGAAATTCATTATCAAGCGTCGCCTTAACCAATCCGTCGCAAACTCCTTTGGCAACATACTCAAAATGCGCCGTTTCTCCTTTGACCACCGCACCAACGGCGACAATGCCGTTAAACCTATTGGTTTGCGCCAGTTTTTGGCAAACCAAAGGAATTTCAAACGCGCCGGGCACCAAAAAAATCGGAGGCTCATCCGCCCCTGCTTCTTTTAACGCTTTAACCGCGCCGGCGGCCAATCCATCGGTGATCTCGCGATTAAACCTTGATTGAACAATGGCAATTTTCATTCGCTCTCCCCTCAATTTTTCAAAAGTATTAACATCCATATTGTTTGAATTAATTTTTTAACAGTTTTTCCAAATACCGCGCGATAATATCAATTTCAATATTCACCTTGTCGCCGATTTTCAATCGCGACAAATTGGTGATTTCCAAAGTATGCGTGATCAAACAAACCTTGAACCGATCGTCGTCCGCTCCGGCAATGGTCAAGCTCACGCCGTTGACCGTCACTGATCCCTTATGGGCGACATATTTCATAATTTCTTTAGGCGCGCCTATCTCCAAACTCACATATTCGCCGTCTTTGATAATATTTTTAACTTCGCCCGCGCCGTCAATATGCCCCATAACAAAATGCCCGTCCAAGCGCTGGCCGATTTTTACCGATAGTTCCAAATTCACCAAATCCCCGGCGGCGGAATCCGCGAACTTCGTCAAGCCCAAAGTTTCGGGCATCAATTCAACCTCAAAACTTTCATCGGTTTTTTTAATGACGGTCAAACAAGTTCCATCGCAAGCGATACTGTCGCCGATTTTTGTTTCTTGCAAAAAATCCTCAACCGCGATGGTAAAATAGACCTTGCCCGATCTTTCCTCTATATTTTTGATTTTGCCGGTTCTGGCAATAATTCCCGTGAACATATGCCTGTATCCTAGCCGATAATCCCGCCAAATTCAACCTAAAAGTAATTTTCCGCGGAAAATTTGAATTGGTCGGTGAATAATTCTTTGAAGAAGCGGGCGCTGTTTTGTTCATAGAACAAAATTATCGCTTTTTTGTAGTCCGCTTCGTTAACACTGCGATAGGATATGGGGCAGGCGTTATGCGCCAAAAGCGCGGCATTGCCCAAAATTCTTGCCGTTCTTTTGTTGCCGTCTTCAAACGGCTGAATGTAGGAAACCATCAAAGCCAGAGCCAGAGCTTTTGAAAACGGACTGTTTAAATTGTTGATTTTTTCAAGGACGCGGTTTAAAGATTGAACAATCTTTGTTTTATCGCCCAAGGGCGTGTAGCGCGTGCCGATAATCCTCACCCGGCCGACGCGCACGCCTTTTTTCACGCCCAAACCCTCAATCAACAAGCTATGTATTTTTTCAATGGTATGCAAATCCAGCTTTTTGAATTCGCTTTTTCGGGCAAAAATATAATCAATGGCGTTTTTGTGGTTTAAAATCATCACCGCCTCCTCTTTCTTATGTCCGGCAGCTTCAATTCTTTCCTTGATTAAAATCTCGGTATCAATCAAAGAGTAGGTATTGCCTTCCAATTGCGACGATTTCCAGCTCAATTCTATTGTTAACCGCTCAACTTCCTTTTTGAAAAAAGTTTTATCAATGGTTTTGATTCTTGCCGAGTAATCATTATTTATTTTTTGTAATGTTTTTATTTCTTCTTGCGAAAATAATTGCGGCAATTCATTGATAATTTCAGGATTAAACGTTGTTTTCACAATTCGCTCATCCGGTCCTTTGGCAAAATATAATTGGGGATCGAAAAACGCGTTGATCGCGGCGGCAGCCGCCGGCGAATAAACCACCGCGCGACCTTTGCCTTCCTTTTTAACCAACCCCTCTTTTATCAACAGCTCTAAATCGCGCAAAACAGTAAATCGGGAAACCTCGTTCCCCAAAAAATCCATAATTTGCGCGTTGCCCGCGGATTGTTCGCTCGATATAAAATCAATTATTTTTTGCTGCCTTGAATTTAATTGTTGCATAATTTTTCCTTAATTGTAGCATTTTGCAACAATCCCCGCAACAATCATTTTAGGCAACTTTATTTGTCTTTGTCTTTATTTTTGTTTATCGCGTCAATATAACCGCAATAATCGCAATCGGCTCCGGGTGCGGGGATTTTATCGCCGTTTAAACATTCGTGAATGGCAAAAATCGTTTCTTCAACCCATGAATCATCGCCCTCGTAGGGAATCAAATTAACGCGAAATTCCAATTTTTTGTCAAACGCCTTGGCATCGGCAATGCCGTTGCAATAAACAAAATAGCCGGTGGGCGAAACAATGTGGCCGTTTTGGCGCAAAAGCCACTGGTAAACTTCCATTTGCCTTTTGTAGCCGTCGTGCCAATCCTTGTTCAGTTCGGTTATCTCTTCGGCTTTGGCCGTGGCTTTGTAGTCAACAACAATATATTCGCCTTTGGAATTTTGCCAAAGATCGTCAATCGCGCCAAAAATTAAAAAATTGGTTTGCCGATGCAAAAATTGAACCCCCGTGAAATTGTGGCGCCACTTGTTCAAATCTTTGTGCGCCACCGGAATCGCGTCAATGCCGTATTTTTCTTGAAAAGGATGCTGCGTGCCATTGGCGCGGTGAATGTCAAATTCCTGTTTGAGCAAGGCGTCCACCGCCGAATTCAAAGAAAAAGGAAATCCCGGCGGCCGCCCCACCCCAAGCCGGCGATCATAATAAAAACACCGCGGGCACTGCAAAAATAAATCTATCTTTGAGCGCGAAATTTTAAACACCTCCCCCGACTTGGGATCATACAACCCCTTCACCCTCTGCGAAGTATAATATTTTGACATATATGTGTTGACTTGATTACTTTAAATTACGCATGCCCTCATCCTACCAAAAAACCGCCCAAAAAGCGATTTTAACCCAAATTTTTGGCAAACACCCCAATCCACGCAACCAGTTGCGCCACCAATCCCGCGCAACCCCGCCGGCAATATTCCATATGAAATATGGAATTTTGGATTGATTAATTATTTTCGGCCTTCCGGTTATATCCTTCCACTAAATACAAAATCCCGGAGATGATAGGAACGGCCAAATTTATGCTAAGATCCGCTTCCGTTAAAAGCCCGGCAATAAAACCGATTGCAATCGCGATAATAATAAGCCAACCGGCGACTTTGGGATATTTCCAACCCAGAGCCAAACCGATAAAAACTAACGGCATCATGGCCAGCGCAACATTCTCCCACAAAGAATAATTCGGATTGGCAAACGGCAACGGATTGCCGTAGCCAAAGTAAAATGGCAAAGCGAAAATTAAGATGCACAATGCCAATACTCTAGCTGTCCATTTGATGATTTTCATAGTGATTTATTTATATTGATAATATTATTTTTTACCCCAACGCCATTTTAATCAATATTTTTTATCATCTTTTTGTTCTATAAATTAGCATCCTTTTCATGTTTTGATTTTATATAGTCTAAAAACAGTGAACAAAAAATATCCGGAAATCACGCCTAGCAAATTAAGAATAATATCGTCAATATCAAATATGCCCGATCTGAATATGACTTGTAAAATCTCCGGCATGATCCCATAAGTCAATAACCCCAACCATAAAATCATTTTAGATTTTTTTTGAAAAACTGGCAGGTACCCCATATATTGGACATATAGTCCCTTCTGAAATATGCTGGATTGGATAATAAAAAATATATGCCCAGAGG
>Ga0265293_10003164_pt1 | contig 31085 bp, 22 predicted proteins | sample Munlanlewell138R_FD_192505 | JGI IMG/M metagenome (GOLD analysis project Ga0265293, IMG submission 192505) | Leachate microbial communities from a municipal landfill in Southern Ontario, Canada - Leachate well 138R | ecosystem: Engineered > Solid waste > Landfill > Unclassified | place: Canada... | reverse complement strand
TAGGTCTGTGCTTCTAAAAAACTTTGTGCTAATCGGACAAGAAAGTGCTTCTAATCCGCTACTGCACATACACGCAAAACGTTATAGCCCATTTTAAAAGAAGACAATGAACAAAATCAATCAGAAACAGAATGAAAAAGTCTTTATTGACTACCTGAAAGCTCAAAGAGTAGCATACAGCCAATGTAAGACCTATCAATTTGTGGACTTAATAAGTGTTTTAATTGCAATCATACTACCCATTATTGGTCTGATAAATAGTGAATATGTTAATTTCTTGGGGGCGTTTGGAGTTATTTGGACTATAATATACTTAGTTGTAGAACATTTTCGAAAAAACAAATCTCAGCAGGGAGCAAAGATTCAAGAACAATTTGATACTGAATTATTTGAAATTCCTTGGAATGATGTTCTTTGTAAAAACAAAGTCAATAAAGACATACAAACTGACTTAGCCAAACGCTATAAAGCAAATGACTTAAGCGATTGGTACTCAAAAGAAATAGGTTCAGATATACCGAGAGAAATAGCTGTCCTATTATGCCAAAGAATTAATTTTTCTTGGGAACTTAGCCTACGAAAGAAATTTGTATTGTACTTGGTTACGGTTTTACTTGTTTATTACGGGACAATTATCGTTACCTCAATTTTTGTGAATTTAGGACTTTTAGACACTCTAATTTTACTAGCCCCATCAATTTCGTTTTTGATATATGGCGTTCAGAATGTTGGTGCTTTAAAATCACAATCAAAATCGAAAGAAGAGTATTTAGACTTGATAGACTCTAAAATTCAAGAGTATTCATTGAATAAATCTATCCCTGACAATACTTTTCTAAGACAAATTCAAGACGTTATTTTCAATCAAAGGAATTTTTTAGAAAAAATACCTGATTGGTTCTATAACACATTTAAGGAAGATAATGAAAATAGAACCGATGAAATCATAAAATCAATTAAAACCAATTTCTGATGTCAGTACTTTCACATTTACAAAACACAGCAGAATCTATAAAAATACAAGATTCCGAAAGAACAGCGATTGACACATCAATTAGCTCACTATCATCTAAACTTAGTTCTTACTTTGATAATATCGAATCAAAATTTGTTTTTGGTTCTTACGACAGAAGAACCATATTAAGAAGAAGTAAAGACGCAAATTCTGATGTCGACTATATGGTTGTTTTTAGTGACGGAAGCAGTTGGAAACCTCAAACTTTAATGAATAGACTGAAAAACTTTGCAGAAGCGAAATATTCAAGAAGTGAAATTTATCAATCTTCACCAACCGTTGTGCTTGAACTAAACCACATTAAATTCGAACTAGCACCAGCTTATAAGAGTTGGGGAACGCTTTATATTCCTGCACCAGCATCAGACTATTCAGATTGGATTAGTACTTATCCAAATACCTTGAAGGATTCCTTAAATGAAAAAAATCGAAACAATCTGTATCTGATAAGAAAATTAGTCCGCTTGATGAAATATTGGAATGTGAATAATGGAAAAGTATATAGTTCTTATGAACTAGAAAAATATATAATCGACAAATCATATTGGCTATGCTCTAACTTGAAAGAATACTTTTATGACACAGCAGAAGGTCTTCAAACTTGGAACCTTCCTCAATACAAAAAAGACAAAGTTGATAGGCTTAAGGAAATTATTGCAAAAACCAAGCAATATGAAGGAGATGGTATGCCATATACAGCAGAATCAGAGATTGAAAAAGCAATACCATAAAAAGAAAAACGGGCTATAACATCATGTATAAAGCATTGGGGTTTAAGTGGTTGCATTAAGCGTTCTGCCCCGCATTAGCTTCTGAAACGGCAGACAGGGACGAAGCCCGCAATCCCCAACGTTTCATACATGTATCCGTTGTGTGCAATGCCAAGCAGCGGTTTCAGGAAAATAAAAGTTGTTGAAAAATAATCAAGAAAGATTAGCCTATATTAAAAAATAAATTGTATTTTTGCCAAAAATAATCAAGAGCAATTTTGTCAAGATGAAAAGTTCAGGAAACATATTAAGAGAGCTGCGAGAAAACAAGCAATTACCATTACGAGTAGTTGCCGCTTTTCTTGACATTGACCCTGCAATAATGAGTCGAATAGAACGAGGACAGCGAAAAGCTTCGCGAGAACAAATTATTAAACTTGCAGGATATTTCAATGTTGATGAAAACGAATTATTAGTTGCTTGGCTTTCAGATAAAATCGTGTATGAATTAGCAGATGAACAAAATGCGATGGAAGCGTTGAAAGTAGCGGAAGAAAAAGTAAAGTATCATAAAAGTAAGACATTATGAAACTCAAAAATGTAACAATATAAATTGTTTGAATAATATGGCAACAGAACGCGACATAGAAAATATACTTGAACAACAATTAGTTCAACAAGGTTGGGTAGTCAAGGCAAATGACCCTGCAAGAAATGTATATCACCAAAAGCCAAAAATAAAAGAGGATATACAAAAGTTGAAAGGTCTTGAACCCGATTTTTGCTTATATATTAGCGAAAAATCAATATCACCAGAAATCATTATAGAGACGAAAAAGCCTGGTATGAATTTGACAAAAACCAAAGAACAGGCTTTGAACTATGCTCAAATTTTAGATTCAAAAATCATTATTCTTTTTGATGGAATATTGACAAAAACATATTGGGTCGAAAATCAAGAAGAATTATTAGATGACGGGACAGAAATAGTTGGAATAAAGAATGTTGATTATTATAAACGATTTATTCTTTCAAACACAAATAATTACATTTCTAATACTATCGCTATCAACTCAAAAGAAGAATTGATAAATGTTTTTTCGTTCGCCAACCAAAAACTTCGCAAAGCTGGAATTACAAAAGGAATGGAACGCTTTTTTGAATTTTCCAACCTTCTTTTTTTGAAATTAATTTCTGAGAACAATGATATTGTTTCCGAAGATATTCCTCTATATGTAAAATGGGAAACCTATAAAAATAAATCTGGCGAAGAACTTTTGCGATATATAAACGATACCGTCATCCCCACATTGGAAAATATTTTTAACCGCAATGGCGAAAAAATGTTGTTCTCAAAATTGATAATCAAAGACACTGCTGCACTTAAACAAATCATTGACAAACTTGATAAACTAAATTTAAGCGGAATTAAAACCGACATTAAAGGCGATGCTTTTGAGTATTTTATTCAGCAATACAACTCATCAAACAATGATTTGGGTGAATACTTTACCCCACGTCATATTGTGAACTTTTTGGTAAAACTTGCAAATCCAAAATATGGCGAAAAAATATATGACCCATTTTGTGGAACAGGAGGAATCTTAATTTCAGCATTTAATCATATAAAAGACAATTTACAACAACAAGGTTATCTAACCGAAGAAGTTTTAAAAAGCCTGAAAGAAAATACTGTTTTTGGTAGCGAAATATCCTCAAACGCAAGAATTGCCAAAATGAATATGATTTTGACAGGTGACGGACATAGCAATATTGAACAACAAGACACATTGTTAAATCCCGTACAAGAGAAATATGATATTGTGATTACAAATATTCCATTTAACCTTGAAGGAACAGCACAAAATATTTACTCTTTGTTAAGCACAAACGGAAATTCTCAATCTATCCAACACATAATTAACTCGTTAAACAAAAAGCCTACTTCAAGAGCCTATATTATTGTTCCTGAATCTATTTTGAACAATAATGAATTGAAAAATTTGCGAAAATATTTGATTGATAATAATTTACTGAAACAAATTATTTCTTTACCGTCAGGCGTTTTTTTGCCTTATACGGAAGCAAAATCTTCTATACTTGTGTTGCAAGGGTTTAACAATCAACCAATAAATAAAATTAAATACACGATTATTAAAAACGATGGATTTACTTTAACACAACGCCGTCGAAAAATAACGACAATAATAAATGACTTGGAAGAATTGTTGTTTAATGAAACATTTGCAACAAAAGAAATTGATGTAAAAAGCATTATAAAAGATAAAAACTATTCTTTCATTTGGTTCAAGTACTTTAATGAAATTCCACAAGGATATATTTTATTGAAAAATATATTGAAAGAAGAGCGAATAAAAAACAGTGATTTACATGAAACAGCAACAGTTACAAAACATGATTTTTTCGGAATTTTAAGCGGAGAGAAATATTGGGGAGATTCTTTCATGTCAGTAACCTCTGAAACAAACGAAGACTATAAAGTTGTTAATTATAAATCATTATCATACAATCCTTCAAGGGCGAATACAGGTTCATTGAGTATTAATCTTACAGAAAAAAAACTTGCAGTCAGCAAAATGTATGTTACATTTAAAGTGATTGACCCCAATTTTTTACCTGAATATGTTTATTTGTGTTTGAAAAGTCAGGAAGGCATACAGAATATTATTGACCGTTCCTTTGGTTCAGTTCGTCAAACATTGCGCTTTGAAGATTTATGTACTATTTCTATTCCAAATATTCCGATAGCAAAACAACAAATAATTGTAAATGAAGCAAAAGAGTTGTATCGTCAATTTACAACGCTAAAAAATGAGTTGAATGATTTTGATATAAATGAAAGAATAAAAAGACGATAGACCAGTGGCACTGCAACACAACAAGCATATTGGCAAAATGGCGGCAGTAACCCCGCAGAAAGTACAATGCGAAATTGGAAACTACTACCCCGCAAGAACATTAGTGGGAGCCGCCACTTCGCCAATATGCCGACCGTTGACAGAAACGCAACCTCCTCCGCACAATCCTGTTTTTTAAAAATAAAATTCACTGGAAAGCTTTCCACATTCAGGCACATTCGCAAGTCCTTCCCACAAACTAACGCAATGGCTTGAAAAAGAGCCTTAATTTTCCTTCGCTCCGAATTTCAAATATAACACAATGCGAAACGGGAAATTCTAATCAACTATAATTTCAAAATCTTAAACCTAAACTCCAAAACATTACTCTCTCTAATTTTGTATCCTTTTGATAAAAATCATTTTCGTCAATAGGCATTGGTTGTGAAAGATTCGTTGGAAAAGCAAGATTTATTCTATTTGTTGATTGATAGTCAGATAGAATAAATCTAGCCCCTATCGATAAAGATGTTGTAATTCTCCACCAGTTAAACGAATAACCAATCCCTGTATGAAAATTATGGGATTTGAGAATATAATCATGAATATAATAATTATTATTTTTTTTATGTTATTTTCATATTGAAGTTGATATTCACTTTCGTAATCAATAAAATTAGGAAATTCAATTTCCCTCAATAAAATCAACTAATTCCTGAGCATTAATTTTGTTTTGTGCAATATTTGGGTGCCAATCGGCTCCAAAACCTACACGCCCTTGTTGCGAAAGTTCACATACATACATGTTTTTATAAGTGTACATTTTTTGTATTTCGTGTAGCCACGCATGTAGATTTTTTCTGCTCTCTCCTTCAAGCATTTGGCTTACCACACAAATTATTTGTGCTTCTGGATATAAGGTTGAAAGACGTGTTATAAATGCAGTGTAATATTTTACAAAATCATGTTTGTTAGCACCTATGGGTGGACTAAAATCGTTGGTTCCTAAGTTTATAACAATAATTGATGGTATAAAAAGGGAATGATTCCAAAGGGGCGAGGGGCGTAAACAAAATGTACGTTCAAAAACTTCGGGCATACAATCATTAAGAATTGTTGTGTCTGCCCAATTTCTATATACGCCTTTTCCTGAATACGAAATTGTATGATATTCTGCATTTAGAGTGCGTGCAGCTATTGCGGCATACGACATGTATGCATTTTCTGTTGCTGATTCAAATGGAGATTCTGCGTGTAAGGCCTCGTTGCCATAACCACATGTTATAGAATTTCCAATAAAAAGCATGCGTAAATTTGGCTTTTCAATTTTTTGAATACCAGCATGTTGATTGATTACAAAACCTTTAAAACCAATATTGCCAATTTGTCCTTCGGTGCGTTTTACAATAGAAATTGTTCTATATGCACATGAATCAGATTCAAAAATTCTATACGTCTGCAAACCTTTGGTTAGTTTAATTGTAGCATATATGGCATTATCTACAATTATTTCAATATAATTTGGTTGATTTGAATCAACTGCATAATCATATATAGAGGCATCTATGTATGTGGAATTTGTGCGTATTTGTATAGTGCTGGTTGAAAACGAACATACATACTGCGTTGAATCGTGTGTGTCAAATCGCCCCGAATAAGAAATATATTCAGAATTTGGAGGAATATACGTTCCGCCTTGTATGTTAATGCCAGAAAGAAAAAGCAATAAAAAGGTCATTCAGGAATTGAGTATGAAATTAATAAATATGTATGTAAATAACCATATGTAATGCGTTCTTTAATAGGCATATTTATATTAATATTAGCATGTGTTGGTTGTGATTCAAATACATAATCTGTTTTAGAACACAGTCCAATACCATACGCATATTGCTCTTCTTTAAACGTATAAGTGTATAATGATTCAAAAAACGATTGTTTTACCACAAGCACTGAATCTAATATCATCTGTGCATGTTCATAATTTGCAGAAAGGTCTGAATATGAATATATTTCAGGGGCTTTATTGTTGTATTCATTTCCATCCCACGTAATAGATGTACTTGCGGGAAATTGCAATAGTGTATATGCCATATTATCTTCAATTTTCACTATTTTCCGCTGGTGTTTTCTTATAGCAATATGTTGTACATGCTGCCATGGAAGGGTATCGGAAGTACGTTTTTCTTGTGAAATAAGATATATGGTATAATCAAGAGTATCAATAATTGTATCGAGCACTTGTTCACGTAAAAAATAAATAGCTGTATCGTTAATATTTGTAGGAGCATCAATATGAATAGAAGTTACTTGATATATTCGCTCTGCTCCTGGGATAAGTGGAAAATAGTTAAAATATGAATCATCATGTACAGGTAATGTTGCTTCTTTTGAGCAAGAAAAAAAAATGAAAAAGCTGCAAAAAATAACAAAAACATGATGTTTCATTGTGACTTTACTTTAAAATTTTCAAAATAGCATCTAAATCTTCTTGTGTATCAACAGAAAGATTTTCATATTCGGTAACACCTGTTTTAATAGTATAATTATGTTCAATCCAACGAAGTTGTTCTAAATTTTCAGCAATTTCGAGTACCGTAGGTGTAAGTTTTGTGATTTCTTTGAGTACATTTTTTTTGTATGCATATACACCAATATGTTTGTAAAATGTATGTTTATTGTGCCATATACTTTTTTCCACATCGCGCATAAAAGGTATAGGCGAGCGACTAAAATAAATTGCATTGTTTTGTTTATTGCAAATTACTTTTGGTTTATTTGGATTAAATAAATCATCAACCGAATCAATTTTTTTTATAAGCGTAGCTATTTGCACATCAGAATGTGAGCAGAGTTCAATAAGTTGAGAAATTTGGGTTGGTTCAATAAACGGCTCATCGCCTTGAATGTTCACAATCACGTTAAATTGTTGTGTGTCGGGAATTAAATCAAGAGCTTCGGCAATTCTATCGGTTCCGCTTGTGTGTTGCGACGAGGTCATTACACACATACCGCCGAATTTTGTTACCGCCGATTCAATACGCATATCATCTGTTGCAACCCAAACATGTTCCGCAGCTTTTTTTGCCTGCTCATACACCCTTTGTATCATAGATTTTCCTTTAATTTTCACTAAAGGTTTACCGGGAAATCTTGTAGAACCGTAGCGTGCAGGAATTATTACAAGAGCATTCATATTATTGTCGTATAGTTTGATTTTTTTGACGTTCATCTGTTGTTATTTTAAACACCTCTCCATTTTTATATTTTGCAGCATATATTTTTTTCCCTTGTATAGAATAGTGCATGTACCACCCATGTTTAAGTCCATTTTTATATGCAATTTCTTCTTTTACAGGACCTTCTTTATAGCGAGTAATCCACGTACCAGAAGGCAAGCCATTTTTATATGTTTGTTCACGTTCGCAGGTGCCACTTTCATTAAAATACTTCCATGTTCCTACCATTTTATCTAAAGAATACTCACCAAAAATATTAGGTTTTCCATTTTCAAAATACGTTTTTGAAACTCCATTAAGCATTCCGTTTGAATACATTTTTTCTGAACGCATATTACCGTTTTCATTCCAATATATTTCTTTTCCGTGGCGTACATCATTTTTATATTGAATAGAGTATTTTTGTTGTTTTGTAGGCAATTCATACCACGATTCCCACGTGCCACTCATTGTTCCCATAGTAAAAAACCCATGTATTTCTTTATCACCGTTTTCAAACCATTGTGTAAATTCGCCATCTTCTACATCTTCGGTAAAATTTCCTTCGTAGAGCAATTGCCCTGTTTCATAATAATGTTTCCACAATCCTATACGTTTATCATTATCATAATTTCCTTCTTTCCAGATAGTTTTTCCATCAGCAAAAAACCACACCCAATACCCTTGCATTTTACCAAGTTCATATGCTCCAGTGTTACCAACTTCTCCATTGCTTTGCCAATATGTCCATTTTCCATGTTGCATATCTTGTTCAAAATAGCCCTCCATATCAATTTTTCCGTTGGTAAAATACCATATTGCTTTTCCTTGTTTTAGATTATTACTATAGTTTATTTCAGATTTTATAGTACCGTCAGGATACCAAGATTGCTGTAATCCATGAAATTTACCTTGTGAAAAATTGTTTTTTGAAATCAAAATTCCAGCACTATTCCATGTGTGCCAAAGCGAATCCTTGAGTTCATCTTTAATAAAACCCTGCACATGAAGTTTGCCGTTTTTATGCCATAATTCATAGGTTCCTTTCGAATGATTAATTCGTTCTTTTGGCATACCATTTTCATAGTTTTCTATCCAATCTCCAACTTTTTGTCCACGTTCATACGCTCCTTTTGCTTGGAGTGTTCCGTTTTCAAAATACACTTCCCATTCACCGTGCGGAAATCCATTTTTATAATTTCCTTTTTCTTTTATAGTGTTATTTGACCAATATGTTTGATAGGTTCCATTTCCCTCATATACAGTGCACGAACCACGTTGATAGCAATATCGAATAAGCAATACCGTATCTTTATGCACATAATATTCTTCTTTTCTTAGTGGTCCTGTGGGATAAAAATACTGCCAAACGCTATCTTTTTCGTTATTTTTAAAATAACCAGAAACAGCAAGTTTACCAGAGGAAAAATATTCCTTATATGCTCCTTGTTTTACATTTAAAAAATACGTTGTTTCAAAAATAAGCGTTCCTTTTTCATCAAATATTTTAGTAGGTCCGTGCAACCGACCACGTAAAAATGATGTTTCTTGTATTTTTCTGCCAAGAGAATCCCAATACTCCCATGTACCTTGCTCTGTACCATTGTACAGATACCCTTTGCTGCTTATTGTTCCGTTTTTCCAATGATTTATAATAGTATCTTGACTGTATCCATTAAGAATAAAACAGATGAGAAGAAAAAACAATATATTTTTGCGCATTATAATATTGTTAAATGAATGATTAAATTTTTATGTAATATTACTAAAAAGTCATAATATTTCAAAACAATACTATATTTTGAAATAGTAAAAATATTTTTTGTTATAGAACGCTATGATAATAAAAAAAGCTTCGGATTTTTTCCGAAGCTTTTTTGTTGTCCCGTAAGGATTCGAACCTTAAATGACTGGACCAAAACCAGTAGTGTTACCATTACACCACGGGACAAATTTTACAGCTGCAAAAATACCCTTTTTTCTTCTTTAGCAAAAATTTTTATGATTTTTTTTGCATTTCATTTTGTTTTATATTCGCTTATAAGAAATAAGATACTTTTTTAAAGATGCTTTTTGCCTGATTTATTATGAGTTACGTCCAAAACACACTGTTTCGTTTTTTTGAAAAATTACTTTTTTCTGGCTGGTTTTTTTGGCTTATTGCATTTTTTCTGTATGCAATTACTATTCAATCATTGCATAGCACAGAATCTTATCAGTTAGCAATAGCTACAAATTCCTTAGATACTACGCATCAACATATATCTCCTTTATATATGCTTTTAGGGCGAATATTTTCGTTGTTCGCTCATGGTAACACAGCATATGTTGCTGTTTGTGTTGCTTTTTTATCTGTTATTGCGGGTGCTTTTTCGGTATTTTTTGTATTTCGAAGTACATTATATAGTGTTCAAACATTTGTAAAATTTCCGAATTCATATTCGCCTAAAACGCAAAAAATAATAGATGTAAGTGTTGCAAGTCTTGCTGCGTTAAGCTTTTTATTGTCAAATATTGTATGGCATGCCGCAACACAAATAGAAATATTTAGTTTATTAGGGTGTTTTTTTTCTGCTATTATATATTATTTGCTTCGTTGGCATGCTCATAAAAACACATCATTTGGGTTACGGTATATATATAGTATTGCTTTGCTTTTAGGACTTGCGGTGAGTGTTCATATACTTGCACTTCTTCTCCTTCCTGCACTTATATATTTTTATGTTGTTTCTACAAGAAATTGCTCTATTGTACAAAAAATTAAAACTTTAATTATTTCGCTTATACTATTATGCTGTATATGGTTTCTTTGTTCGTATGGATTTTTTGCCGCAGCAGCATACAGTGATATGTTTTTTGTAAACACGCTTGGATTTTCGTTGCACACAGGAATGTTTGTTTTTGTTGCTTTTCTTATAGTTTTATTCTCTATAAGCTTGATTTACACCTACAAAAAGAATTTTGTGCGTCTTCATCATTGTATTGTGATACTAACATTATTTTGTGTTGGATATTCATTATTTTCTGTACCACTTATTCGTGCTCATGCAGATACTCCACATAATGTTGGAATGCAAAAACATGCATTTGCTATTACATCGCATCATTCAAAATATGCCTATTCGGGTTCGTTACTGTATGGAACGCATTTTAATGCCCAAGCACAAGGAATTTCATTTTCTAAAAAAATATATGATTTTGATTCTTTATATACACCGTATATTTTGCCAGAACCAACATTTCATGGTGCATTGCACACATTATTTCCCCGAATGTGGAGTACGCAAAAAAATCATATTCGCACATACACAGAATTGGCTGATATTCAAGAAGGGAAAAACACAACACCACTTTATATTCATGGTGTTAGCTATACAAAACCTACATTTTTACAAAATGCAAGATTTTTTTGGAAATATCAATATGGACACACATATGGGAGATATATGTTGTGGAATTATGTAGGGCAACAAAATAATTTTTTTGGCAATGGCGAACCGCATAAAGGAAATTGGGTAACAGGGTTGCCGCTTGTTGATTTATATCGTTTAGGAGCACAAGATTCTCTTCCACAGGAATATAAAAATAACGTAGCACATAATACGTATTTTGCCCTGCCTTTACTTTTTGCTCTTTTAGGATTTGTGTTTTTACTACGAAATTCAAAAAATATACTGAATTTGCTGCTGCCTTTTTTTTTATTATCAAGTTTTGGTACCGTATTTTGGCTTAATAGTCCGCCTTATGCTTCCGATTCACTTTCATATATGTACATTTCATCATGTATCATTATAAGTATATGTATAGGTTTTGGTTTTATTCCAGTATATTGGTACATATCTAAAATCACCTCTAAACATACGTATTTGTTAGCAGTTGGAGTTTCAGCCTTAGTGCCCCTTATTATGCTGTGGCAAAATTTAGATGACCACCCTATCAATCCTATTCACACTCATTCACAATATGCCGTTGAATACCTTACTGCATGCCCGCCGCAGGCAATACTCATAGTAAAAAATGCTGATGAAGCAGCACCATTTGAATACGCACAAAGTGTATTGCATATTCGTCAAGATGTTAGAATTGTTACGTACGAAAAACTTGCGTATTCATGGTATATATCAAAACTTCGTGATTATATGTACACTGCTCCACCTATTAAACTCACACTTTCTGATGCAAAATATGCGTCTAACGTAAATAACGAAGTGTTTGTGGTTGCACATTCGCACATATCTCATATAATGTACCCAGCACACGATATTCTTTCAATTATAGCATCAGACAACCTTGAATACAAGGCAAAAGTATCTGAAACACAATACATTGATTATATTCCTGTGCCACAAACATGTATTTCTACGGCAGAATATTCTCAATTTCCAAAACATATATATCCTGCTATAGATTCCTCGCGAATTGTTCCTCAAATTTGTTGGAATCTTATACCAAAACGTCAATTTTCAGATGACACAACTATTAGCAAATCACAATTAGTGTTATTTGATATTCTTGCAACAAATAATTGGGAACACCCTATATGTTTTTCGAAACAATTTGTTGAATATGATTTTTTTGATTTACATCAATATTGTTTTAATACGGGATTTTATTTTCAATTATATCCTATGAAAGCACAACGAAATTATATGGGAATAGGAGAATTAATAATAGAACAAACTGTACATTCCATTTTACATAATACACATTTACACAACACACCTCTATCAGAAACACAAAATCAAGATATTTGCGAAACATGTATAGACATAGCATATGCAACTATGGCTCAGGACAATAACACGCATTTGCAACATATTCATAATGCCTACACATTACATTGCAATTCTGTTATTACATCAAAAAAATTTGAATATGCATATACATTATTGTCGCAATTTGACACCGCTCATGCGTGTAAGGTATATCAAGATATATTTGAATCAGAAAAAGAAAAATTACTGTATTTTATGTATGTTCCACAAAAATTTCATGCTAAAATTATAGGTGAAGTGCATGAATCGTTATATGCTATGTTTGAACTGTTTGAACTATTTGAATTATTAAAATTGAATGATAGAGGAGTTTCCACAGCGGCTACAACAACTATTTTTATAGAACATTTTTTTGCCTTTTCGCAACAAATAGAAATTGGTGATGAATATACTTTTTTTGAAAAAAATGCTTGGATAAGCACTTTATCAGAAAAAAATCAACACATTGCATTTTGGTATAATAAAATGAAAGTATATTTGACTTTTCAATAAATGATAAATTACGTTTTACGTTGAAACAACCATTATTAAATATTTTTAGACCGCAACCACCCGTTGTTGCCGAAATGCTATGGCCTAATGTTATATGGCATTTGCCTCAAGCCGAAAAAACAGCATATATTACGTTTGATGACGGTCCTACGCCTATATATACCGAAAAAATTTTAAAATGCTTAGATGAATTTAATGTGCCAGCTTCGTTTTTTTGTGTAGGTAAAAATGTAGCTTCGTATCCTGATATTTTTTCTGAAATCTCAAAACGTGGACATTTAATAGGTTCTCATACATATAATCATTATAAAGGCTGGTTTTGTTCAAATGAAAAATATTATGAAAATGTTCATAAAGGAGCAAATATTGTTTCATCTAAATATTTTCGTCCGCCCTACGGAAAAATTAAATTTTCACAAGCTCGTTATTTATCAGAATTATATACCATTGTTATGTGGGACGTGCTTTCACGAGATTATGATGAGAGAATAAGCGGTCAAGAATGTTTTTTAAATGTTAAAAATTATGTAAACAATGGTTCAATTATCGTGTTTCATGATTCCAAAAAAGCTTCTAAAAATTTAGAATATGCACTCCCAAAAACAATAGAGTATTTATTGCAACACAATTATTCTTTGCAATCGCTTGATGCATCTTTAGTAAAAACAATCCCCTGTATAGTATGAAACTGTCTGTTATTATAGTTAATTATAATGTTAAGTATATACTTGAACAGTGCTTGTATTCTGTTAAAAGTGCTATACGCAGAATTGATGCAGAGGTATTTGTTGTTGACAACAACTCTGTTGATGGTTCGTGTGCAATGCTCCGCGAAAAGTTTCCTTGGATTATACTTATAGAAAACAAAGAAAATGTAGGTTTTTCACGAGCAAATAATCAAGCAATTCGTATGGCAAAAGGCGAATATGTGCTTTTATTAAATCCCGATACATTAGTAGAAGAAGACACTTTCATAAAAACACTTGATTTTATGGACGCTCACCCCGATGGCGGTGGGTTAGGTGTTACCATGATAGATGGAAAAGGTAAATATTTGCCTGAATCAAAACGTGGGCTACCAACACTTAAAGTTTCATTTTTTAAAATGTTTGGCTTTCATAAGATTTTCCCAAAATCAAAACGTTTTAACTATTATTATTTAGGGCATTTAGATGAAAAATCAATACAGGAAATTGAAATTTTGTCGGGAGCTTTTATGTTATTACGTACTTCGGTATTAGAAAAAGTGGGTTTATTAGACGAAGAGTATTTTATGTATGGCGAAGATATTGATTTGTCGTATAGAATTATAAAAGCTGGATATAAAAACTATTTTTATCCGCACACTACCATTATTCACTACAAAGGAGAAAGTACCAAAAAAGCAAGTTTTAAATACGTACTTGTGTTTTATAAAGCGATGGAAATTTTTGCTCGCAAACAATTACATATGAAAAAATATAGTGTGTATTGGTTATTTATTCACTCTGCTATTTGGGTACGTGCGGGCATGGCTCTTATTTCCAGAGGTGTAAAAAAAGTGTTGTTTCCAACTATAGATTTTGCAATTATTTTGAGTGGATTTTTTATATTGGCACATTGGTGGGCGGCGTTTCACTTTGGCGATAATTATCAATATCCACAAGAATTTTTTACCTATGTAGCCCCTCTTTTTACAGGAATTACACTCATGTCTATTTATTTATCGGCAGGATATGAACGACCTGTTAAAATAGCAAATCTTCTTAAAGGAATAGTGAGTGGTTTTGTGTTTATAATTATATTATATTCTCTTTTTCATGAAAGTATGCGATATTCTCGTGTATTATTATTTTTAGGATTTGCATGGAATATAGTATTTTTAATAGCGGTTCGCTTGGTTTTTCATTTTGCACGTATTTCAAATTTTAGAATTTTAGTTGAGAAAAATAAAAACATTGTATTAGTTGGTGATGAAACTGAAACCGAACGAGTATTTTCGTTTTTACAACAAACAGAGGTTCCTGCAAATATTATTGGATTTGTAAGTCTTGATGAAACAGTAAAATCGAATCGTTACATTGGCACTATTCATCAACTGCAAGAAGTTGTGAATGTGCATGGTATAAACGAAATAATTTTTTGTTTAAAAGATGTTGGTGCGGCACAAATAATACAAAACATGCTGTATTTTTCTGATTTACAGGTAGAATTTAAAATAGCTCCCCCTGAATCCTTTTCAGTTATTGGAAGTAGTTCGGTCAATACCGCTGGAGAATTATATGTGATAGAATTTAATTCTATTGCAAAAGGTATGAATCGTAGAAAAAAACGATTGTTTGATATAGCACTGTCTTTATGTATGTTAATTACCTCCTTATTTTGGATTTGGTTTATTCCGAACATAAAAAATGCATATAAAAATTTTTGGAGTGTTTTGTTTGGTTACAAAACATTTGTGGGATATTCTCCAAAAATTTTACATGCAGAAATTGGTAAATTATTACCTAAAATTCGTCCTTCCATTTTATTCCCAGGAATACAATGGAATTGGGAAACTCATCAATCACTTATAGAACAATCGCATATTGCTTATGCAAAAGATTATAAAGTTCGTAATGATTTTATGATTATTGTGAAAAACATTGCGAAATTAGGAAATCAGTCAAATAAATAGACAGAGTTTTTCTGTATCTTTATTTTCTCACATAATCATACGCCTCATGTTTCTCTTCCATATATTGAATAAGAGGTTTCATAGGTTTTGTAACAATTACTCGTCCTGAACGAATAAATTCAAGAATACCAAATGGTTTTAATTTTTCGAGTAATTCTTGCGTTTCTATATTGGTTCCTGTTTTTTCAATTACGAAATATTCAGGTGTCATTTCAAGAATTCGAGCATTATTCCCACGTATAAATCGCCCCATATCAATACCTTGAGAAATAGCCGCTGCTGGCATTTTATAGAGAGCTATTTCTTGTGCATGAATTTGATTCTCTTCGTAATAAAAAGCTTTAATAACCTCAACTAACTTGTTTATTTGAGCAACTGTTTTTTGCACTTTTTCATGAGTTGCATTCACTACAATTGTGAAACTATGTATTCCTTCTATTTGCGATTCAGATACTGTAAGGCTTTCAATATTAATTTTACGCCGTGTAAACACAATGGTAATTTTATTGAGTAGCCCTATATGATTTTCTGTAAAAACAGCTATTGTATATTGTTTCTGTTCCATAATAGTATTTTTTTATGATTTCTGTATGTTTCACATACAATATTATTCTAATTTAATATCACTTACACCAAATCCTGGTTCAATCATAGGGAGAATGTTTTCTCGTTTTTGAACAGTTACTTCTAATAAAAACGGTTTATCGTCAGCAAACATTTCGGTAATTGCAGCATCTAAATCTTCACGTTTATCAACTCGTACACCTTTAATGCCATAGCCTTTTGCAATAGTAATAAAATCAGGGCTATCTATGTCAACAAATGAATATCGAGCATCAAAAAAACGTTCTTGCCATTGCCGAACCATGCCAAGATAATGATTGTTTAAAACAACTATTTTTACTCCTATTGCATTAGATGCAATTGTGCCTAATTCTTGAATTGTCATTTGAAATCCACCGTCTCCAATAAAAACCACAGTGTCTTTATGTGGGCTTGAAACTTTTGCACCCATTGCAGCTGGTAATCCAAATCCCATAGTTCCTAATCCACCCGAAGTTATAATTTCAGAACCTTCTTTAAAATTATAGTATCTACATGTTGCCATTTGATGTTGCCCAACGTCGGTAACAACAATAGCCTGACCTTTGGTTTTATCAGAAATGCGTTTAATAACTTCGCCCATTTTTAATTCACCTTGCTCAGGAATCGTATCTTTTATAATAATTTTTTCTGTTTCGTGAGCATGTAATTTTTCAAATTCATCTAACCACGCCTCATGTTTATTTGGTTTAACAGCTTTTAATAATTCTTGTAATGCAATTTTTGCATCAGAATGAATAGCTACGGCTGGTTGTACAATTTTACCAATTTCAGCTTCATCAACTTCAATGTGAATGATTTTTGCTTGTTTTGCATATTTTGCAGTATTTCCTGTTACACGATCGTCAAATCGCAAACCAACACCAATAATTACATCTGCTTTATTTGTCATAATATTGGGAGCATAATTTCCATGCATGCCCAACATGCCTACATAATATGGATTATCTGCATCTATATCATTTAATCCTAAAATAGTGGTAGCCACAGGAATTCCTGTTTTTTCTGCAAATGCAATAAGTTCTTTTTGTGCACCCGAAATGTTAACTCCTTGCCCAGCGAGAATTAATGGTTTTTTTGCGTTATTAATTAGTTCTGCAGCTTGTTGTATTACTTCGGATTTATATTTTGGATAAGGATAATATCCTCGCACATAGGTGCATTTTTTATAGGCATAATCAAGCATGCCGATTTGTGCATCTTTTGTAATATCAATCAAAACAGGCCCAGGACGTCCTGTTTGTGCTATATAAAAAGCTTTTGCTATTGCTTCAGGAATTTCGTGTGCCGATGTAATTTGAAAATTCCATTTTGTAATAGGCATTGTAATACCAATTACATCAATTTCTTGAAATGCATCGGTTCCAAGCAAGGGCGATATAACCTGTGCCGAAATTGCCACAAGTGGCGTTGAATCAAGCATTGCGTCGGCAATTCCTGTTGTAAGATTTGTTGCTCCTGGCCCTGAAGTTGCAAAACACACACCTACTTTACCAGTTGCACGTGCATATCCTTCAGCAGCATGTACAGCACCCTGTTCATGACGAGTTAAAATATGTTGTAATTTATCGCCAAAATCATATAATCTATCATAAATTGGCATAATTGCTCCTCCGGGATATCCAAAAATGGTATCTACACCTTCTTCAATTAAAATTTTTAATAAAGCTTCGGAGCCTGAAATATATTCTGTTTTTTGTGTCATTTTTATTCGTATTTGTGAAATATAATTTTTAAAAAGATGTCGTTTTTTTGTAATTAACAGACGACTCGCAGAGTGTTTTTATTCATGTTTAAATATCGTTTCATACTGTTGGATTTTTTTGTTTATATTCAGTAATATATTCATGAATTGATTCACCTAATCGTGCAATTCCTTTTTCAATAGTAGCCTCATCAACACATGAAAAGTTTAAACGAAGCGTAGATACAGATTCTTTTAAATCAGTATAAAAAGGGTCTCCTGGGACAAATGCCACATCTTTTTCTATAGCTTTTTGGAACAAATCCATAGCAGAAATTCCGTATGGTAATGTAACCCATAAAAACATTCCGCCTTCGGGCAGCGTATATGTAACCTCTTTTGGGAAATGACGTTTTATACATTCAATCATTGCCAAACATTGGCGACCATATACAGTTTTTATTTTTGATATATGTTCATTTAAATCATTTTGTTGCAAATATTCTGCTAATAATTTTTGAGTAAAAAAGTTTGTATGTAAATCCGAAGCTTGTTTTGCAACAATTAATTTTTCCATTATTTCATCAGGAGCCACAATCCAACCTGTTCGGAACGATGGCACCACTGTTTTTGAGAAGGAACCTAATAAGATTGTTTGTTCGGGTAAATAATGCATAAATGATGACTGGTGCGTTCCACTATATCGTAAATCTCCGTAAGGGTCATCTTCTATAAGCATAAGAGGTTTTCCGCGAAGCACGTTTGCTATTTGTTCTCTTTTTTCGTTAGTATAAGTAATCCCTGTAGGATTTTGAAAATTTGGAACAGTGTACATTAATTTAGTATTTCGTAATTTTGACGCAACCATAAGTTCTTGAATGTTTACTCCATCATTTTCTAATAACACTGGTGAAAAACGTGCTTTATAAATAGAAAACAATTGAATAGCTCCTAAATAACCGGGTTTTTCAATGATCACTCTATCTTTTTCATTTAAAAATGTTTTTCCTAATAAATCAAGCCCTTGTTGCGAACCAGTAGTTATAAGAATGTTTTTTGGTTCTATATTAAGTCCTTTTATAGTTTTGTATCGTTGCGAAATAAACTCACGTAGTGGCAAATACCCTTCGGTATTGCTATATTGAAAAGCTTCATGACCAGAATGTTCAAAAACAGAATTTGAAGCAGTTTGCAATTCTTGTACGGGAAATAGTTCACGATTTGGCAATCCTCCTGCAAATGAAATAATATTTGGAGAAATAGCTACTTTTAAAATTTCTCGAATAAAAGATTTTGGCACATCAGAGATTCTATCAGCAAACATAGTGTTTACTTCAAGAACTCTCCATGAAAGTAAGGCAGAACGATTTACTTTTACGTTCATACTTTGCGACCAAGCCGCCATTTGGTCAAGAATTTTTTTGTTTATAGGAACTTTTATTCCTGATGCCCATGTAACAAAAGCATCAAATTTTTTTGACATTCTCATAATATCATATTTACCACATAACTAATCAATTAAACGCACCGCACCTAAATCTGCCGATGAAACATTTTGTGCATATACTTTTAATGCTTTTGAAACTGTTCTATTTCTATCAGGCTTAAATGCCATGCTTCCTTTTGCTTCTTCCTGTTTTCTTCGTTCTTGTAATTCTTCATCAGAAACACGCACATGCACGGTTCTGTTTGGAATATCAAATTCTATAATATCACCGTCTTTTACAAGTGCAATTGCACCGCCACTTGCAGCTTCTGGAGACACATGCCCAACCGACAATCCAGAAGTTCCACCCGAAAACCGTCCGTCGGTTATAAGTGCACATGCTTTACCTAAATGCATTGATTTTAAATATGAAGTTGGATACAACATTTCTTGCATTCCTGGACCGCCTTTTGGTCCCTCATATACAATTACCACCACATCACCAGCTTTTATAAATCCTTTAACAATAGCATCTACAGCTGCTTCTTGAGAATGGAATACACGTGCAGTTCCTTCAAATTTTAGTATAGATTCATCAACTCCTGCTGTTTTTACAATACAACCATTTTCTGCAATGTTTCCAAATAAAATTGCAAGTCCGCCATCTTGTGTATATGCTGCATCAACAGACCGAATACATCCATTTAAACGATCAGTATCAAAGTCTTTATATTGAGCATTTTGAGATCCCATTACAAGATTTTTTGTTCGTCCGGGAGCACTTTTATAAATTTGTATTGCTTCCTTATCAGCAGTTGGTCGCATAATATCATAGGTATCAAGTGCTTGTTGTAACGTAAGTCCGTCTGCACGTGAAACCGAAGTATCTATTAAGCCTTTTCGGTCTAATTCACCAAGAATAGCAAGAATACCACCAGCACGATTTACATCTTCTATATGATATAAATTTGTATTTGGCGAAACTTTACAAATACATGGAATAATACGAGAAAGTTCGTCCATATCTTTCATAGTAAACTGAACCTGAGCCTCGTAAGCAATTGCTAATAAATGCAACACCGTATTTGTTGAACCGCCCATAGCAATATCAAGTTTCATAGCATTCATAAAAGCATTGCGTGTTGCAATAGAACGAGGAAGTACAGATGCATCTCCTTCGAAATAATATTTTTTAGTAATTTCCACTATTTTTAGTGCAGCTTGTTCAAAAAGTTTTGTTCTATTTGCATGAGTTGCAACTATAGTTCCATTGCCTGGAAGTGCCATTCCGAGTGCTTCGTTCAAGCAATTCATAGAATTTGCCGTAAACATACCCGAACATGAACCACAAGTAGGGCAAGCATTTTGCTCAACTATATCGAGTGTATCATCAGGCACTTCTGCATCAAGTGCCATAACCATAGAATCAATTAAATCATATTTTTCATTATTTACCTCTCCCGCTTCCATTGGTCCTCCCGAAACAAAAATTGCAGGAATGTTGAGTCGCATAGCAGCCATAAGCATACCGGGAGTTATCTTATCACAGTTGCTAATACAAATAAGTGCATCAGCTTTATGAGCATTACACATAAATTCAACACTATCTGCAATTACCTCACGAGATGGCAAAGAATATAACATTCCCTCATGCCCCATCGCTATACCGTCATCAATAGCAATTGTGTTAAATTCTGCTGCAAAAAATCCTTGAGCTTCAATATGTTTTTTTACTTTTTGTCCAATTTCATGTAAATGAACATGCCCAGGAACAAATTGCGTGAACGAATTTGCGATGGCAATAATTGGTTTACCTATTTGTTCTTCTGTCATACCATTTGCACGCCATAAACTTCGTGCACCTGCCATTAATCTACCTTGTGTAGAAGATTCGCTTCGAAGTGGAAATCCCATAATTTTTATTTTTTACATTGTTTGTGATAGTTACATTACAAACAATTATGTTATTATTTTATTTTAAAAGTTTTCAAAGGTACAATTTTTCATAAAAAAAGCAGCAAACTCATAAGAGAATGCTGCTTTCATTATACATTTATAATTATAGTACTATACAGTCATCACTCTCTCATTTTAATTTTAAAATGATTCTAACGACATGGACTGTATGTAATAAATTATTCATATTTGTTTTTTTACATCTACAAAAATACACATAAAAATAAAAAATGCAAGTTTTTTGAAATATTTTTTATTATTGTTCGATTAAAATTTTCAGATTCTTCGCCAGGCTCAGAACATGTTGGGTTGAGGGGTAAAGGTATAAAGGTGTAAGGGTGTAGAGGTTTAAGGGGGTTGGGATTAAAATTTAATTAATTTCTATTATTTCTCACCACGTTCAAAATCTCTTTTTCTTTTGTTTAGTTATTTTTATCGGATAATAATATTTTTTCAGTACAAATAAAATTGATAAAAAGATGCTCATGTACGAATATTCGTAGATATACGTACAAACTTTGTCGGTTAATTAAACGTACAATATATAAAAGTAGTTAAGTTTTTCATATAAATAGTTGGTTTTTAAATAACAATTAAATATTTTTGTTTTTGATTTAAACCCCACATTTTAGTAACTAAAAAGAAATTTTTATCTAAAAACCTTTTATTTTTCATTCTTTAAAAGAGTTTTTTTTTAAAATCACAGAATTAAAATAGCAATGAAGAAAAAAGATTCATATAATTCTTCGGACACCAACGCAAAGCTGCGTAAGCGTATTTTGCAATTAGAATCTGAACTGAGTGAACTCAAAAACATTGCGTTTCATAGTGCCGATAAAACAAAAGATGTTTCATATACGCATTTATTTGAACATGGACCAATTGCGTATCTATCTTTAAGTCCAGAAGGAATAATTTTGAATGTTAATTCTTGCATGTCTGATTTATTAGGATATTCAAAACAAGAAATGCTTCAAAAATCTTTTGTGAGTTTTTTAACAGAATCATCAAAAGCTCATTTAAAAGCATGTTTCCTGAATTTTCAAAAAGAAAAAACCATAGCAAGTTCTATTGTAGAATTTATAACAAAAGACGGGCGTATTCTTCAGTTACTTCGTAATGGGAAAGCAGAGTTTTCAAAAACAGGAGAATTTGTAGCGACCCACTGTGTATATACTGATATTACAGAACAAATAGCACTACAAACAAATATTATTCAAACTCGCTATGAATGGCAAATAGTTTTTGATAGTATTAGTTTGCCGATTATGATTTTAGATCCTGACCAACTTGTTTTATATGCAAATAAAGCGGTGATTGATTTTACAGGCTTGGCGGAAGATAAAATAATAGGAGAGCATTGTTACAAAATTTTTCATAATTCTTCATGCAATTATCCTCCCCAAAATTGCCCCGCTAAAAAATTACTTGAAACACAATCAATAGAACAACACGAAATGGCATGTGAAATGTTTGATGAAACATTTCTTGTGTCGTGTACGCCTTTGTTTAATGAACAAGGAGAAATTAAAAACATCATTCATATTGCTACAAATATTTCTGAAAAAATTGCGTACGAAAAAAAGATTCTTTTAAGCGAAGAACGATATAGGAATGTGGTTTCAAATATGCCAATTATTTCATTTGTAATAGAATCTGACGGAACGGTAAGTTTATTTGAAGGGAAAGGGGTGGAGAAACTCAAATTACAACCAAAACAAATTGTGGGGCGTTCGGTGTTTGATATTTGTAAAGAATATCCAGAAATAGCCTCATCTGTTACCCGTGCATTGCAAGGAGAAAATATACATAACAAATTTAAAGTTACACATGGAATGTTTAATGTTATGTATAATCCTATAAAAAACACACACGATAAAAATTATAAAATTATTGGGTTGGCTATCGATATTACAGAACGAGAAAAAGCATTGCAAAAAATTCATGAAAAAGAAGAACAATACCGCTTGTTGTTTACTCAAATGGAACAAGGCGTTGCTGTTCATGAAGTTATATATGACTCCAATGGTGCAGTAATAGACTATGTGTTTTTAGATTGTAACAAGGGGTATGAACGACATACAAAATTGCTAAAAAAAGACATTGTTGGAAAACGCGTTACCGAAGTATTGCCAAATATTGAAAAATACTGGATAGAAGCGTATGGGAATGTGGTGCTAACTGGCAATTCCTTGCATTATGAAAATTATGCAAAAGAACTTGATGCGTATTTTGATGTGGTTGTATATAAACCTCAAAAAGACCAATTTGCTGTTATTGTTACTGATATTACAGAACGTAAAAAACACGATGCTCTATTAAAAGAACAATCTCAAGAACTTGAAGCTCAGAACGAAGAATATTTGCAGATTAACGAAGAATTGTTGCAAGCAAATCAAGAACTGTATGAACTTAAAGAAAAAGCGATTGAAAGTGATTCGTTAAAATCATCGTTCTTAGCTAATCTTTCGCATGAAATTAGAACTCCTATGAACGCAATATTAGGTTTTTCTGATTTGCTCCATGATGCCGAAACCACACAAATCAAAGAACATTATATATCTATAATTCAAAAAAGTGGCGATCAGTTAATGTCAATTATTAATGACATAATTGATGTTTCAAAAATTGAAACTGGGCAGGTAAAACCATATTACGAAAATATATTTTTATTGCCATTTATTCTCGAAATTCACCGTACTCTTGAAATTACAATTCCTAAGGAAAAAAACATTCGCTTTGATATTGTATATGACAATATTTCTCATAACACAGTACTATATGTTGATAGAGTAAAACTGCATCAAATTCTTACAAATTTAATTTCAAATGCTATTAAGTTTACAAATACGGGTAAAATTACGTTTACATGTAGCATGACCTCACACAAAGAAATTAAATTTTCTGTATCTGATACAGGTATTGGTATTGACAAGGAGCATTTTTCTATTATTTTTGATAGATTCCGTCAAATCGAAAACGACTCGCAAATAAAACAAAAAGGCTCGGGGCTTGGTTTGTCAATTTCAAAAGCATATATAGAAATGATGGGAGGAGAAATTTCTATTGTATCAAAAAAAGGAAAAGGCTCATGTTTTACCGTTACTATTCCTAATCTTGAAAAGCCGCAACGAATTGACTCTTTTGAAAAATCCGACAAGAAAGTTCCTGTTAGTGAACCAAAAGGGAATAATGAACTTATTGTAATTGCCGAAGATGATGATGTAAATTATTATTATTTATCACGTTTGTTTGCTCATACAAATTTTCAAATCATCCGTGCATTTAATGGAAAAGAAGCGGTTGAGCTTGTAGAAAAAAACCCTGATGTGAAATTAGTGCTTATGGATATAAAAATGCCTATTATGAATGGATACGAAGCAGCACGTCATATTCAGAAAAAATTTGCTCATATTCCAATTATTGCACAAACTGCCTATGCTCTCACCGAAGATGAAACGAAAATTAATGATGCTGGTTTCCAAGGATATATTCGTAAACCTATAAAACGCGATGCGTTATTTTCTATTCTGAACACAGTTTTTCAATCATAAAAATTATAAAAAGAAAATGTTCCTATGCTCTTGTAATTTTGAGTAGTTGTAGTATCTTTACAACTCATTCAATAGTATTATGGATATTACGAATATACTCGAACAGATTTCTCGCACTTTAAACGAGGTTCAAATACTTGCAAAACAAAATCAAACTCAAAATTTACCTCCTCGAGTTTCTGTTGATTTAGCACTTACAAAAACAATGCAATTATACGATTCTTTATTGTGCTTGCAAAAAACACTTTCGGCTGATATTGAAATACTTGAGTCAAAAAGTGACGCAATCGTTTCAGAGCAAACTCCTCTTGTAGAACCTGTTTATATTCCAGAAATTATAGAACAAGCAAAAGAGCCAGAAATTGTAGAACAAATAGCAGAACCCGAAACTGTATTGCAAGATGAATTAGACGTTTCTAAAGTTGAATTAGAAGAACAGCCACAGCAAAAGAAACATGTGATACCATCAAATTCCGATGTTGATGTGTCACAGAAAATAGGAAAAAAACCAATTTCGAATATTGCGGCAGCTATTGGAATAAATGAACGATTTCAGTTTATAAAAGAATTATTTCAAAACAATGTAGAATTATACACTGGTGCAATTCAAGAATTAAACGAACTCACGTCGTTTGAATTAGCATATACATTATTGCAAAAAAAATATAATTTAGATTTTGATAATGAATTGGTGCAAAGATTTTTAAGTATAGTTGAACGGCGATATTTGTAAACATGGGAAAACTCATACTTGTTCCAACTCCAATTGGAAATTTACAAGACATCACATTGCGAGCTATTGAAGTGCTTAAATCAGCTGATATTATTCTTGCCGAAGATACACGTCAAACGGGAAAACTTTTAAAACATTTTGATATTACCACCAAAATGCGTGCGTATCATAAGTTTAACGAACATGCAAAACTTACGCAAACGCTCGAACTTATTGAACAAAATTCAATCACAACACTTGTGTCTGATGCGGGAACGCCTTCTATTTCTGATCCAGGATTTTTATTAACACGTGCATGTATTGAGGCTCATATTGAAATAGAATGTTTACCTGGAGCAACTGCCTGTATTCCAGCACTTGTAATAAGTGGGTTTGCTACTGATAGATTTTGTTTTGAAGGTTTTTTGCCTCATAAAAAAGGACGACAATCGCGGCTTTTAGCATTGCAAAATGAAGAACGAACTATTATTTTTTATGAATCGCCTCATAGAATTATTAAAACAATAGAACAAATAATTGCGTTTATTGGCGATAGAAATATTGTGGTTGTGCGTGAGTTATCAAAAATGTTTGAAGAGGCAATTCGCGGTAAAGCTTCAGATATTCTTGCACAATTTAAGGAAACACCGCCTAAAGGTGAAATTGTTTTATTGGTTGAAGGCAATAAATAATTGTAAATTATCGCAAACTACTATATTGACGTTGCCAATTTGGATCTTGCGAATCTTTTACTAAACGCCACATGTCGTCTCCGTGTAAAAATTGATTAAAATTACTATATCCGTAGTGTTGTTTTAGAAAATTCCATTGAGCTACACTTGGGGCAAAATCTCGTCCCGCCCACCCTTTTTCGGTAGATTGTGGACCTTCGTATGGATATTCGGAGTACCGTAATTTCCATAAATTTTCAAACGATTGCCACATAATTTCTTTTTGTTCAAGAAAATTTATTCTTTCAGGATTTGCTTTTGATTTTTCTTGCCCTGTTACCATTTGCATAAATTGCGATTGTGTAAGATATGTAATTTGGGTTTCGCCAGTAGATTTGATTTGAATAAAACCATAGCGTATAAAGCCCGAATAGGTTGTCATTAAACTAATTCCAAAATAGGCGTTAATTGTAGTTTTTAGTTCGGGATTCTCTTCTTTTCGCACAAACACGTCATTGTTTTGTGAGTACCCCATCACAGAAATCACACAAAAAAATACTAATACAAAAAACCGTGTCCCCATGAGTTGTAATTAATTTACTTTGACGAAAATACAATATTTCCTTTAAAACATCAAATAGATTTTTTTGCATATTACAAGATTCATTCCTTTTTTTACTAAATTAGTAACAAATGTTACAATAATACATTATATGATTTATTATTTTTATCAAAATTTAAAACTATTACAATTATGTCAGAGCTTATTAACAACGCAGAATATAGAAAAAAAACGTTAAAATCACTTATTTTAAAACTGCATGATGGCGTAAATCCAGAACAAGTGCGTGCTGAATTATTAAAAACCTTACAACACATACCGTATGGAGAGGTTGTTGAGGTTGAACAAGAATTGATACAAGAAGGTTTGCCCGAAGAAGAAGTTTTACGTTTATGCGATATTCACGGTGAAGTGTTACACGGAGCTATCGATACAAGCGATGCTCAAGAAATTCCTGAAGGACACCCCATTGATGTTTTTTATAAAGAAAATGAGGCTTTACGTACGGTTGCAGAAAAATTTCATGCGATGCTTTTAAATCTTACGCATATTTCGCCCGAAGATTTTGAACAGTATGTGTTTGGTATGCGATCTTTGTTAAACGAACTTATGGATGTTGACAAACATTATCAACGAAAAGAATATTTGGTGTTTCCGTTTCTCGAAAAAAAAGGCATAACTGGACCTCCAAAAGTTATGTGGGGGAAACATGATGAAATACGAGCACAATTAAAAGCAGCTATTGAAATATTACAAACACCCACTGTAACAAAACAAGATATTATAGACGCTACGGATATTTTATTTGAACCTTGTATTCAGGGGCTTATGGATATGACCTTGAAAGAGGAAGAAATATTGTTTCCTATGTGTATGGATGAACTTACAACCGAAGATTGGTGGCATGTTCACACACAAACATTAGAAATAGGTTTTACCTTATACGATCCTCAAATTGACTGGAAACCAGAGGGATTTGTACATGAAGAAACTACGACATCACAATCGCACAATGGAACAATACAATTGCCATCAGGAAGTTTTACTGCTCAAGAAATATTAGCAATTCTTAATACACTCCCTGTTGATATGACTTTTGTTGATAAAGATGATAAAGTAAAGTATTTTTCACAAGGACCGCATAGAATTTTTACTCGTAGTAGAGCAATTATTAATAGAGATGTACGCTTGTGTCACCCTCCAAGTAGTGCGCATATTGTTGAGAAAATTTTAGATGATTTTAAATCTGGAAAAGCTTCACACGCACCGTTTTGGATTCAAATGAAAGATAAATTTATTCATATTGAATATTATGCTTTGCGTAATGAACAAGGAGAATATTTAGGAACTTTAGAAATTTCACAAGATCTTACAGCTTTACGGAAACTTGAAGGTGAGCAACGGATTTTATCATATTCACAACAAAAATAAATATATGAAACATGTAGTAATTACCCCACGCACAATTATATATGATTTGCTTGAAGCGTACCCTCAACTCGAAAATGTACTTATTCAAGCAGCTCCTCCATTTAAAAAATTACAAAATCCAATTTTAAGAAAAACTATTGCTCGTATTACAAATTTGAGTCAGGCTGCAATTATTGGAGGAATTTCTGTTGACGAATTGATACATACGTTACGTTCTCATGTTGGTCAAGAAGCTGTTGAATTTGTTGCAGAACAGTTTCAATATGTAATTTCAAAACCGCAATGGTATGTCCATGAGCAAATAGTACAAACTATTGATATTCGTGAAATGCTTGAGCGAGGTGAACAACCTGTTCATATGGTGTTTGTCGAATTAAAAAAAATATCTAAAGGACAAATAGTAAAAATTATTGCACCATTTGTTCCGGCGCCACTTATCGATAAATCTTTGAGTTTAGGATATTCTCATTGGGTACATACCATTTCCGAACATCTTGTTGAGGTGTTTTTCACTTTACAAACATCTAATTGATTAAATACTATTCTAAAACAGAAGAGAAAAACAACCCGAAAAGGCGATATTTAGAATAGTATTTGTGTTTAAAGTCTTGAAGAGTGCGGATTTAAAAAAGTGCGTATAGTACTCAGTCCTCTTCAATATTTTCGGGTTGTTTTATTATTTGAGTATTTCTCTATAAAGATACTAATTTATTCGGTATAATGTCAAGAAAACCCAATGCTTTTTATAAAAATCAAATTATTTTTTATATAAGCAGCTTAATGTCAATAATAATATCGAGTAATGATAAGATCCTATTTATTTTCCAGTTTATTTATCGTATTAGCATAAGCGAACCAAATTCATTATATCCGCCTTTTCCGTCAGGAACGCCTTTCCATTTTTGACCGTCCATAAAATAGGCTTCGATTTTCCAAATGTATGTGTCTGATTTTAACATCTTACCATTACATCTACCGTCCCATTTAGGTAAATCTACACCTTGACCATCGGCTTCATTCCACGAACCATACCAAACCAAATTGCCCCACACATCATAAACCCATATCTCAAATTTACCTAAATTAAACCCTTTCGGCTGAAAATAACGCACCCCATGGGCTGCACTACCCGGTGCAAACGCATTAGGCAAAAATAAACCCGTCTGAATATCTACAAATATCTCATCTTCAAAGCTATCCGTACAACCATATGCATTCTCTACAGTTAAAGAAATAGGATGATACCCGTGCTTAAAGTCCTCATAGATAAACTTATACCTATCTTCATATACAACCTCATACAAAGCAGTATCTTGCGATCGTCCAAAATCCCAATACATTGTATATGGTATCTCTATAGAAATAACACTATCATGTAAACCTACTGCCGTTAACCTGTCTTGTATCGTGCTGTCTAAAAACTGAACCTCATACTCTGCTCCCGGAATGTCCCACGAAAAATAAGCGCGAGGAGATGGATACACATACACAATCATAGAATCTTCGGAAACACACATCTCGGGAGATACCACACGAACACGTACCGTATCAATACCAGAATAATCCCAATCTATATACCGAACATTCTCATATCTATTATCCTTTGTGTACGATATACGACTACCTGTTACACTCCAAACATACGAGTTATCCAAACTTGCATGCTCTATAGAATAACGCTGTTCAAACGTGTTATTACACACATGCTCAGCACCTAATATCTTAGAATTAGGCATAGGAGCTAAAAGCAATGAATCATGAAGTAATGTGTTACAAGTTGGTAAATCTGCATAATACGTAAGAAGATCTATAGGCATATATCCTGTGCCGTAATTCTCAATAACAGAGCCTGATAGTAAAATATAATTCGAGTAATCTACAACACCATTATTAACATACGAACTCGACCACGCAATCTTATCTTTTGATACAATATCTAAACGAACCGATGAGTTAATTTCGGCGAACTCACCCGCACATATTGGCTTCTTATCTATCTGTGCAGGTGCAGGACGACTACGTACATGATATTTCATGTCCACAATCTCACTCTTACATGAAGCTGTAAGACCCGGAGAATTTACTAAATAACGAGCAGAAATTGTGTTACCTGCACCATCTAATAATAAATCCGATTGTGTTGGGTAAAAATTATCCCCAGAACGAACATAGCGGCCCTTTTGATACCACTGTATCTCTCCCGAAACATTTGGATTAGTTCTATAATCTGGCTCTAAAACCAATGCTCGTAATTGACGTACATCTTCACCATCACACGCCATAATATCTAAAGGAGATATTTCTATATAAGGTTTCTCTATCACACGAAGCGTGGCGGTTGACACATCACTCACACAGTCGCCATTGCGTACCACAGCATAATATGTTTGATCTGAAACAGGAACACCTAAGGGTTTGAAATTAAAACCTGCTCCTAAATAATCGTTCAACTCACTATCTCCATACCACTCTGTTTGAGAGGCTTTTGAGGTAATGTTAGGTACATCTTCGCCCTCACACATGGTTTTACCTGTTAATTCTGGTGCCATTGGTTGTGGTATTACCCTAAAGGTATAGGTCTGTTTACTACCCTCACAACCCTCTAATACCTGAGAAGCTTTATATACAATATTGCCTGTTTGTCCGTTACTCAAATCATGCTCTAAAACATCACCATCTTGTATCCAAACATCACCATCTGTGTACCATTTGATGGTCTCTCCTACACCCGTAGCGGTAAAGGAAGGATTAGAAGCATACGA
>Ga0265293_10003163_pt1 | contig 31094 bp, 34 predicted proteins | sample Munlanlewell138R_FD_192505 | JGI IMG/M metagenome (GOLD analysis project Ga0265293, IMG submission 192505) | Leachate microbial communities from a municipal landfill in Southern Ontario, Canada - Leachate well 138R | ecosystem: Engineered > Solid waste > Landfill > Unclassified | place: Canada... | reverse complement strand
ATGTTCCGCCGCAGCAGGACCCGAGCTACGGCGTGTCGGTAGAGGATGGAGCCAAGCCCAGGCGTCGTGCACGGTCGAGCAGATTCTTGACCGAGGATGGCGACCACCGGGAGCCGCCACGCGGGGTCCGTTCATGAAGGCGCTCGAGTTGCAATGCGATTTCACGCAGCGTAAGCCCCGGGTTCGAACCGTGAATGCCGGCGATAAGCGTCATCAAGCGGTCTTCGGGGAGGCGGGGAGGAGACTTCTTGAGCAGGTCCGGGTCAGCAAGATGCTCGTTAACGAGCCACTTGACCGCGCGTCTGAGCCGCTCTGGTGTCCAGTCGAGGCCGCGCTGCCTCAACACGCGTGCGATGTCATCCCAGGTGTGGTCTGGGCGCATGCGGCGAACGATCGGCAGCCACTGGTTTGCGGACGCCTGGATGCGGTGACCATAAGCGGCTTTCTGCGTTGCGCTCATCTTCGCCAAGGCCTCTGGTCGCCGATCGCGGAGCCCGGGGTTGCCCGGAAGCTTCCCCTTGGCCTTGGCTGCTCGAATGCCCGCTTTTGTGCGTTCTGAGATGAGCGCGCGCTCCAGTTGCGCCACGGCGCCGAGGACCTGAAGCGAAAACATGCCCTGCGCCGTTGTCGTATCAATGGGATCGCGCAAAGACCGAAAATGAGCCCCCTTGGCAGTGAGATCCTCAATCACCTCGAGGAGGTGGCTGACAGAGCGGGCCAGACGATCGAGGCGCACGACGACGAGAGTGTCGCCGGGGCCAATTTCTCGGAGCAGCTTTGCGAGGGCAGGGCGAGAGCGAGAAGCGCCGGATCCGTGCTCCTCTACGATGAGGTCGCAGTCGGCCGCGCGCAGCTCCATTTCCTGCGCTTGGGTTGCCTGCTCGTCGGTGGAAACACGGGCATAGCCAATTTGCCGGCCCTGTGGTCGACGGGAAGACTGATTTTTGGTGCTAACGGCCATCTTTTGCGCGTGAGATGTCAGTTGTCAAAGTTGGCTTCAATGTGGATCATGGAAGATCAATATCTTAGCGAAGGTCATGGTCACAGTAATCAGTTCCTGATTCCCCATAGTTGTCTTCACTATGTAGCATAAACTGCCCATACTTCCCTTCAATGTCGCGATTTGGTTGCCGGCAGGGGAGGGACGTTGAGGTGGATGATCATGCTGATCAGATTGCCGAACGCGGTACGCTCGGGTTGTCCGAAGAAGCACGGAAAGAGGCGCAGCGCCGATATCCGATCATAGCACCCCTGGCGGCTCAGGAACTGGTCTCAGCTCTTGATGCGCGGGGTGCTGCAGCTCTTCTGAGTATGAGCACCCGATCGGTCTACACGCTCGTCGCCCGGTTTCGGGCCTCAGGTGGGGTGATGAGTTCGCTGGCTCCCGGAAAGCCATCCGGTGGCCGAGGCCGATCCAGAATGCCGGCGCGAGTGGACGACATTGTCACCGCCGCAATCTACGACACCTATCTGACGCGGCAAAAGCGCCGGATTGTCCGCCTTGTCGAGGAAGTTCAACTCCGATGCAAGAAAGCTGGATTGCCGGCACCTTCGGCGAAAACGATCCGCCGTCGCCTTGAGACAATTCGCGCTGAAGAGGTAGCGCGGCGTCGCGAGGGCTCACGCAGCAGCGCCGCAAAGCGGCTGACGTCGGCCGCGGGCCATGGACCAGCACCGAGGGGACCGCTCGACATCGTCCAGATCGATCATACGCCGGTCGATATCATTCTGGTGGACGAAATCAGCCGTCTGCCCGTCGGTCGGCCGTGGCTGACAGTGGCGATCGACGTCTACAGCCGCTGTATTACCGGCTTTCTCGTATCGTTCGAGGCGCCGTCCGCAACGAGTGTCGGTTTGTGCCTCGCCCACTCTGGGGTCGAGAAGAGGGCCTATCTCGAGGGCCTCGGCCTCGATACGGAGTGGCCGATCGCAGGTGTTCCGCGTCTCCTGCACTTGGATAATGCCGCGGAGTTTCATGGCGAGGCTCTCGCTCGCGGCTGTCAGCAGCACGGGATAGGCCTTGAATATCGCCCGAAGGGCCAACCTCACTTCGGCGGGGTGATCGAGCGTCTGATCGGCACATTGATGGGCCTTGTCCATGATCTGCCTGGCACGACGTTCTCAAATCCGACCGAACGGGGAACCTATGACAGTGATGCAACTGCGGTTCTAACGTTGTCCGAGCTGGAGCATTGGCTGGCTCTGGCGATCAGCGGACGCTACCATCATGAGGTCCACGAAGGGATCATGGAGCCGCCGCTCGCGCGGTGGAAGCGTGGAATTGCCGAGCATGGAGACCCGCGACCAGTCGCCAATAGCCGCGAATATCTGGTCGATTTCCTACCTGTTGTGCGTCGTACGATCCAGCGCGATGGCTTCACGCTCGACCACATCACCTACTATTCCGATGTTTTGCGCCCCTGGATCGCGAACAGGGATCGATGCCGCTCCTTCCTGATCCGCCGCGATCCTCGCGATCTGTCGCAGATATTCGTGCTCGAGCCCGGGGGCCGCAGCTATGTAACGGTACCTTGCCGACGTCTGGAACGGCCAGGAATCTCGCTGTTTGAGCATCGGCAGGCTGTTCGAGCCGTCAGAGCAGGCGGTCAGGCGCTGGTTGATGAAGAGGTGATCTTCAGGACCATCGAACAGCAGCGTGGGCTGGTGAAGGCCGCGGCGAAGAAATCCAGAGCGGCCCGGCGCCAATTGGCGCGACAGACACCAGCCTCGGAACAGCCGGTAGATCGTGTCGCTGTCATGCCGAAGATGGAAAACGAGCGTGTCGATGAGCAGGCTTCCGACTCGCCGCCATTTCCGATGGAAAGATGGTGATGAGCGATCTCAGCCACCTTCCCCTCGATCTGCGAGATATCGCCGCTGCGGACAACGCGCAACGCATTGCCTTCATCAGTGGCCAATGGTGGATCGGCTACCCGCAGGCACAGGCGGCACTCGATCTCCTCGGCGCGGCCATTGAAAACGAACCAGGCCGCGTTCGGCCTCAGTGCTTTCTCCTGCTGGGGCCAACAAACAATGGCAAATCGATGATCATCGAGAAATTTCGACGCGATCATACGCCGCCTGCCTTGCCCGGCCGTGATGAGGAAAACATCCCTGTTGTCGTGGTGCAGATGCTTACCGATCCGGGCGTTGCGCGCTTTTACCAGCATCTCCTGGAGGTTTTGGGAGCGCCGGTTCGAAGGACGGCCCGCAAACATGATCTTGAAGCGCTGGCGTTGTCGATCCTCAGGAGGGTTGGCGCACGAATCCTGATCATCGACGAGCTGCACAATCTGCTGGCCGGTACCGCACCGGCACAGCGCGAATTCCTCAACCTGTTGCGGTTTCTCGGCAACGAGCTGCGAATCCCGATTGTCGGGGCAGGGACGAAGGACGCCTATCTCGCCATCCGCACCGATCCGCAGCTTGAGAACCGGTTTCATCCGATCATCCTGCCGGTGTGGGAGGAGGGAGACGAATTCAGCCGGCTGATTCAGAGCTTTGTGGCGACGTTCCCGCTTCGTAAGCCGTCATTTCTCAGCTCGGCCGATCTGCAGCGCTGGATTCTGGCTCGCACAGGCGGGACCATAGGCGAAATAGCTGCTCTGTTGCGCTCGGCCGCGGTTGCAGCGGTCGAGAGTGGGGAGGAGGCGATCAATCAGCGGTCACTCCGCCAGATGAAATACCAGGGTCCGGCAGACCGCCGACGTCTCACCGAGAAGCTTCTGGTCTGAGGATGGCGACAAGGCTGCCGATTCATCCTCAGCCATTGCCGCAAGAAGCTTTGTCTTCATGGCTGTGGCGGCTCGCCGATGCTTATGACATGGGCGTCGGCGAATTCGCTGAAGCAGCCCTGGGGATCAACAGGCCGGATATCGAATTGGCGGATTTCTGGCCATCGGCTCCTTTGATCCAGAAGCTGGCGGGACGCACAGGTGTTGCTATTGGTCGGATCCGGGCCATGACGATGGCGGCCTATGTGCCCTATCTGGTGGACAGTCTGGCGCCGCGAGGCGACATCTTTCCAGCCTATTGCTGTCAGTTTGGTATCTTTGAGAACCCGGCGTTGCGGGTGCGGCCGGTGCAGGCTGCCTGGTGGCTCCCCTGGCTCTCCGAAGATCTGGCCGGCGGCAAGATGATGGGGTGCATCGACTGCCTGCGGAGCGATCGGCAGCGGTTTGGACGGTTATGTTGGCGGGCCAGCTGGATGGCGAGTTGCCCGAAGCACGGCGTCCTTCTGCAAGCTGCCAGTCCTACCGAACAATCCGAATATCCAGTTTCCGGGGAAGCTGCCGCAGAACTCGCGGCGATCGACGGGTTGACCCTGCAGGCCGTTACGAAGGGCAGGGTACAGTTGCCTGATGGGCGCATTGTTCACGGTGGTCTTTGGCTTCGTGTTTTGCGTGGCGTTATCGATGAAATCTGCCGCCCGCGCCGCATGAAGGATGTGGCACGTCCGATAATTGAGGCCGCGTGGGAAGCAGCAGGCCTGCCCTATCGCCATGCCCTGGGGCGCTGGGGCATTTACGAGAAGTTGGGTCGTTTGGAGCGGACGAACGTGCTGAAAGTCGCCGCCTTGGCCATGCGGCCGCTGATCAGGGCAGGCTTCCAGCCTTTGAAGGCATCTACGCGCCCATTGCAGGGGGAAGCGTCACGGGCCGCCCCGTCTGCCGTTCTCCTGCGGGATTTCCAGCTGATGCCAATCGAAATCGAGAACATCACCATGCTGGCCCGTGAAAACGACGACGTTGCGATCGATCTGCGCCGAATGCTCAATCATCAGCCGCGCAGTGCACGGTTCGTGGCTCAGACTGACGAAACCCTCAAAAGTCTGGGAATTCCGGTGTTGGCGCCGCTTCTCGTCGCCCGGACGCCTAATCTCGCCGGTGACCCCTACTGAAGTCAGCTTTGTCCCGCCAGTGCAGTCCACTGTGACAAATGACAGCCTGAGAGAGTAGGGTGGGCGATTTTCCAAACACAGAAGATATAGATAAAGGATCGTTTGTAAACGTCTCTTGAGGGTGTTCTCCTCCTCGAGGAGCCTACAAAGCCCGGGATAACGGGCATTCTCGTCGATGTGAGCCTCGGCCGACGCCCCTCTGTTTAATCCGCAGAGCCTCACGGCTCTCTATCGTACGCGCGCGTGAAATTGCATCTCTATGACGGAAGCGAAAGTCATGTTAGCTTCGGTATAGGAAATAATTTCACGCCGGAACAATGAGTTATACAATCGAAGGTTTGCCTCTCCGGGCGCTACTGCCGGCCATCGGAAAGGCCGAGGACCAACTCGCTCGGCTCGATGAGCAGGTGCGCCGCAGTCCGGTGGGTGCGGGCTTCGTCGAGCGCGGCCATTTCTTCGACGCCGCCGCAAGCATGTGGGTAGGAGGAGAGCTTGTCCATGTGGAGGATCTAGTGCTGCACGACGCCCGCATGGACGTGCGGGCGCCAACCCATGAGTTGACCATCGCCCATCGGGTTCTCCGAACGCGACGGCGGATCGCTGGGATGAAGCCAGCATGGGCGGTGAGCGACGGGGGAATCGGGGCATTGACCGGCTATGGCGACGATGAGCATGAGTTCCATACAAGGGAGGGGGAGACGTTGGATGAAGAGCCCGCCGTCCTCTCCCAAATGCCTGAGGATGATCCGTTTGCCCGTGAACTCGCTAATGTCGATGCTTTGCTTGAGCAATCGCAGCGCCTTCTCGATCGGGTGTCGGGTGTCAGTAAGAAAGGCCCGCACGAGCTCGTGGTCGGCGATCTAGTGGTTCGAGACCCTGACTGGGACGAGCGAGACCGTATGGCTCAGTGGAAACGTGTCCTGCGCGATGGCGAAGATCTACCGCCGACACTTAGCGCAGCACTTCTGTGGGACGCATGGGAATCGCTGGAGCCGTTGCAGCGCCAACATTGGTTGGGCACACTGTTGGTCAGTTCTCATCTGCGCGCGCAGGGAAAAGTAGCGTCGCACCTTTTCGGATTTAATGTCGGATTGAAGGCCGTACCCAGAGAGCGCCGGCGTTCCGCAAACCGCCTGACCCGGCTGCTTGCCTTTCTCGAAGCCATGACCGCTTCGGCTGAAAGTGGCTTGAAGGAGATCGCGAGGCTGGCGCAGGCGCGCGAACAAATGACACGACGGCTGAATGGCCGCCGATCGTCGAGCAGTCTGCCGATGGCGATTGAATTAGTTTTGTCACGGCCGGTCGTGTCCGCGCCAATGATCGCGAAAACTGCCAAGGTGACGCAGCGCGCTGCTCTCAATCTGATCGGAGAACTCGGCGTAAGGGAGATGACGGGCCGTGGCCGCTACCGTGCGTGGGGAATTCTGTAGGAGATGAAGCTCTCAGATATCGTTTCGTGAATCTCCGCGGTCGATCCGCTCTCAACACATATGAGACATATGGCACAAACTGGACAAACGGCACCTCTGCGCCTATATTGAGCGCACAAGAACGGAGTTTGTCCCATGGGCAGTCCAGGCGTGCAGATCGATCGTAATGGCAACGGCAACGCGCGCGTTGCCGAGCGCGTCACAAGCAAGGTCACGGACGCATTGAAAGGCGACCGGGCTTTCGAGTCTGGTTCACTAGCCCTCTCCGCACATATCGCCGGTGCCGCTGCTGCGGCCGTTCTAAACCTCCCGGTTGAAGCTCGGCAGGTTCTTACCAGGCGGCAGGCCGAGTTGATGCGCAGTGTCCGGCGACTGGTCGAGACCTTCAGCGACGATGCTAACGACAAAATCAACCTTGCCATCCCTGATACAGTCGAACCGTCCAAGGGAGAAGGGTTGGGTTCAATCGTCTCGGCGGACGAAGGCAGACGCCTACTGAGAGAATTCGCCGTAGCCAGAAAGATCGAGGAGTGGGCAGGTCCTGTTGCGGGCGCCAGTGAACTCAATCGCGACTACGGCATCCCACGATCCACGTTGCACCGTTGGCAGCACGCCGACGAGGTTATCGGCTTGCTGAAGGGCACAAAAAAGCATGTGTTCCCGATCGAGCAGTTCGTTGACGGGCGGCCGGCGCAGGGAATATCGGAAGTCGTCAGTCTCGCGGGCGGCCATCGCATAGCTTGGCTTTGGCTGCGTCAACCCAACCCGGTTTGGAGCGGTCACAAACCAATCGATCTGCTCAAGCAGGATCGAGTAGATGAGGTCGTTGGCTCCGCACGAGCCTATTTCGACCCGCAATGACGCTCGACCCCGCCGTCCTGGCGCGCCTCTCGGCCCGCATCGAGGTCACCAACTATGTGAGGATCATATCCCGCGTCCATGCCGCAACCCCTTTGGGCATGGGACCTGGTCGTTCTCGATTCTCAAGTCCGAGAAACAAATTTCATCTTCTCTATTTAGCGCAGGATCCAAGTACCGCGTTTGCCGAGACGATCGTGCGAGATCGGTTCGAGGACAAGGCGGAGCGCCTCCTGCTCGAGGAGGAACTCGATCGATACTCGATCGTCGCAGTGCGAAATCCGGGTCCATTGTTCTTGCTGGATCTGCGCAACGAGGGCGCTAGTTTGCTCGGTGTATCCACCGATGCCGTACGCGCAAAAGCGCAGGCTGCTGGTAGGAGGTTGAGCCAATCGCTCTACGACCAGACCGCCTTCGACGGGATCGTCTACATGTCCAGGATCACCAACAGGCAGTGTGTTGCCGTCTACGATCGCGCTGTAATGCCGGGTCTGGAAGCGGACAGTCCGGCCCTCGATCTCCCGCGTCTTGCATCTCTTCGGGTGATTTTGGAGTCTCTCCACGTTACTGTTGTTGCAAGCCCCTGATTGATGTCGGCGATATCTATCGTGTTGCCGCATGCAATTGGTGATCGGATTGAAAGACCGCGAGCCTATGCGTGCCTCTACCAGCTCGCTTTGCTTCATAGAGCGCGACGTCGGCCTGCTTGGCGAGATCGGGGAATGCCGTGATGCCATTGGCCACGGCGATTCCGCAACTGACTGAGATCAAAAGGGTGCTTCCGTCATCAAGATTCAGCGGCGACCGTCTAAGGGTCTCCCTCAGACGGGTGCAGATCCGTTCCGCATCAGCTACGGTCGTTCCCGGCAGGAGCAGCATGAACTCGTCACCCCCGAATCGGCAGAGCGCATCCATGCTGCGCAAATGAGAACCTGCGATTGAAGCAAGATGGCGTAGCGCCTGGTCTCCTGCGTGGTGCCCCCAGGTATCATTGATGTGCTTGAACCGGTCGACATCGATCGCGATCAGGCAGGCCTCCTCACCGTGAAACTGTGCAAGCACACGGTCCGCGTGTTCGGTGAATGCCGGCCGGTTCATTAACCCGGTCAGGCTGTCGGTCCTGGCCAGGTGAGAAAGTTCCTTTTCTCGTTGTCCGAGCGCTGCCGTCACGGCTCCACGCCGGCTGAGGTCGGCCGCGACCGGAAGGCTGCTGAATAGCAGCACAAAGAGGAAAGTCTGCAAGATCAACGCCTGGTCCCGGTTGTGAGGCGCCCAGGAAAAGGGTCCGACATCGAACAGGGGCGCCGCCAGCCCGACGATCGCAATCAGCATGACAGCTGCCTTTGTTCCAAGTTGACCCAGCCGGATCGTCACGAGCATCGTCGGGACGAACAGAATGAAGATCGGCACCTGCCGGGCAAAGAAAAACAGGATGGCGGCGGTCACGACCGTCAAAAGAAGCAAGGCGATTGTTTCCAATCGCTGGAGACGGGATTTTTCCCGAAGACAGGCGGCGTACTCGCCCTTGAACAACGCGAGGAAGAAGGGCGTGAAAACAAGGATGCCCAGTGCGTCGCTGATGATCCATGATATCAAGGATCCCACGAACGGCTCATCGAACAGCCACCAGGCTGTCAGGGCTCCAAATAGGCCGCTCAATATTGGTGTAGCGAAGCCGATCAGGATGAATTTGAAGAACGTGCCGAGAGAGCTCAGAACGCTATTGTCGCCGATCGCGGTCCGCAATAGCCACGTGGCGGCCAAAACCTCCAACATGTTCGCAGTCCCGTAGAGAAGGGGCGCCGCGAAGGAGTCTCGGGTCAAGAGATTGGCCATCGTATTGGCGATCAATGCCACGACGAGAACCGCTGTCCAGTTCGGCTTCTCTCGGGAAGCCAGAAGGCCAATCAAAGCCGCATTTGCCGCCCAGACCGCAGCGATTTCGCGGCCATTACTCGTCAGGTGAATCATCACGTATGCGAGGACGAAATACATCGTCCCGCCGACAAGCCAATCATACCTGTCGATCCACACTTTACCTGGGCGATAGTCGGCAGCATTCGTCATGCCGCCGAGATAGTATAGAAACCTTAACGCCCTCTGCGTGCGGTCCCGACAAATTTACAGGACTGCGTCTCCCGTTTCGCGCCGGGGGCCCACGTGCGTTCGTTGCGGTGATGAGTGAGCCGGGCGGCGAACGGAGCGGATCGGGTCTCCGAGCAGGCGCAGGCCGTTCAACACCACAAGCACGGTCCCGCCCTCGTGCCCCAGAACCGCGAGCGGCAAGGGCAGGGCGAACAACAGGCTGGAGGTGACCAACACCAGCATCGCGCCGACCGCAAACGCCAGATTCTGCCGGATGATGCGACGGGTCCGCCGCGCCAGCCGATGCGCCTCGGCCAGCCGCGTCATGTCATCGGACAAAAGCGCGACATCGGCGGCCTGAAGCGCGACCTCGCTGCCGGCCGCGCCCATGGCGATCCCCGTATCGGCGCGCGCCAATGCAGCTGCATCATTCACTCCGTCGCCAACGAACGCCACCTTGCCGTGGGCGGCCTGTTCGCCGACCAGACGGACCTTGTCTTCGGGCAGGAGATCTCCATAGACGTCCTGCGGTTCGAAGCCGAGCTCCGAACCGATGCGCAGGCCGACATCGCGCCGGTCACCGGTCATCATAACGATCTTGTCGATGCCCGCTTCGCGCAACGCTGCCAAACCCGCGAAAGAACTGTCGCGCGGGCGGTCGGCGACACTGGCGGCGCCGAGGATCTCATCTTTTCTTCCCAGCCAGACGACCGTCTGGCCGTTTGCGGTGATCGGCGCAATGTCGGGCGCATCGATATTCGCGTTCATTCGTTCCGCCATGCGCCTGTTTCCGGCCCAGACAGGCCCCGTCGCATCGGTGCCGGTGATGCCTTCGCTGGGCACTGATCGAACATCGCGAACGTGCGTGGGGACGATGTCCAGCGCGCCGGTAACGGCGCACGGCGTCGCCGATCGGATGTTCGGACTGCGCTTCGACGCCTGCGAGCAATGACAGGAACTCCCTTTCGCCGTCTCTGGCGACAAGGCCGGTTACCTCGGCCCTGCCGGTCGTCAGGGTGCCGGTCTTGTCGAACGCGAAAATGTCGACCGACGCGAGAGTTTCGAGCGCAGCACCTCCCTTGAAAAGCACGCCGCCGCGCGCGGCGGCCGACAGAGCCGAGAGGATGGCGGCGGGCACCGAGATGACGATGGCACAGGGGCTGGCCGTGACCAGCAGCGTCGCGGCGCGGTAGAGTGCGTCGTTCGTGTCCCAGCCAAGCCAGAGCAGGGTCAGGAAGGCGATCGCTGATCCGACAAGCACCGCAATCGTGTAGCGCTGCCCGAACCAGTCGCTGAAACGTTCCGACGGCGCGCGGGCGGCCTGCGCCTCGGTGACGAGCGTGATCATCCGGGCCACGGTGCTGTCGGCCATCGCATGGCTCACCTCGACGAGCAGGACACCGTCGAGATTGACCGTGGCTTCGTAGACCGACGCGCCCGCGCCTTTGTGAACCGGCATGGACTCGCCGGTGATCGTGGCCTCGTCGAGCGAGCCCTGTCCTTCGCGGATCACGCCATCGACGGGCACCTTCGCGCCTGGACGCAGCACCATGCCATCGCCGGGTTGCAACTGCTGGACGGGCACCTCGGTCACCGAGCCGTCCGGTTGCCGCAGCAGCGCGGTTTCGGGACGGAGGCTCATCAGTGCCTCGACCGCCCGCCGCGCCCGGCCCATGGCGCGGTGCTCAAGCGTCGTGGAGATGCTGAACAGCGTCAGCAGCACCGCGCCTTCCAGCGCCGCGTCGACCGCCGCCGCCGCAATCGCGGCGATCACCATGAGAAGGTCGATATCGAGACTGCGCTCCCGCCAGAGGACGGTGAGGGCGCGGATCGAAGCCGGCCCGCCGCCGAAAACGTAGACGATTGCAAGGCCGACCGGTCCCCAGATGCCTGGAAGCCAGAATGCATCCAGGGCGGCGAGACCCATTCCCCCAGTCGTGAGGGAGGTCGCCACGGTCATCATGCGATCGAAAGGACGCTGTTTCATGCAGTTCCTGGCTATGCCGGGTCAGACGGCAATGGCTGGGTGAGGAGAACGATGACAATGTAGCCGGGGGAACCGATGAAGTCTTCGGACGATTTGGCCGATTGATGCCACCACAACGCGGACTAATAATCTGGCGGGCGACTAGCATATGGCGGGGCCACCGATGGCATGCTGCCGGGGAAGTTCGGCGAGATATCCGGCGGTAACCCGTGCAAAGGTTGACATAATCTGTTAATCAGCGTAAATACGCAAATACGAATATAAATACCGAGGTCGCCCAGTGACCACATAGGCGCTGTGGTTGGGGGTGAGTGATGAGAGTGCCCGGCGCTGGCGCTCGTCATAGGCCGACCAGCATGCTCCCTAAGTTGATAGTGGAAGGACATTCCCGTGAGCTATACTTTTGACCGCATCATTCCAGATGCCTCCCTCGATGAGATCGATGCGCGTACCCGCAAAGCTCTTGGCGATCACGGTTTCGGGGTGCTGACTGAAATTGATGTGCGCTCGACAATGAAATCGAAGCTCGGGATCGACCTACCCGGATTTCGTATCCTTGGAGCATGCAACCCAAAAATGGCCTATCAGGCCATTGGCATCGAGCCTCGGGTCGGCGCAATGTTGCCCTGCAACGTCATCCTGCGGGAGGTCGATACTGGAGTGGAGGTCAGCGCCGTCGATCCGGTCGCCTCGATGCAGGCAATCGATAACGCGGCACTGAAAGAAGTTGCGGGCAAAGTCGGAGATATGCTCGCCAAGGTTGTCGGCGAGATCTGAGGCGACAATATTGAGCAACGGCCCGTCAGCAATCCCCGTATCAACAGCTCTGCGCTCGAAGACAATTCGTTGGAAGGCTGCAGAGATGTATGCGTTGCGTGAGGACGCCCGCTTGCAGCCGCGATGGGGTGCCGAGACGCTGGGGTGGCGCAAAAGACGCGAGTTTATTGACCAAGGGTGGCCCGCAAGGGACTCCTCGTCTACATTAGTTGGGAAAATATCGACTGAGGATTTCGCATTCATGATCTAAGCGGTTGTTTTGCAGGCCGTAACAGATGCCAGGGAGGCAATGATGGTGCTTTCAATCGACAGGAAAGAAGATCGGGATCATTCAGAGGAGATCACGACAACAATTCTCGACCGGCTACCCATTTCCGACCGACGCGGCTTTCTGAAAAGTACCGGGCTGACCGCCATTGGCGCAGCACTTGGCATGGCGGTGCCTTTTGGACGCCACTTTCCCGATGGCCTCGTTCCCGCGGCGTTTGCGCAGGACACCGGCGCTGACTTGATGTCGGAAAAGGACGGCCTGACAGTCCATAATGACAGGCCGCTCAATGCCGAGACGCCTGCACACCTGCTCGATGACGACATCACGCCCTATTCGCGGCTATTCGTGCGCGCCAATGGTCTCGTTCCGCGGTCGGCGCTCGACAAGGATGCCGCGGACTGGACACTCACCATCGATGGCGAGGTGGAGAACGAGCTCTCTCTCACCATCGACGATCTGAAGAACGATTTCGAGCAGGTCACGCTTGCGCTGGTGCTGGAATGCGGCGGCAATGGACGGGCATTCTTCCAGCCCGGTGCTTCGGGCAACCAGTGGACGGTGGGCGCGGTCGGTTGCCCGCAATGGACAGGCGTGCGGCTGCGGGACGTTCTTGAAAAGGCCGGCGTGAAGTCGTCGGCAGTCTATACGGGTCACTACGGCAACGATGTCGACATTTCCGGCGACCCGGAAAAGGTCGTGATCTCGCGCGGCGTACCGATCGAAAAGGCGATGGAGCCGGAAGCCCTGATCGCATGGGCGATGAATGGCGAGGACATTCCCGCGCTGCACGGCTTCCCACTACGCCTTGTCATCCCTGGCTATCCTGGCTCGGTGTCGCAAAAATACCTGACGCGGATCTGGATCCGCGACAAGGAGCATGACGGCCCGAAGATGGGCGGCTATTCCTACCGCATGCCGAAATATCCGGTGGCTCCCGGAACCGAAGTTCCGGAAGAGGATATGGAAGTCCTCACGGTCATGCCGGTGAAGTCGATCATCACAGCTCCGACGACCGGCGCGGAAGTGACACAAGGACAGGCCGTGGAAGTGCGCGGCCATGCCTGGGCGGGCGATGGTGACGTGAAGGCGATGCATGTCTCGCTCGACTTCGGTCAGACTTGGCAGGAGGCCACGCTTGAACCGGCCCCGAACAAATATGCCTGGCAGCGTTGGCGCGCCGAAGTCACTCCGCCCCAGCAGGGTTACTACGAGGTTTGGGCGCGGGCGACGGATATGAACGACGTCTCGCAGCCGGCTGTCATTCCGGGATGGAACCCGCGAGGCTATGGCAACAACATGATCCATCGCATCGCGTTGTTCGCCAGCTGATCGGACTGATTGTGAGTTTCCACCTTCTTTTGAGAGCAGCTATCGCTTGCGCTGCGGCGACAGGAATTTCGCTGTCCGCTGCAGCGCAAGAAAACGACTTTCGCACCGGCGAAATCCTGCTCGCCCAAGCATCCGGTTACGATCCGATGCGCCCGGCAATGCCGGTACCGGGTGCTTCTCCGCGCCCTGAAGGCAACCCGGAATTCGACGGTTTGATCGACGGTCCGGGCGCGGAAGACACCTTTTATATGTGTTCGGCCTGTCACTCTATCGCCCTGGTGAAGCAGCAACGCCTGTCGGACGCGCGCTGGGATTATCTATGGACCTGGATGATCGAGGACCAGGGCATGGCCGATCCGGGTGAGGAGTTGCGGGAAACCATTCTCGACTACTTGAAGGAGCACTACTCGTCGGAACGGTAGGTCACTTGCCTGAATCGCTCCCCGAGTCCTGCAGTTTCTGGATCCCAGTCAGCAGGCCTTCGCGCGAAATCTCACCCATATGGGCTGATTGGAGCGTTCCGTCGCTGCCGATGAAGAATGTCGCCGGCAGGCCGGGAACCTCGTAGTGGCGTCCAAATTCGCCAAGCGAATCGAGAACCACATGGCCCAGTTCGAGGTTTTCGGTGGTGAGATAGCGCTGGATGACGTCCGCGCCTTCGCCTTGGTTGACGAACACCAGCCGGGCGTCGTCTGTGTTCGCGGCGACGTCCGCCATCATCGGCATTTCGCGCCGGCAGGGCGGGCACCATGTCGCCCACAGATTGATGACGGTCGGTTTTCCTTCCAGCAGACCTGGCTGGAACGGCTCACCGGCGAGCGTGCGGAACGTCTCCCCTGAAGGCAGCGGCGTAGCCGGTGTACCCGCGGTGAGTTGCAGGATAAAGAAAGCGACATAGGCGGAGATCACAGTCGGCAACGCCGCCCACAAAGCAAGGCGCAACTCGCTCCGAAAGCGGATCAACGTATAGCCAAGTGCCAGTGCAACGCCCGCTCCGATCATGAAGCCGCCCTGCCAGATGAAGAAGGCGCGCAGCGGATCGGCGAGAAAGTTCTCCCCGTGCTGGATGACGTGTCCGGCGCGCGCGCCGAAAATAAAGGCGAGCGTCGCACCCCAGGCCCAGGACGAAAAGCGCTGGTCGACTTTCCTCGCAAGGACCTCGCTCAGGATCAGAAACGCTGCGATCGCCAGTATCGCTGCAAAACGGTCGGGCGCGAAGACGAGCGGACCGATAGAAATGGCGTTCATGTCAGCGTCTCGCCAGTTCGATCGAGGCATTCAGCGTCGAGACCGTCGCGTCGCCAATCAGACGGGAGCCGTTCGCTTCCTTCGAGTCGCCGTCGAAGAAGATCATGGTCGGCGGACCGACGACTGCCAGGTCTCGCATCATCTCCTGATTGGTCTGATCGAGCGCGGTCAAATCGACCCGGACACGCTGGAAGCCCTCGAGACCAGCGATGATTTCGGCATTCGGAAAAACATCGCGTTCGATGGTTTTGCAGATTACACACCAATCCGCGGTGAAATAGACGAAAGTTGGCCGCCCATCTGCTGAAGAGATCACCTGTATGAGGTCCGGCATCGATCCAGCTTCGATGAATGTAGTCGATGCTTCAGCGACGTGCTGTTGCGAACCGCCACTGCCGGCGCCGAAATGGCCGAGCGGGCGCAGCGGATCGCCTCCGCCGGACGCCGCGCCGATGGCGAAAATCACACCGGCGAGAGAGAGCGCCAACCCGACTGCTTTGCGAAACCGCGGTCCGGCGGCGGCCGCCGCCGTCAAGCGGTCGGCGACGCCAATGAAAACGGCCGCCGTTAGCAACAGGAGCGCCCAAAGGGCGAGGGTGGTCTGGGGCGGCACGATGCGACCCGTCATCCAGGTGGCGGCTCCGAGAAAGACGAAACCGAAGACATACTTGACCTGCACCATCCATGCGCCAGCACGACGAAGAGGACGGCGACCGCGCTGATCGCATAAGGCGATTGCAGCACCATTTGCAGGTTCTGGCCCGACCAGGCAGCGACGATGCCGAGCAGGCCGCAAGCCGCCGCCATCGCCAGCACATAGGCCGAGGACAGCACGAAGCCGCGCCTTGCCGTCAGCGCCTCGCCCTCGCGCGCCAATGTCGCGCTGAGGATCGGATACATCGGCAACACGCAGGGCGTGAAGGCGAGAAGCAGGCCGAAAATGAGGAAGCTGGCAATGACCCAGAGCGCCCCGCCGCTGGCCAACAGCGAGCCGATCATGCCGCCATTCTGCGTCTCGTCGGCGAGCGTGAAACCGCCGATTTCTGTATTCTTGGCAGACGGCGATGAAGGCGCGGCGATGCCGAATCCAACGACAGGCTCGGAAAGCTGCAAACTGCCGGTATCCAGCGCCACTGTCATCGGTGGGTAGCAGATGGAATCCTTCTTGCAGCCCTGGTAGGTGATGGCGACTTCACCGGGCGCATCGGCCCCGAGCCAGGCGACGGCCTCAAGATAATAGACTTCGGACGGCCCGAAATTGGCGTCTTCGGCTTCAACGATACCCGGATCGGTGTGGAGGGTGACTGTTTCCCCTGTCGCCGGGTTCTTTGCTTCCAGATGGTCGCGGTAAAGGTAGTAGCCGTCCTCTATCTGCCAGCGCATCTCGATCGTTTCGTTGTTCCCGCGCTCGACTGCGAGGCGAAAAGCTTCTTCCGCTTGCAGCAGATCCTGCTGCTGGGCCGCGGCGGAAAGCGACCAGAGCGCGACGAACAGGGACGTGATTAGGCGAAGGTAGAACTGACGGGGCATAGTCTCTCTCGGCGTATTCCAGTGATCGACGAAACCGTCAGGCAGCGTCGCGTGCGTCCTTCACAACCTGTCGGAACCCGGCTTCGTCGAGCGCCGAAGCGACGAGGAACTGCCCTACCAGAAATACGGGTGTGCCGCGCAAGCCCAGCCCCTCTGCTTGCGCGTTGTTGCGTTGGAGCAGGGTGGTGATGTCCGCATCATATTCGTTCGCGTCTGCCTCGAGCTGGGCCATATCGAATCCTGCGGTTTGCAGGGCCTGCCGCATTCTGTCTTCCGGGATCCGGGAACCCTCGATGCCCATCAGGGCGCGATAGGCGTCCTCGTATCGGTTCTGATATTTGGCGGCGAGAGCCAACTTTGCGCCAGATACGGAGGATTGGGCAAGGATTGGCCAATCCTTGTAGATGTGGCGGATGTTGCCGTCGGATGCGAGCACAGCGCTGAGCGGATCGACCGTGCGCTTACAGAAAGGGCAATTGTAGTCAAAGAAGGAGACGATGTTCAGATCGCCATTCGGGTTTCCACCTATCGGCGCATCCGGATCGTTGAGGATCATTTCCGCGGAAAGATCATCAGCGCGGACCCGTGTAACAAGGCCCGCGCCAATCAAGGCCGTCAGACCCATCAGAATCGAGCGCCGATCCCATGCGGCAGCTGCGAAAGGTGTGGCAGTTCTGTGTATTCGGTGAATCTGCATCATCTGGCTCCGGCTGTTCCATTTCGGCCGAGGTCGACGGCGAACCTTAAGGCGGGCTTAAGGTGCCGCGATGTGACGACCCAATCACAGTGGTGTGTCTGACGGCTCGATGCGCCCGGGATTTCGACCGGGGTGGGTCTCTTCTCCGAATATCCAGAGGATTAGGCCCGACAGAACCATCGCGCCGGCAACAAACCAGAAAGCGGTATCGATCCTTCCGGTAAAATGCGCGGCGACACCCAAGCCAAGTGCACCGAGCGCATAGCCTAAATCGCGCCAAAACCGATAGATGCCAATCGCCGAGCCGCGCCATTGCGGCGGTGCGATATCGGCGACCGCCGCCGAAAGGTTGGGATAGAGCAACGCCATCCCGAAGCCTGAAACTGCCGCCGATACCGACCACCATGCAGCGCCGTCGCCGAAGGTCATCATGGCCACGCCAGCGCCGCAGATCCACATGCCGAGTACATTGGGCCATTGGCGCCCGATCTTGTCCGACAGCGGGCCCGTGAAAAGCTGCGAGGCGCCCCAGACGAAGCCGTAAATGCCGATCACCCATCCGACTTCGGTCAGGGTCAAACCGCGGCCGAACAAGAATACAGGATAGATAACCCAGACCAGCGCATCGACGAACTTTTCGACAAGACCGGCCTGCGACACCGCCATGAGACGCCTGTCGGTCCACGATACGCGTTTGAAGACCTCCCAGGTTGAAAGGCCCGCGCTTTCGCCCGATCCCGTCCGTCTCTGAGCGTCCACCGATGCCCAGGGGAGCGTGTCGCGGACAAAAAGCACTGACAAGGTCAATCCTGTCGTGATCACCAGTAGCCCGAAGGCGAGCAACCCCAGCCGAGGACCAAGATGCGTTGCGGCATATCCGGTAACAATTCCGGCGATCGCTACGCCGCCATACCCGGCAAATTCATTGAGCCCAATGGTCAGCCCTCGCTGGTCTGCCCGTGTGATGTCGAGTTTGGCGGTCTGCGTCATCGACCAGCAAAGGCCCTGGTTAACTCCCAGCAGGATAGTGGCTGCAACGATCCAACCCCAATTCGGCGCCAACGCGATGAGAAACGGAACCGGGATGGCCACAATCCATCCCCACACCAACACGCGCTTGCGACCGACGATCTCTGAAAGCCGGCCCGCAACAAAGTTGAGCACGCTTTTGACGAGACCGAACGCCACGACAAATGAGGTAAGGAGCAAAAATGAGCCCCGCGCGAGGCCGAATTCGCTTTCCGCGAGAGCCGGAACGACAGTTCGCGTCATGCCGATTGCAAGGCCAACCAGCAGCACCTGAACGAGTTGATGGACAAACTGCTCGCGATTGGCGGCGATCCCGAATTGATAGTGCGCTGAAAATGACACGACCTGACTGCTCCGGCACAATGTTGTCACCCGTGCGTGTTGCGTGCGGGCGACGGATTGAACAACCAAAGAGCCTTTGGTAAGACATTCAATCAATCTGATGAATCAGTTATCAAAGGAGTGCCTCGTGTCAACTCCCCGTCCCAAGCAGATCATTTTCGAGAGGCTGGCCGAGATTGCCCAGGCGCTCGGCCATCCGAACCGGCTTGAATTGCTGGAATCGCTGGCGCAAGGACAGCGCTCGGTCGAGGAACTGACCGCGCAGTCGGGCATGAGTTTCGCCAACACCTCGCGGCATCTGCAGATCCTGCGCCGGGCCCGGCTGGTGGAAACGGAGCGCCGCGGCAAGCACGTGTTCTACAGCCTTGCCGGCGATGCGGAGGTGGTGGCGCTGATGAGCGCGCTCGGCCGGGTCGGCGAACGCAACCTCGCCGAGGTGAACCGGGTGCTGGACGTTTATTTCCATTCACGAGACAAGATGGAGGCGCTCACCCGCGCGGCGCTGGTCGAGCGTCTGGAGGCGGGGCTGGTGACCGTGCTCGATGTCCGCTCGCAGGAGGAATTCGTGCAGGGGCATCTTCCTGGCGCCCGCAACATACCCTTCGCGGAACTGGACAGGCGTCTTGCCGAATTGCCGAAGGATACCGAAATCATCGCCTATTGCCGCGGCCCCTATTGCGTTTATGCGGTCGAAGCCGTGGCGGCGCTGCGCGCGAAAGGCTTCAGCGCGCTGCGGCTGGAGGACGGTTTTCCGGAATGGAAGGCGGCAGGGCTGGCGGTCGAGGCCGCTGGGCGGGCCTGACACCTTCCCATCCATCCACCCGGCGCAGACGCGCCAAGAACTCTTTCATGGTTGAAACCTCATGTCGCAACTTGCCGGGAGCACCGTTCTCGAACCAGCAGAAACCTCGCTCTACGAGCATGCCCGCGGCAATGTCGCGAGGCTGACCATCGCCCAGGCGCTGGCGGGGGCCAATTCGGTGGTCGTCTACGCAACAGGCGCAATCGTCGGCCATCTGCTGGCTCCCATCCCGGCTTTGGCGACATTGCCGATTTCCATTTTCGTCGTCGGCATGGCGGCCTGCACCCTGCCGGCGGGCGCGATCGCCCAGCGCCATGGCCGCCGCACCGCCTTTCTGGCCGGCACCGGCGGCGGCGTGCTCGCGGGCCTGCTCGCCGCGCTCGCCGTCGTGATCGGCTCGTTCTGGCTGTTTTGCCTTGCGACCTTCTTCGGCGGGGCCTATGCGGCGGTCGTCCTCTCCTTCCGCTTTGCCGCCGCCGATTGCGTGCCGGCGTCAAAGCGGCCGCGCGCGCTCTCCTTCGTCATGGCCGGCGGGGTGTTCGCCGGCGTGATCGGCCCGCAGCTCGTCACCTACACCATGTATCTGTGGATGCCGCCAATGTTCGTGGCGACGTTCCTGGCGCAGGCAGCCGTGGCGGCGCTGTCGGCGCTGACCCTGCTTGGCGTGCGCCTGCCGAGACCCACGGCGGCGGAAATCGCCGGCGGCCGGCCGCTCGGAATCATCGCCCGCCAGCCGCGCTTCGTCATCGCCGTCATCTGCGGCGTCGTTTCCTATCTCTTGATGAACTTCCTGATGACCTCGGCGCCGCTCGCCATGCAGATGTGCGGCCTGCCGCAGGAAGCCGCCAATGACGGCCTGCAATGGCATGTGATCGCCATGTATGCGCCGAGCTTCTTCACCGGAAGGCTGATCGAGCGTTTCGGCGCAACTTCCGTGGTGGTGGCCGGGCTTGCGCTCACCGGCGCATCGGCGGCGGTCGGCCTGCTCGGCGTCGACGTGGCGCATTTCTGGGCGACGCTGATCCTGCTCGGCGTCGGCTGGAATTTCGGCTTCGTCGGCGCCTCGGCGATGGTGCTGGAGACGCATCGCCCGGAAGAAAGGGCGCGGGTTCAATCGTTCAACGACTTCATCGTGTTTGGCACGATGGCCATCGGCTCGTTCCTGTCCGGCGGGCTGCTTAGCGCCTTTGGCTGGGACACGGTGCTGTGGCTGTCCTTCGTACCGCTGGCCTTCGCCGTCGCGGCGCTGGCGGCGACGTCATGGCGACCGCAGCCGGCCGCGACGGGAAAATGATGCGATTCCCGATCGTCATAGTCGGCGGCGGGCTCGTGGGGCTGACCGCTGCGCGGCTCTCCACAAGGCCGGCATAGCTTTCCTGCTTCTTGAAGCGCGGGACCGGCTGGGCGGGCGCATCCTCTCCGCCGATGCGGCGGGCAAGCCAGCGGCGAAGGGTTTCGACCTCGGGCCGTCATGGTTCTGGCCCGGCATGCAGCCGCAACTGGCCGCTCTCGTCGCGGAGCTTGGCCTGCCGGTCTTCGCGCAAGCCAGCGATGGCGACATCGTCTTCCAGCGCTCGGCGCAGGAAAGGCCGCAGCGCTTTGCCGGCAGACAGCTTTCTTCTCGATGCGCGCGTGACGCAGCTTGCGCTGCACCGAGACGACGTCGAGCTGCGTTTTGTTCGTTCCCCCGGCGAAGCGCACAGCCTTCATGCCTCTCATGTCGTTTTGGCGCTCCCGCCGCGCGTGGCCGAGGCGACGATTGCGTTTGCGCCGGCGTTGGATGCGCAGACGGCAAGGCGCTGGCGCGACACCCCGACATGGATGGCCCCGCACGCCAAATTCTTCGCGCTCTACGAGCGCCCGTTCTGGCGCGAAGCTGGCCTTTCAGGCGCGGCGCAAAGCATGGTCGGCCCGCTGGTCGAGATCCATGATGCGACATCGGCCTCCAGGGCCGCCGCCCTGTTCGGCTTCGTCGGCGTGCCGGCCGCACAGCGCAAGGCCACCGGTCGCGACGCCATCGTCGCCGCGTCCATCCGGCAATTGGCGCTCCTGTTCGGGTCGCAGGCGGCGTCTCCCGTCGCCACCCTTTACAAGGACTGGGCCGACGATCCGCTGACGGCGACGGCGGAGGACGGCGTCGCGACCGGACACCCGGTCTCCGACCGGCAACCATGGATCGGGGGCGCATGGGGCCGGCATGTCCTTCTTGCCGGCAGCGAGACCGGCATGATCGAGCCCGGCTACCTTGCCGGGGCGGTTGAGGCGGGAGAGCGGGCGGCAAGCGAGCTGATCGCCCGTCTCGGAGACAACAGGGAGGTGGGCTGATGACGAAAACCTACAGGGCGATGCAGGTGACGACGCCCGGCACGCTGGAACTGATCGAGCGCCCCGTGCCGGTGCCCGGAACGGGCGAGGTGCTGATCGCGGTCGAGGCCTGCGGCATTTGCGGCGCAGATGTCGGCGACATCGAGCGCGCCGATCCCGCCGCAAAGCGTGTTCCCGGCCATGAGGTCGTCGGCCGTATCGCAGCCGTTGGCGAGAACGTGGCGTCGATCTGGCGCGTCGGCCAGCGGGTCGGCGTCGGCCGCAAGGGCGGGCACTGCCTCGAATGCCCGCAATGCCGCGCGGGGCGATTTCATCTCTGTCCCAACCAGCCCATCGTCGGGGCAAGCTGCGACGGGGGCTATGCCGGGATGATGCTGGCGCGCCATACCGGGCTGGTCGCTGTTCCTGACGCGCTTTCATCAGAGGAGGCGGCACCCATTCTTTGCGCTGGCATCGCCACCTTCAACGCGCTGAAGAAATGCGGCGCTGAGGCCGGCGATACCGTCGCCATATTCGGCATCGGCGGTCTCGGCCACATGGCCGTGCAATATGCGCGGAAAATGGGCTTTCGCGTCGTCGCCATCGGCCGCGGCGCGGATATCGCCGATGACGCGCTGGCGCTCGGCGCGCATCTTTATATCGACGCCGAACGGGAAGACGCAGCAAAGGCCTTGCAGGCGCTCGGCGGAGCGAAGGCGATCCTGTCGACGCCTGTTCATGCGGCACCCGTGGCGGCGCTGATGCCCGGCCTTGCGCCTGAGGGGCGCATGGTCCTGCTCGGTGTGGCCAAAGACCCGCTGCCGGTGGCGATGGGGCCGTTGATCGGTGGCGAGCGCAGTGTCCTTGGCTCCATCACCGGCTCGCCATTCGAGAACGAGAAGACGCTCGCCTTCAGCGTGCTGACCGGCGCGCGGCCGATGATCGAGACCATGTCTCTCGAAAAGGCGGCGCAAGCCTATGAGAAGATGAAATCCGGGAGCGTGAAATTCCGGATGGTGCTGACTATGAAAGGAGATGCCGATGCGCATCAATGACGACCTGACCAAACCCGTCATCGTCCATGCCGGCAGGCTCGACTGGGTGAAAAGCCCCGCCGCCGGCGTCAACCGGCGCATGCTCTACCGCGTCGGTGACGAGGTGGCGCGCGCCACCTCCATCGTGCGCTATGCGCCGGGCAGCGCCTTTCCACGCCATGCCCACAGCGGCGGCGAGGAAATCCTGGTGTTGGAAGGCACGTTTCAGGACGAGCACGGCGACTATCCCGCCGGCAGCTATTTCCGCAACCCGCCCGGCACCTCGCATGAGCCGGCGTCGGCGCAAGGCTGCACCATCTTCGTGCGGCTGTGGCAGTTTCGCGAGGGCGACGCGGCGCAGGTCGTGCGTCAGCCGGGCGAGGGCGAACCAGCACCGCTGCGCGACGGCGCGATAAGCGCCCGCACCCTGTTCGACGATGGCGCGGAGCGGGTCGTCCTCGAGGACTGGCGGGCGAACGCAACCGTCACCATTCCCAACGAACGCGGACTCGAGCTCATCCTGTTGTCGGGCGACGCAAGCGTCGATGGCGAGGAGCTGGAAGCGCAGAGCTGGGGCCGGCTTCCCGCCGGTCAGGCGCTGACGGCGACGGTGGGGCCGCAGGGCGCGCTGATCTGGTTCAGGGACGCGCCGCTGCTGCATGAAAACGTGCTTCAGTTGTCGCAATGAGTCCGGGAGCCTGTGGCGCCGGGGCACCTTAAACTTGCCTTAAGTCTGGCATAGGGGGGCGGATTCCTTGTCGGGGTGATCTTATGCGTGTGCTGATTGTCGAAGACGACGCCGTCCTGCGGGATGGCTTGCGGGTCGGGCTCGGGCTCGGCGGCTTTAACGCCGATGCGGTCGAAAGCTGCGAGGAAGCCCACGCGGTTCTAAAAAACCACGAGTTTGACGCGCTGGTGCTCGACCTGATGCTGCCCGACGGCTCGGGCCTCGACGTTCTCCGCGCGATGCGCGAGCGCCGCGACACCACGCCGGTCCTGCTTCTGACGGCTCGCGACCGGGTGGCCGATCGCATCGCCGGGCTTGATGCCGGCGCGGACGACTATCTTGGCAAGCCTTTCGATCTCGATGAGGTTGCCGCGCGCCTGCGAGCGCTTTTGCGGCGCGCAGCGGGCAGGCCGGGTGCGCGGCTGGAATGGAGCGGTCTCAGCCTCGATCCGGCCACGCAGAAGGTCGAGCAGGACGGTAAGCCTGTGCATCTGTCACGCCGGGAATATGCCGTGCTGCACGCGCTGATGGCCCATCCCGGCCAGATCCTCTCGCGCAGCCGCATCGAGGAAAAGCTCTATGGGTGGCAGGAGGAGGTCGAGAGCAACGCCATTGAGGTCCATATCCATCATCTTCGCGCCAAGCTGGGATCGGACGCGATCCAGACTGTGCGCGGCATTGGCTACCGGCTGGGAGGCGAGATGTGATGCCCTCGATCTCGAAACGGCTCTTCGTCATCCTCGCCGTAACCACCAGTCTCGTCTGGCTTTCGGCAGTGGTGTGGATTTATCTGTCGACGCGCGCCGAGGTGGAACGGGTGCTCGACGCCCGGCTGATGGAGGCCGGCCGCATGGTCTCCTCGCTTATCGTCAGCCAGGAGATTGTTGTCGATCCGACACAGAGCTCCACCACAGACCTGCCTTTGCGTGCCCACAGCACCTATGATCGCCAGCTTTCCTGCCAGATCTGGTCGTTGCAGGGTACGCTCATCGGGCGCTCGGACGGCGCGCCGGACGAGAAGCTCTCCGAACATGCCGATGGCTTTTCCGAGACCGTGATCGACGGGGAGACCTGGCGCGTCTATGCCGTCACCAATGCGGAACTCGGCGTGCGGGTCCTCGTCGGCGACAGCATGTGGATCCGTGACCGGCTGGTCAACGATGTGATCCGGGGTCTGCTTTTGCCGGCGCTGCTCATTCTGCCTGTGCTTGCCGTGCTCATCTGGCTAAGCGTGCGGCGCGGCTTGGAGCCGTTGCGCAACATCGCCGGCGACCTCGAGACCCGTCATGCCGCAGACCTCAGCCCCATCGACGATACGCAAACCGCGAAAGAAATCATGCCAGTGCTGCAGTCGCTCAACGGGCTGTTCGCACGCGTGGCCGGGCTTCGCGAGCGCGAGCGCAACTTCACCGCCTTCGCCGCCCATGAATTGCGCACGCCTCTGGCCGGGTTGAAAACGCAGGCGCAGGTGGCGCTGGCCAGCGGCGACGGCGCGATACGAAAACAGGCACTGAGCCAGATCGTGATCGGCGTTGACCGAACCTCCAGGCTGGTCAGGCAACTTCTCGATATGTCCTCGCTGGAAGCGTTCGATCAAGTGGAAAGGCAGGGCTCGGTTCAGGCTGGCCCGGTGCTGCGCGCGCTGGCCGAGGAACTGGCCGATCCCGTGCGCGAAGTGACGGTGGAGATCTCTCCGGCACTCGACATGCTCACCGTCGAGATCGAGCCGGAACTGTTCACCCTGGCGGCCCGCAATCTTCTCGAAAATGCGGTCAATCACTCACCGCAGGGCGGCGTGGTGCGCTGCCGCGCAGCAGAGACAGGCGGTATTGTCATCGAGGATGACGGCCCGGGCATCCCGCAGGAAGAGCTGCCCAGAATCACCGAGCGCTTCTTCCGCGGCCGCCACAAGGCCGCCGTCGGCAGCGGCCTGGGTCTTGCCATTGTCGAACTGGCGTTGGGGCGAAGCGGCTGGCAGTTGCAGCTCTTTAACCGCGAGACTGGCGGTCTGAGCGCCGTCATCGGCGTTCATGCCTGATGCGCCACGCACAGCTTAGGTCGTCAGCAGATGCCTCATCGCAGGATCGGCGATCACCACCAGCGGACTGCCGTCACGCACATTGTCGGCGAGGTGGATGACGTCCTGATTGACCATTCGTATGCAGCCCGATGATACGGCCTGGCCGATCGTCCACTCCTCGGGACTGCCGTGGATGCGATAGATCGTGTCCTGGTTGCCCTCGTGGATATAAAGCGCGCGTGAGCCGAGCGGATTGTTCAGGCCTGGATCCATGCCGCCATTGGCGATGCTGACCGGCTCCAGCTCTGGTTGGCGCGCGACCATCTCGTCTGGCGGGTTCCAGCGGGGCCATTCGCGCTTATAGGCGATGTGGCGGCCACGTCCCGCCCAGGAAAACCCGTCCCTGCCAACGCCGACGCCATAGCGGACCGCGCGCCCACCAGGCCGCACGTGATAGAGATAGCGGTTCGGCGTATCGACGATGACGGTGCCGACCCGTTCGTCGGTCGGATAGGCGATTTCAGTGCGCCACCATTTGGGGTCGATCCTGGAGACATCGACAGCCGGGACCGGAAACCGCTCATGGGGCATCGCATAATACATGGGTGGTATTGGACGTGAGGGCGGAGGCGGAGTTGCCGGCGCTGTCGTCTGAGAAGGTCGGGTTGTCGCCGAGCAGCCTCCCAGGACCAGCGCACCTGCACCAATAAGAAACCCGCGCCGTCCGAGCGTATTGGGATAACGAATCTGCGTACTCAAAACACCGTCCTTGGATCACTTGCCGTGCGCGTAGGACATGGGCGCCACCTTAAGCCAACCTTAAGGGCTGATGGCGGGCCGGCGTGCGACGAGGTCGATAAGGGCCGAAGGCCCGCTATGGCCGCTGCCTTCGCGGATCGTCGCGTCATGCTCTTGCAGGTACAGGATTTCGAAGTCGCCGAATGCTGAGATCAGCAGGTCACGCGTATACATATTCTCGCGCTGCGGCGGCCCACCTGTGCCAAGCTCCACCTGCTCGGGACGATAGCCGTGCAAAAGCAAGAGCCCACCCGGTTTCAGGGCGCGCTTCATCGCCTCAAAGAGCTGCGCCCGCATTGCCGGGTCGGCGAACTGGATGAAGATCGCGACAACGTAGTCATAGGTCCCGCGCGGCCAGGACCAATCGGCAAGATCGGCCTGTTCGAGTTTGATCTCAACGTCGGCTTCACGGGCCAGGCGCGCGCTTTTTTCCAGCGCGACAGATGAGGCGTCGATGGCATGCACCTTGAGACCGAGACGGGCGAGAAACACGCCGTTTCGTCCTTCGCCATCGGCGACCGCCAGCACGCTGCCACCCTTTGCGAAGCGATCGGCTTCACGCTTCAGGAAGGCGCTCGGCTCGCGCCCGAACAGATAGTCCTCGCCGCGATAGCGTTCGTCCCAGCGGTTTACCGTCATCCGTAGTTCCCTCAGACCCCCGAAAACGGCGCCAGGCGCCTGATAAGATTGCGTCTCGAAAACGATCCCAGCGACCGCGTCTGATCGTATTCCGCCCCCGACGCGGCGTCCACGACGAAGAATGTGGGCGGGCCGCTGGCGCGAAGATGAGCAAGAAGCTGGCGATTGGCCTCGTCCATGGCCGTGACATCCACCTTCAGCAGCGGCACCTGTTCAAGATGTCGCCTCACTGTCGGATGGGAAAGGATTTCGCGCTCAATACGATGGCAGACCGCGCACCAGTCCGCTCTGATGTCGACCAGCGAAAAGCGGAATTTCTCGACAAGCGCGGCGAGCGCCCGGTGATATGAAGCGACATCTTTCACCATCCCCCGCGTAGCGGCGGGCACCGGATTTGCCAGCAGCACAGCCGGCGCGGCAAGGCCGCCGGCCAGAAGCGCTCGTCGCGTCAAGCGCGCTCGCTGCTCTTCCCCGGTTCGCGCTGTTTCGGGCTGCATCGTTCCTGCCTCCTGGCTTTCGGCATGCTAAAGCGGTCCGAACAGCTCCTCGAGCGCCGCCCCGCGCGGAGCACCGCTCTGGAATCTCAGCGATCCGTCGTCGTTTTTGGCAATCAGCCCCGGCGTGCCGCCGAAGCCGAGCTGACGCATCAGCTCGACATTGGCGTTGAGCTGGGCATTACTTTCGTCGGAAATGGTTTCGAGCGGAGCGATCCCGCCTTCGGAATGATGGATTTCGTTGAAGGAAAGAGCGGCTTCCGGGTCCTCAGCCTCGAGGATCGCCGCCGCCTTCGCGGCCGAGTCTGCCCGGATCACGCCCACCATGACATGGCGCAACTGCACCCTGCCGGCCTCGACCCAGGGTCGCGCCGAGGTCCATAGCTGATTGCAGAACGGACAATTGGCGTCAGTGAAGACATAGATGATACGCTCGGCATCGGGCCTGCCATCACCGACCCAGCCGGCGGCCTCCAGCGAGTCCCACGCATCCTGTTCCAGCGGCTCACTGACGATGCGACGCAGCTCTTCGTCAGCAACCGGATTGCCCGATTCGTCGATCAACGTCCCGATCAGAGCATAGCCGGAGTCAGGCATGACGTAGACGGCAAGCGCCTGCGTACCGGCGCTGGCAGCGAATGCATCGAGACCGCCGGGCACATCGAGCGGACCGAGGATGGTGAGCCCCTGGGCTTTCAGGGTATCGAGCACTGGCGCGTCGGTGTTGCTCGCAGGACTGCCCCCGGGCTCATTGCTATCGCTACACGCGGAAAGCGCGGAGGCAAGGACCGCGGTGAGCAGGAGCTTCTTCATGCTTTTTGGTTCAGCCTGGTACGTGGAGTTCATGGTCGGTCGATCGATCGCTCTCGATCCTTAAGGCAGGCTTAAGGCCGGAACTTCCTCACTCGCGCGCGGTGCCTTGATGTCAGACCATCCGTTTCAGTATCGGGTTTTTCAGGATCAGATGATGGAAAATGACCGCAAGCAGATGAAGGGCTATCAAGGCGATCAGCGGGACCTTCAACACACCGTGAGCGGTCGCGGCCGCCTCGACACCACCGAACCAGGCCGCCATCCCGGACATCGACATGGCGGCGAGCAGACCATAGAGGCTCCAATGCGCCACCTGCGCCGCCATCCGTAGCAGGGCGGGTTCGTTGTCCGGCGGCGGAGGCGCGGCCCTTTGCGATTTCAGGACGAGTCGCCAAGCGACTAGTGCCAGAATCAGCACGCCGCCGGCGACATGCGCCAGAATCAGCGGGTTGAACGAAACCGGCAAGCCATCTGCGGCAGCGTTCCAGGCCTGAGCAATCGGCTCGTTGAACAGATATTGGCCGACGACCAGAACTGACACGGTCCAGTGGAGCGCAATTTGCGTAGTTGAATGGCGCATCGTCTTGGTCATTTAGAGCAGTCCGGCGAGCACAAGCAGGGAAGAAATCAGGATCACGCCCCAGGTGCCAAGGACGCCGAAGCCGCGAAATGGTTTTTGCAGCGGCGAACCCTCAGACGCGGCCATGCCGATCGGGTGAGCGATGCGCGCGAGCACAAGGATTGCGCCGAGTGCGTGAATCCCCCAGGAATCCAGGCCGCCCATTTCATTGAATGCGATCAGGATCAGCCCCAAGGGCACGTATTCCGCAAAGTTAGCATGGCTCCGGATGCGCAGGATCAGCGAGAATTGCCCGCCATCTCCCATTGCAACCTTGTGGTGCGCGCGGGCCTTGACCACCCAGAACGACAGGCCTGTGAAAACCAGACCAAGCAGAGCGGCATAGAACGCCGTCACCTGTGGGAAGACCATCAGAATACCTTTGCTGAACATAAATGATTTGTTTTCGACCGACGATGGCTCGCCAGGCGGGCTATCGGAAATGCTTACTCGTCCTTGATCAGGCGATTGCCGCCACACGGCGATTGGAAGCGAAAGCCATGATGACGAACACGGCCGATCCAACCACACCGCCTGGCACAAGGGCAAAGAGAACCGCAAACAGGACGTCGATGGGTGCGGCGAGAGCGCCGGCTCCGGCCAGGGTCCAGATTGGAACGAGGAAGGTGAAGATAATCGTGGTCACCAGGCCCGCCACAAGCGCGGCAACCAGTGGGCGCCGGGCCGGCGTGTCGTTCTTCCGAAGCGTCATGATGCCGGCCACGATCGCGGCGAGAAGCAGGAGGGCGAGGGCGACGAACCCCCAGAGCCAGCCGCCCATGCTCTCGGAGAGGATGAAATAGATCGTCGTCAAATCGAAATCGCTCATGATGCTTTCTCCCTATGCGCGCCCGCGCAGCATGGCGCGATAGGCCCCGAGCAGGCCCTTTTCCTCGATCAGCCAGGACACCCACAATTCCTTCAGCGGATCGATGAACGGGAAGGAGGGGATCAGATTGCCGTCATAGTCGAACTCGATCAGCATCGCTTTCCCGATGCCGGTGACCATCGGGCAGGAGGTGTAGCCATTGTAGACCGCCTGCGGGCTACGCCCCGCAGTCTCGGCGACGAGGTTGTCGACGACCACGGGCACCTGCCACTTGACGCTGGCGGCTGTCTTGCCGCGCGGAACGCCGGCGATGTCGCCGACAGCGAAGACGTTCGGATATCGCGGATGGCGCAATGTCGCCTTATCGGCCTCGATCCAGCCATCGGCGGCGAGCGCGCCGTCCTGCCAGGGCAGGGGGCTTGCCAGCACCGCATTCGGCGCGCGCATGGGCGGGACAACGTGGATGAAGTCGTAGTCGAGCGTGATATCGCCGCTTTCAGTGGCGTAGGTCGCTTGCTTCGCGCCCGGATCGATCGCCTTCAGCACATAGCTGTAGTTGACGGCGATATCGCGGCCGGCGAACATTTCCGTAACCTTGTCATTGACCGGCGCAACGGAAAAAACAGCGGGATTGTGTGCATTATAAACGAGCTCAACCGCACCGCGGCGACCCCGGCTTCGTGCCTTGTCGTCGGTGATGAAGGTGATCTTGAGCGGCGCGCCGGCGCATTTCATCTCGCCTGCCGGGCGTCCGAAGAGGCCGACACCGCCCGCCTCGATGAAGCGGTCGATTGCGGTCGCTGACGCATTGGCCTGCTCGGGTCCCGCATAGATCGAGGCGATGCCGTCACGGCCGATCAGCGACACGTCCATGCCCTCGATCGCTTCGTAATTGAGGTTAAGTCCGGTTGCGACCAACAGAAAATCATAATCGATCCGCTGGCCGGTGGTGGTCACCACGCCATTTGCGTCGGGATCGAACTCGGCAACGGCGGCTTCGACCCATTCGACGCCGCGCGGAATGTAGTCCACATTTTGCTCCGTCACTTGGGCCGGGGACCAGATGCCGGCGCCGACCAAGGTGAAGCCCGGCTGGAAATGATGTTCCTTCTTGGCGTCGATGATTGTGATAGTCGCGTTTGGCATGGAGCGGCGCAAACGTGAGGCAAGCGCCAGCCCGGCCGCACCTGCGCCCGCTATGACGACGCGGGCTCTGGAATCGGACGTCTGGGCCTGTGCGGCTTCCGTGCCTAAACCAACTGAGGCAAGAGCTGCGGCTCCCACCAGAAATTGCCGTCTTTCCATTTCTCTCTCCCTCGGAATTACGATGCTTTGTGCGCGGCGGGAGCCCGTGAGAGCTGGTCTCTGGCCCAACCGACGATCTGTTGAGTGTTCATGGCTCCGGAAATGCGTCCGATCTCGCGGCCGCCGACGTAAAGCAGCATGGTCGGAATGCCTCTTATGCCGAGGCGACCCGCAACCTCTTGCTCCTCCTCGGAGTTGAGCTTGATCAGGCGCATGTCCGGTTCGAG
>Ga0265293_10003162_pt1 | contig 31094 bp, 25 predicted proteins | sample Munlanlewell138R_FD_192505 | JGI IMG/M metagenome (GOLD analysis project Ga0265293, IMG submission 192505) | Leachate microbial communities from a municipal landfill in Southern Ontario, Canada - Leachate well 138R | ecosystem: Engineered > Solid waste > Landfill > Unclassified | place: Canada... | reverse complement strand
ACTTCAATCCACGCTTCCACTATGGGAAGCGACAGCTACATATAGACATCTTCCGTCTATATCTAGCAATATATTGTGTTTAAATATTTGTGATAGCAGAAAAATCCAATTCTTTGTAGAATTTTATATACCTAATACCTTATTTCTAGTGCGAACCTACCACAAAAACTAATGCTGCTTATGGTTCGCACTACAAGATTAATGGTTCCTCTATGTTGTATGATTCGTTGTGCCCCATTTGTTCTACAGTCTTTTTATAATTTTTCCCAAGCCTATAAAATCTTAGGCTATCCTTTTTACTATCAATTATTTTGTCAAGTGTATGTTTTAACATACTGAATTGTCCCTCATCAACTTTACATTCAAAAACTGAATTTTGTACTCTTTGTCCATAATTCAGGCAAACCTTTGCAACCTGCCTTAACCTCTTTCTACCTTCTTTTGTAGTTGTACTAATATCATAAGTAACTAAAATAAACATAAAATCACTTCCACATAAATGCAGGATAGCCGTCCAAATCATCCCTCAAATACCTTGATAACAATATTGCCTGTGTAAAAGGAACTAGACCCCATTTAATTTTTTCGTTTAAAAAAGGATGAGTTAAAGGCTCCTGTTTTCTTTCCTGCCATAAACCAATGATTTTTCTTCTACTATCATCTTTCATCGTTACTGCACCACTTTCTTCGTAAATAAAATCTTCTTTTTTTACTTGATTGAGATTAATTAGAGATAAAACAAATCTATCTGCTATAGGGGCCCTAAATTCTTCCACTAAATCTAAGGCTAAAGATATTCTTCCAGGTCTATCAGAGTGCATAAATCCTGCATAAGGATCTAATCCAACTGATTCTAATGCACTTGCAACGTCATTTGATAAAACTGAGTAAACAAAAGATAATAATGCATTTACAGGATTTAATGGTGGCCTTCTGGATCTAACATCGAACTTAAAATCTTCTTTTTGATTCAAAATCATTTCATCAAAACAACTAAAATACGTTGATTGTGCTATTCCTTCCACTCCCCTTAGTTCCTCAAGGCTTGTTGTTTCAAAAACTCTGTCAAGTAATCCCGTCAAGTATTTAGATGATTGTTTTAAATGTCCAGTATCAATTCTATTTTCGTATTGTCTAATATACCGTTCTATAGTCCATTTTTCGTTATATATCTTTGCACAAATTATATTCTGAGATATGGACAAACTATTTTCTTCACTATCAGAAAGATTATATTGTTTTCGTCTAAGCAATATATTACCTTCAGTTCTTCCCTTTATCCTAGCTATAAATCTTCCTGTAGGAGTAAGGTAGCATATTCCAATTCCATACTCTATACATTTTTGAATCAATTTCGGGCTCATTCCTAAATACGAAAATAAAACAATATCCTCCAAATTATGAAATGGATATCTAGCAAGAATCTTTTCCTCTTGCTTTATAACAATATTCTCCCCAGAAGCAGCTAGATACACATCTGGTATTGTTATATAAAGGGTATTCAATAATTGTTTCATTCCAACAACCTCTTTTTCATATATTCCAAGACGGACACATTGGTGTTTAGTTCTGGCAAACATAAATCCCTCAGCGAACAAGATTTGCATTTTGACGTTTTTTTAACCTTAGGTGTATATTTTCTCTCATAATAGTTATTCATTTCATTTATAGCATTTTTCAACTTTTCTCTCAAGTCCTCAGTAAAAACTACATTTTCACGCCTTCTAGTTTCAAAATAAAAACATGCACCTTCGTCTATTTGCAAACCTAACATTTCTTCTAAACACATCGCCTGTGCTAAGAGCTGCATCTTATCACTTTCATCTGTTTTCGGTTTACCCCTTTTATATTCTATTGGAAAAACCTTGTACTTTCTATCGTATTTACTAAAATGAAAACCATTATCATCGGGTTGCAATTCAACTACATCGCATTTACCTTGAATTTTTAATTTATGCGATATTACAGGCAGTGACCTTAAAATTCTGATACCATTTTTAAATTGAGGAATATGTTTCTCATCGACCTTTTCGTGTTTTATCTGGCCATCAATAGTAAAAAAATTCTCACTCCACAATTGTTCAATATGAATCAATGCCCACTGCCTTCTACAGAAAATAAAATGTTGAATACCTGATAATAATAGATAATCATCAGAGTACTGGTTTTTATCCCCGATATTCATAAGCCCCACCTATCTAAATCCCCTCTACTATTTCTAAATTAAGACCTGAATTTTTATAGCTTTCAAATCTTTCCTCATCTATAGATATTATATAGTCTTCATATGATTTAACTCTATCTATGCCTTCTTTTAATTCAGCCTTAACTAATTTGTGTATCTTGGCAGATGAAACCACTCCTAGTTTGTTGGGATGTTCAAACCAATATACATCTTTCATCTCCATACTTCCTTCCGGTCTAGCAGATGACATATCATTGACAAATAATGTCCTTAAAGCTTCCTTGATAACAGTTGCATCCTTTTCTGTAAAACCAGTCTTTTCAGAAAAATAGCAATTTATGCTACCAGTAAACTTATATACACCAAATTCTACAAAATGTTTAGTTCCCATAGTGTCGCTAGATCTACTTTTGCCCTCTTCTGCTTTCATGCCATTTGTGCTTCTAGTTATCTGCATAGAAATTATATCTACAGGACTTAGGCTTTTCGCTAAACTTATGGATACTGGCCCCCGTATGCCAAGTGATCTATTCTGAAAAGTCATCACCTGACCAAAGCTCCTAACATCTATCCATTTTTCACAGGATTCTTTATATACTAATTCATCATACATCTTTTTATCGAATTGAGCATCGAATCGCGCCTCTAGCGATCTATGTCCATCCATAATTCTTTCTTGTGCCTGTACAAAAATTTTGTGATCCAAATCCTGCATCCTATTTCTGATTTTTCTTTTTATACTTACATCTGAAACCTCACCATTTCCATCGTAATCAGTTCTTGGCATATTGCCCATTAAAGGATCTCCATTTGGATTTGCATTATTAACGGTAAAAAATCCAACAAAATCAATCTTATTATTTAATATTGTCATTTTAATCTTCCTCCTAATCTTTTTCTCCATTACCTTGTTCTGCTACACCCTTACCCTTATAAAGCTCACTTTTCTGATAATAATAGCCTAAAATAAAATCTTCATCGACTGAGCCTTTTTTATTATCCTCTAACTCTCCCATATTTAAGAGCTCCATAGTTATGTTTTGAATCAACTTATCGTAAAAGGTATATGTTTTTATATTGCTCCTCTTCAGCATATTTAAATATGGTCTTATTTTTTCTTCTAGCATAAAACGAGTTCTTTCTGGTGTTCTAATCATCGATGTCCAGAATTTATCGATATTGGTAATTCTTTGGCCCTTTACATCCCCACTTTGCCTTCCCCTAATTACGTCCGTTTCTATCTTTTCGTAAATGGCTGCCAGTTTTCCATAACAAAAACTCCTGTTGCTTTTCAATTGCTTCACCTCACTTAGCTTTCTAAAATTATAATTGTCACCCTCGTAATCAATTTTACCTTTATTAATCATAGAACATCCAATGCTTAAAGCACTAGCCCACGTATTCTTGTAAGATATCTTGTTCGATAGTCTATAGAACGCAGTTCTAACCACGTCTCTAGGAATCTTCTTTCCATCGATTATACAAGGGATTAACCTTTCCACTGTCTTTTTTGACAGTTTTTTGTTTTCGCAAGACAGATATCCTTTACTATTTTCAAGCCCGTAAATAAAATTGGTTATTTCATGAATTGATGGTGACCTTTTCGTCCCCTTGAAGTCCCACTGTGTACTTTGATACCAATCTTTCACTCTATTGTACGCCTCTGATCTAGATAGACTTCTGAAATATTTTATAGACATTCTTCCATTACTAATCTTTTCTATAATCAATACATGAAAGTCATCATAGGTCTCAAACTCATTGATATTTCCTAGAAAATAATTGTTAAGATTTTTGGATAATCCTCCCCCAAGTGTGGACATTGTTATTTCTTCATCTTCTTCATAATCATCTTCATCGTCTACACTGGATACTAGTTCTACACCACCCCGAGCTAAATCCTGAGATAACCAATTAATAATATAGGCACCTTCGCCGATGAACCTTTTGTAATTATCATTATCTAGAAGAAATTTGAGCATATTGTGCACTTTCTGGGATGCCTCGTAGCTTATATGGTTTACCTCGTTTCCCTTCTTAAACCTACCGTAGTATGTTTCGTTGTTATTGCTAATACTGATAAGTTTCGCATTGCCTACTACGCCCCTATGCCTTTCAATACAATAGTCTAGTTTCCCTGTAATATCACAATATTCTAATTGTTCCCCAAGCCTATTTTTTTCCTTTATATATTCTATATAAAAATTATGAATGTCTATGTCTTTGGTAAAGCTTATATCAGCCTCCATTAACTTTTGAATTTTAAAAGTGACGAATATTTTAGTTAAATCCAATATCTTCTGCCTTACTTTTCCATTCGGATCTTCAATTGCATATTTTAAGTTAAATTTCTTGTCAATACTATATTCCTTTCTCCCGATGTAATGTTCTATAAAATCTTCTAATACACTGTTTTTTTTAAGGTACTTCCCAATAATTCTAAAATTATCATTTGGGTTATCTTTTTCAAAAATTATTAGCTTTTCTATGTTTTCTTGAAATATCTTATTTTTCTCCTTATCGATGTTTTTGGCCAAATATGAAAGCTCATCGCATATAGCATGGGGGGCTTTTTTAGATCCTGATCTAGTTATTGAGTCCTCTGTTATTGGAAATACAATATATTGATCTTTTTCTAGAAATCTTCCACCAATAGCATTACTTTGCTCGTCAATAGTTATTTCAAAAATATCTTCTCCATTATTTCTTTTATTAGAGTGATAGATTGGCAACAAAACTTGCCCATTTGTAGACAATTTATGATTATCTACAAGATCATTCTTAAGAGCAAAATCATATGTCGCGAGAAGTGCATTCATCAAGTTCATCTTGTATCACCCCCTCCTTTTCATATGCATTTAGTAAATCATCCGCACCTATTAAATTATTCTTATCAAATTTCTTAATAGAGTAATTACCTAATTTGTGCTTGATTGTACACTCTTTCGGTAATATAAAATCAATTCTACCATTTATCATAGATATTGGACTAAAATTTGATGTTAAGCTTTCTTCAGTATCGACACTATACGCCTCATCTGGGTAAGTAAATGAATGAAACATAATTCCCAGTGAGATACTTTCTCCATCATAAGGACTTTTCCCATTTTCAAAATCTTCTTCTCGCATCCTTTCAATATGCCCTATACATTCCCTAGTTCCAAGAAATATATCTCTTCTTCCCCCCCTTTTCATAGATCTAAGTAAAATTTGTTCATGCTTTTTCTCGTCCCTATCATAATCCAAATCTTGCCTGTTATCATTCCATCTAAAATGAAATTTAATTAGATATTCTACATCTTTTAAATAGGTGTGATAGTTTAAATCTTTTTTTCCATCCTTTAGGGGTGAGAGTATACCCTTCGTTTCTGTTTTTATAGGTTTCATTATCTTAACAGAATCTATAACATAGTAAAATGTTGGCTTCCAATAACATGCTTCTACAATCCCCTTTAATGCTTGATAACTTGGCACCTGATAAGTAAACTTTTCCCCACCTCCTTTAGTCATGGGATCTGTAAATAATGCGTATTGTCCTGATACTTTCATATAAAATGGATTAGATTTAAAAATATTCATAGGCCCCTCCTTTAAAAAGTTAACGTTTGTAAACTTCCTACTTTTAAACCGATTTTATCATCATAGGCTTCCTGACTGAGTATTAATATTTCCCCATTTAATTCTCTTGTAATATAGTTTTCAAATTCACCTGTCCTTCTTATATTTACTGTGTATGGCTGCAATCTCTTTAAAGTATTTTTTATAATATAATAATCCTCGTTTTCTATAGATTTATAAAGTTCTTCCATTAACTCATTATTTTCAAAATTTACTATTACACTAATAGATTCTTCTCTAATTAAGTCAAATTCCATAGCAGCAGTTTTAAATCCCTGTCTTAGGTTGAAATCTAGTTTTTTGCCCGTTTTGGACCTATAATTTTCAACTCTATGGGCATTAGTTGTTAACAAATTCAAAATCGTTTCATCATCACCTATTGGAAATTCTAAATTATTTGCTTGAGCTTTCTCATTTAGATATAATTTGTGAAAATAGTAATCTATCGCCTTTTTAATATTTATACCTTTTTCTAGCTTCTCCTCATTTGCCAATACTTTTAACGCAGCTTCGGCAGCTGATCTTTGATTTGAGATTTCTGGTAAATACTTTAAATCTTCATTTTCATATTTGAAAATAAACAATTTGCCTTTATCTTCCTTTTTCCCCTCCCTATTGCATCTACCCCCTATTTGAATTATACTATCGATACCTGCCAGAGACCTGTATGCAAGGTCAAAGTCTATATCTACACCTGCTTCAACCAATTTAGTACTTACGCATATTATCTTCCGATCATCTAAATTGTTTCTTAAGCTAATAAGTTTTTCTTTCATGTCTTTTATTAGATTTAATCTGTGCATAGGACATTGATTTGTAGTTAAATACACAATCTCAACTTTGTCTTTTTTAAATTCTTCATTGTTTATTAAAGCTTCGTATAAGTTTGCTACGGCTCTTTTGGTATTTAACACGACAAGTGCACTATTGTTATGTTTCAGTTGACACCTTAAATGATCAATTAATTCTTCATCATTGAGCTTTGTGCCTAATTTTTCCCCCAACAAGCTATGATAATCGACTCTATCAAATACCTCCATTTCTTCAGCCATGTTTACTATTGACCCCTGCTCTGAATTGTTTCCATATATGCAAGGATAATCCAATGCAACTATATTGTCTAAATTCGGTGGAGTTGCAGTACTATGTACTATTGTGCAATTCATAATAGCTGTTAAAAAATTGGTCATTAAATTAAAATTATAGATTGCTTTAATTGGGAGACTTTGAATTTCATCTATCAAAATTACTGAATTGATTAATTTAGAAAATCTTCTAATATTAGAAGATTTGTGCTTAAACAAGGTGTTAGATAATTGTACAAATGTGGTTAAAATAATTGGTGATTCCCAACTTTCTTTTAGATATTCACTATTTTCATATTCGCTTAAGTCTTGAGTGTCATCCATATCTCTATTATCTTCGATAATATTGCTATGATGTTCTAAAACATAACTATCGCCAATCACTTCTCTTACTGAAGAAGCATTTTGTTCAAGAACAGATAAAAAAGCTGTACAATAGAATATTCTCTTTTTCCCGAATTTCTGAGCATTCCCTACAGCATATCTAAGGCTAGCCAATGTCTTGCCTGAACCTACAGGCAGATCCAGCTTGTACGCTCCAGAATCATATTTTTGAGAAAAGTGGTATATTTCATCAGATAAATTTGTCCTAGTTTTATCTAGTTTGGTTTTATTTGTATTTTCATTAAAAGTTTTATATTGATTTTCTATATGCCTTTTCGACTCATCCCATATGCCGCTTAATTCTTTACAGGAATATGTCTTATCCTTATTTTCTCTATAGTAGTTAGAGGAATCATAAATGTCAGCATCTTTCAATACTGAAAGTAATAGCCTCACTAAGACTCCTTTGTAAAAAGCTAAAGACTTTTTTCTAAGCCTTTGTTTTTCTTTTGTATTCGACGATAAGTTTAATTCAATCTTTTTAATTTTATCATTGATTTCAATAAACTCCTCAAACCCAGCCAAGTACAAATCAAAGATAGACCTATTATTCTCTTTTATGTATCTACTATTTATATTATTAAAAAACCTTATTTCATTATTACCCCCTTCGATTGAATCAAATCTAATTTTGGTTCTATAATTAAATGCATTATCGATTATGTCATAAAGCCCATGATGGGCTAATATTGGATATTGTAATATCTCGGAATAAAGTTTCCAAATCGACTTTTTCAATCCTTTTGATTCCAAAAAATCATTAATCTTGTAATCTACATATACCCTCTCTTCAATTAGCTTTATCATGAATCCGCCCATCGTAGAGTGATCCACTCTTCCTTTATATTTACCCCTTATATAAAGTTGGAATTCATCTTTGAACTTTCCACAGTCATGCAATAATCCAATGAGTTCACAAGAGTTTTTCAGACCTACATCTTTACCCGTTCTTCCTGCAATTTTAGAAACACTAAATAAATGATCAATTAAAGACTGACTTTTATTTTCATCGTCTAAGTATAAATGTGCTAAAATTTCTTTATCTTTTATCATAACTTCTTCCTCCTAAATTAATTTATTAATTCAGTATATTGTATAAAAAGAACACTAAAACTTGTTATAGTAAGTATACAATAATAATAATTATTTAGCAAGCACTTTTATAAACTTTTTTGAAAACATATATCAAAAATATTTACCACTTGGAAAAGAATGTAATCAATTTATTTATCATTTTATGATATAATGTAGCTGCCACTATATTAATAGTGCGGATTGAAATAGTATTTTGGACAAAAAGAACCATAGAATTTATGTCTATGGTTCTTTTCCTTCTATATAGAATCTAAGGCCATATCTATGTCCCTTATTATATCTTCACTGTCCTCAAGTCCCACAGATATCCTTACCATGCTTTCTGTCAATCCAAACTCTGCCAGCTTTTCCCTGGGGTATCCTCTGTGGGTGATGGCCGCAGGTAACTGTACTAAAGTTTCGCAATCTCCTAGGCTTACAGCAATCTTTGCAAGTTTTAATCCTTCAACAAAGTCTATGGCTGCCTCTAAACCTCCTTTAACTTCAAAGCTAATCATTGCTCCGAAACCTCTCATTTGTTTTCTGGCTATTTCGTGACCTTTAAAATCTTTAAGTCCTGGATAATAGACTGAGTTGATTTGTGAATGTCCATTTAAAAACTTGGCTACATCCATTGCATTTTTTTCATGCTGCCTCATCCTAATACCTAGGGTTTTCAATCCTCTAAGGAGCAACCAGCCATCAAAAGGACTCATGACCCCACCTAGCTCACACATATATCCAAATTTTAAATAGTGAATATAGTCTAGGTCTTTGGATATGGCTACGCCTCCCACTACATCCCCGTGACCCCCTATATACTTTGTCGCACTGTGAACCACCACATCTGCCCCTAATAATAGAGGGCTTTGGAAGTATGGAGAGGCAAAGGTATTGTCCACAAGGACTTTTATGCCATTTGCCTTTGCCATGGACGATACCTTTTCTATATCGATAATAGATAGATTAGGATTTGACGGAGTTTCAAAAAATATCAATTTAACTGATTTATCAATGGCCTTTTCTAATTCAGATAAACTCGTGAGGTCCACAACTTTAGAATTCATACCATATCTCGGCAATAACTCTGTGGCCACACTATAGGATGAACCGTATAAGGTCTTGTGTACAATAACAGTATCCCCTGGTTTAAGCATAGATAATATGGTAGAGCTGATAGCCGCCATGCCAGAGGAAAAGGCAACAGCACCCTTTCCATATTCTAATTCCGCCATCCTATTTTCAAAAAGTCTTAGGGTAGGATTGTTTCCCCTCGTATATACATAATCATCAGATTCGAAGCTCATCACCTTGTTAGCATGTTCTATGTCGTTAAACACAAATGTAGAAGTTTGAAATATAGGAGGGTTTAGGGCATTATTTGGATTCTTTCCCTTGGCACCTCCGTGGATAGTCCTAGTATCGAAACCGTATTTAATATTTTCATCCATTTTATCACCTGTCCAATTTATAATTCAATTATTGAGTTCTTACAGTTGCAGTTTTCTTGATCTAAGCCTTCTTTAAATACTTCTATAAATACATTTGTCATCTTTTCCTTATTCTTATTTATAGAAGCTTGTATGTCGTGTATAGATATATCGTCCTTAATTCCCGTGCACCAATTAGTTATTATGCCAATAGTTGAATAGCACATCCCCAGTTCTTTTGCCAGGATTACCTCTGGCACCGTTGTCATACCCACTACATCTCCACCTAGATTTCTAAACATCTGAATTTCCTTAGCTGTTTCAAAACGTGGACCTTCTGTACAAACATATACTGCATCTCCTTTAATCGAAAGTCCCATTATCTTGGCCTTTTCATAAAACTTCTCCCTCATATTTTTGCAATATGGATCACTCATATCTACGTGTTTTACGGGCTCATCTCCACCCTCGTAAAATGTTACAGGTCTAGATTTTGTAAAGTCTAGAAAGTCTTTTATGACTACAATATCCCCAGGTGCATATTTTTCGTTGGAAGAGCCTACTGCTGCTGTCGCGTAAATATAATTCACTCCCAATTTTTTCAAGGCCATCATATTTGCCCTGTAATTTATTAAATGAGGTGGTACAGAATGTCCTTTCCCATGCCTAGCGAGAAATACAATATCTTCCCCATGTATATTTACGATATCCAGTTCTACATCTCCGTATTTAGTGCTTACCTTTTTTATCTCATTGCTGCTACTGGCATTATATACGCCAGTACCTCCTATTATCGCTTTCATATTCTCTACCTTACCTCCTTAGGCTTAAAATGTTTTCTTTATAGGGTGCCCTGACAATTCCTTTTTCTGTAATAATACCGCTTATGTTCTCCCATGGCGTCACGTCAAAAGCAGGATTATACACCTCTATCCCCTCAGGAGCTATTCTAACTCCATCGATATGGGTTACTTCAGATGCGTCCCTTTCTTCTATTTCTATTTCTTTTCCCGTTTCAATATCAAAATCTATGGTCGTTGTCGGTGCTACTATATAGAAAGGCACATTATATGCCTTGGCGATTACTGAAAGCATAAAGGTACCTATTTTATTTGCCGTATCTCCATTGGTAGCTATTCTATCCGCTCCTACTAGAATCACGTCTATCTCTCCATCCCTAATCAGCGTAGCTGCCACGTTATCTGCTATTAACTTTGAGGGTATCTCTTCTTGAACCAGCTCCCAAGCTGTTAGCCTTCCCCCCTGTAGCCTAGGCCTAGTTTCATCGGCATATACGAATATGTCCTTTCCTGTATAGTGGGCCTCCCTTACAACCCCTAGGGCTGTCCCATATCCTACAGTTGCCAAGGCACCTGTATTGCAGTGAGTCAATATGGTATATCCTTTCCCTATGATTTCATTGCCATGTTTTGCCATGGACTTATTGGTTTCAATATCTTCGGTGAATATTATATCTGCCTCTTTTTTTATTTCTTCATAAATGGACTCTACAGATAATTCCTTATTTTCTTCAATTAAGTCTTTCATCCTTTTAATAGCCCACATTAAATTTACTGCCGTAGGTCTTGAATTATTCAGCGTGTTTAGGGCCTCTTCCATTTTTGTAAAAAAGGAATCCTTCTCCTCCGTTAAAAATTCCCTTGCCGCCAAAACTACCCCATAAGCTGCTGTAGCTCCAATGGCTGGCGCCCCCCTAACTACCATATCCTTTATAGCAAAATCCACATCTCTATAATCTCTGCACTGAAATATCTCATATTTCCCCGGCAATTTTCTTTGATCTATTAAATACAATATATCGTCTTTAAATTCTATTGTCCTAATCTCTTTCATTTACATTCACCTGCCCGTAAGTTTTAAATTTATTCAACATCAGTTTCATTTCCTCCTCTGGCAATATCACCGGTTCTCCAATGGATTTTGCCCTATAATACAGTTCAGCACAGTATTCTATTTCTTCTGTAATATTAAGGGCATTGGCTAGATCCTTGGCCCCAGCCAATAATCCGTGATTAGCCAGCAGTACTGCATTTCTATCCACCATCGACTCAAAGGCATTTTCTGCCAACTCCCTTGTCCCAAAGGTGGCATATCTAGCACATCTCACATCTAATCCAGCCAAAGCTACTAAATAGTGAACTGGCGGGAGGGAAATGTTCAAGCAGGACAGAGTAGTGGCAAATACAGTATGGGTATGAATTATAGCATCTATATCGTTTCTTTTTCTATAGAATATACTGTGCATTTCCAGTTCTGAAGATGGCTTTTTATCACCATCGACCACATTTCCATCTAAATCCAGAACCACTACATCTTCTGGTTTGATTTTAAAATAATCGATACCTGAAGGAGAGATGGCCATCAAATTTTCTTTCCTATTGAAAATGCTTAAATTACCTCCAGTACCCTTTGTCAATCCCGTTTCAATTAATTTCTTTCCGTATTCTACAATTTGTTTTCTTTCTTCCAATAATATCATGTTTAACCTCCTGTGTTTATCTCTTGCCCTTGTCGTAAATCTCGCCTAAAGCTCTAGGTGCTCTATTTGTCTTCGAGAAAAAGATTAATAAAAGTAATGTAAGGACATATGGTAGTGTCATTATCAAATCTGAAAAGGTACTAGGGAGTTTAAGTAACTGTCCCATATAGTAGCCCCCTGCCCTAGCAAATCCAAATAATAGGCAAGCGCCAAATGTAGGCAAAATCTCCCAGTTTCCAAAAATCAATGCTGCTATGGCTAGATACCCGTATCCCATATATATGGCTGGGGAAAAGTTCGTGGAAATAGAATAAGCAAAGGAAATACCTCCTAAGCCTGACAAAGCTCCTGAAATCATAACTGCCTTAAACTGCACCTTGGACACCTCTACCCCTGCTGCATCTACTGAATGTGGATTGTCGCCGCAGGCCCTAAGTCTTAGGCCAAACCTAGTTTTATAAAAAACATAATATGCAAAAATTGCCATAAATACAATAACTATTTCAAAAGGATATATGTTTTTAAATATAGCCCCTAATATAGGTATTTTAGACAGCAGAGGTATGGTAAATCTTTGTGATGTACCGATTTGAAATTTATCAGACATGGCACCAAATACCATGTTATTTATTTGTGTTGTCAAAAAAACCGTTACTGCCATGGCAAGTATGTTTATGACGACGCCGCTTATTACCTGATTTGCTTTAAACTTTATAGAGAGAAGCCCATGCAACAAGGAAAATATCATACCGCCCACCATAGACAACAAAAGAGCCAGATAAAATAGCTTTTGTATGGGAATATTAAAAAAATGGGACAATAAAACAACGGATAAAGCCCCAAAAAATGCACCAAAGCCCTGTAAACCTTCAATAGCTAAATTAGTTATTCCGCTTCTCTCGCTATAAATTCCGCCAATTGACATAATAAATAGCGGCAAAGCAAAGGACAATCCGTCTATAATCAGTGTATCCATTATTCCTCCAGCTCCTTTCCCATATTGTATTTGTACTTTTCCTTAGTAGTCCTAATCTTATGTTGAATATACACATTTGTAGCACTAAATAGCAAAATTAGACCTGTAATCACAGAAGCAATTTCCTGCCTGACCCCTGCTATTGAACTCATGTAAGTGCTGCCTTTTTCTATTATAGATATTATAAATGAGGAAGCTAAAATTCCATAGGGATTATTATTTCCTAGCAATGCCACAGCAATGGCATCAAACCCCATACTCGGCAATACCCTGGGCTGAATAGATGCGAAATATCCTAAATAATATGTTGCTCCTGCAATCCCTGCAAAGGCTCCCGATAGTGCCATAGTAGTTATCATAGTCTTTCCTACATTTATTCCTGCATATCTAGCTCCCTTTGGATTGGCACCTACTGCCTTTATTTCAAATCCAACCCTCGATTTGTCTAAGAAAAGTTTTATACCTATTGATAAGACTATAGCCATGATAAAACCAAGGGGCAAGTCCATTTTTAGTCCAAATCTTTCTACATTTACTAATGTCAGTCTGGCAGCAGAATTTATATATTTTGACTGCCTAGATACAGGATCTATATATTTTGTATGAATAAAAAAGCTCAGTACATATTGGATGATATAATTAAACATAATAGAGGATACAACTTCATTTATATTGAATTTATGCTTTAAAAATCCAACTACACCCCCTAACATTGCACCGCCCAATATGCCGATAATTAGAACTAGAGGTTTTGCAACAAAGGCATTTAGTCCACTATACCCCACTAGTACTGTTGCTAAATATCCCCCGAGCAGCATTTGTCCCGACACACCAATGTTAAATAATCCCCCTTTTAATGCAACGGCAACAGCCAAGGATGCAAATATCATAGGAGTCATGAAGTTTAGCAAAGTTAGAAAATCGGTAAGAATACTTTTGTACCCTGCATAAGAAGGCTTTGGCATAATGCCCGCTCCCTGCATCAAGTTAAAAAATGCCATCAAAGGGTTTTTCCCCAGAATTAAAATAATAACCGAGGCGACGACAAAACTTAAAGCTATTAAAAAAATAGGAATAGTTAGAAACTGCCACTTCTCATTGCCCAATAGTTTTAAAACGAAGCCCGTAAAATGATTTTTCTTGTCTTTTTCTACAACCTTAACCTCCCTCATGCCGTAACCCCCATCATAAACTCCCCAACTTCATTGGTTGTCAATGCGTCGGCAGATGCAATCTTTTGGATTTCTCCATTATATATGACACCAATGGTATCAGCTATATTCATTATCTCATCAAGTTCCAATGAAATTAAAAGAATTGCCTTGCCCTTGTCCCTTTCCTCTATAATCATCCTTTGAATGTTTTCAATAGCCCCTATATCTAATCCCCTAGTAGGCTGCACAAATATCATTAATGAGGATTTAAGCTCAATTTCCCTTCCAATAATGGCTTTTTGCTGATTGCCACCGCTCATTTGTCGAACCTGAGTCTTAATTCCTTGGCTGCTTCTTATGTCGTATTTATGGATTAAGCCTTCTCCATATTCATTGATTACATTTCTATTTAAGAGGCCATTGTGGTTAAATGGCTCCTTGTAATATTCCTTTAACGCAAGGTTTTCTGCCAAAGAAAAATCCAATATCAAACCATAGGTCTGTCTATCTTCTGGAATATACGATATACCTTCTACAGTCCTTTTTCTTATGCTGTAGTTGCTTATATCCTTGCCATTTAGCAAGACTTCACCTTGAAATATATCTGTTAGTCCCGCAATGGCATCGGCGATTTCGACTTGTCCATTGCCAGAAACTCCCGCAATTGCAAACACCTCTCCACCGTGAACCTTAAATGACACGTCCTTTACTACATCAAAATCGTCATTATTTTTAATTGATAGATTTCTTACCTCAAGTACCACATCTTGGAAGCATGCCCCTTTTTTCTCCGTCTTAAACGAGACCTCTCTTCCTACCATTAGATTTGCCATTTCTCTCGTAGCCGTATTTTTTACATCTAATACATCGACTAATTGCCCCTTTCGCAAAATAGCACACCTATGTGCAATTCGCTTTATCTCCTCAAGTTTATGGGTGATTAATATAATCGTCTTACCGCCCCTTTTCAGCTCTTCGATGATTTCCAAAAGAAAATCTATTTCTTGAGGAGTTAAAACTGCCGTTGGCTCGTCAAATATTAAAATCTCAGCTTCCCTGTAAAGCATTTTTAGTATTTCTACCCTTTGCTGCATAGACACATTAATATCTTCGATTTTTTTGGAAGGATCAACCTCTAACCCATATTTTCTTGAAAGCCGAGCTATATTTTCAGTAGCTCCTTTTAAATCCACATGGGAAAATAATCCTAGATATTTTTTTATTGGCTCTATGCCAAGGATAATATTTTCGGCTATGGTATAGTTCTCAACTAGCTTAAAATGCTGATGTACCATGCCAATGTTCAATTTAGTTGCAAAATTTGGCGAATCAATATTTACCTTCTCTCCCCTTATCCAAATCTCTCCCTCATCTGGCTCATACATGCCAAAGAGCATACTCATCAAAGTGGATTTTCCAGCACCGTTTTCACCTAACAAGGCATATATTTCACCTTTTTTAATTTGGATAGTTATATCGTCATTTGCAACTATACCGGGAAATCTTTTAGTTATATTTCTCATTTCTACTATATATTCGGACATGACCATTCTCCTTAGTCTTATTGTCGTAAAGATATATATGAAAACTTATCGCTTTCTATGCTTTGCCAATAGAAAGCGATAAGTTTTCTTAAATTATTTTTTCCTAAGGCAATCCTGGAAAAGAATCTGAAGTTATTCCGTTGAAATTTGCTGCAGGCACGATTTCGCCTTTTTTCAGCAATTCGTAGGCTTCGTCGATTTTTGCCACTGTATCCGCAGATAACTGATGGCGTCCATCTTTATTAACGTATCCTGTAGAATCTGTATCGGCCCTAAGCAATACATTATCACCCTTAAACGTTCCGTCTTCAACCGCATTTAGTGACCTTTCCACATTGATATTCATCACCTTTAATACGGAAGTAAGGACAACATTTCCATCTCCACTTACTCCATCGTCAAATTGGTCTACATCGCAACCGATTACTTTCACATCGCTAGATGCCTCTTTAGCTGCTGTAAATACGCCGTTTCCTGTTCCTCCTGCGGCGACAAATATTATATCACAGCCTTCTGAAATCAGCGCATTGCCCACTACCTTGCCAGTGGCCTCATCTGCGAAAGAACCTGCATAGTTTCCTTTGACATCTACACCTGTAACATCAGTACCTGCATAGGATGGCAATTCTACATATTCTACATTTTTGCCATATTTAGCATTTACGTAGTTGACGCCTGATTCAAATCCATACTGATAGTTTACATTTGATGGGAATGCTATTCCATTTACAACTGCAACTTTATTGGTCTTAGTTTCCAATGCAGCTGCCATCCCTGCCAAAAATCCGCTTTCCTCCTCGGCAAAGGTCATGGCATATACATTATCAAATAATTCAGCCCCATCTTGTTCCTCGGGGAAAGAATCTATCAATACAAATTTCTTAGTTGGATTTTCCAATGCTACAGAAGATATACCGGCAAATTGGAAACCTGGGGTAATTATTACATCGTAATCTGCCACAACATCTTCAACTGCCTTTACTGCTGCTGAAGGGTCTCCTGTCGGTTCCTTTACAGCTTTTACTGTCGCCGAAGGATTTGAATCGATAAATTTCAGCACTCCATTGTAATTGTCCTCGTTAAATGATCCATCATCTACGCCAGAAGGACTTGTGACAATGGCAATCTTTAAACCATCTTCAGAAACCTCTGGTGCTTTTTCGCTTGTACATCCTGACAACACCACTGTCAACAACAATACTGCAATTAACAATTTTAAAACAATACCCTTTTTCCCTTTCATAGTCATCCTCCCTAAATTTAATTATTTGTATCTATCATTTTAAATCCAGCCTTAAAAGCATTTGAACTAAAGGCATCTTTGTAGTCTTTCAGCTCATATAAATCAATTTCTGGAAGACTAACTAAACCTGATTTCAATAGTTGTAAAGCTGGCTTAAAAGGCCCGCATCTACTGCCTTTTATGGTAACTTCGTTTACAACAAAGTCACTCATGTTAATTTGCACCTCTCCTGCATAAGTAGTCTTGATAATTATGGTGCCTCTTTTTCTCACTATCTTTTGAGCTGTAAGTATGCCCGTTGGCGAACCTGATGCATCAATTACCAGCTCATAGCTACCATCTGCATTTACAGATGTATTAGCAAAATTAGAAAATAACTTTAACTTTTCTTCGTGCCTGCCAATTATAGTCAAATCAGCCCCTGTTAAGGCTACTACCTGACCTATCATATATGCAAGGCGTCCATCGCCTATTATTGCCACATTTGTAGAGGGTTTTATGTGAGCCTGTTCCATAATCTCAAGTGCAGCAGCCAAAGGTTCTGTAAATATGGCTACCTCCGAGGGAAGTTCATCGGGTACGACATGTAACAATTGATTTTTCATAACAATATATTCTGAAAAACATCCATCTTTTCCTGAAATTCCTAAAACTTTTCTATTCTCACAATGAGTAGGCCTGCAAGTCCTACAATATATACATTCTCCGCAATTTTCATTTATTTCACCTACAACCCGTTTACCTATGATTTCTGAATTGTCGGATTCGGCTACTATCCCAACGAACTCATGGCCTAAAACTCCTTTGAAGTCCGGCCTATATCCTTTTAATATTTCCCTGTCTGTATTGCATATTGAGCTCATAATGACTTTTATAAGACTCTCCCCTATGCCAATACTCGGCATGGGATAATCCTCCACATATCTTAAATTCCCATCGTAATACAGTACTTTCATTAAAATCCCCCCTAGTTAATGCGAATTCTGTTTACTTTAAAATTAAATATCTTCGGATCGAAATAATCGAATGAATACAATATTAACCTTCCATCTCTGTCGTGATGAAGTTGATGAAATAATAAAAATAAAGAGCTTTTATCCACTTCCAAGTATTTAATCATCTCCATCGTTGGAAATACGGGAGAAATCTCTGTGATTGCATATTCTATAACTATATCCAGTTCCTTTTCAAAAAAAGTAAACAAAGATTCAGTTTTAATATCTTCTGCATCCCTATCTCCCAGATATTTTTCTGGAATTGTATCTACGAGATATGCAGCTGCTTCCCCATCTGCAGTTCTCAATCTCTTAAATGTAACTACTTTCTCTCCTTCTTTTAGCCCAAACTTTTCTACCATATCTTCAGTAGGTTCGCCTCTTTCAACGGCTATCCATTTTGTTCCCGGCATGTATCCAAAACTCTTGATAATTTCCGTAATGCTATCTAGCTTTTCCAATCCAGATTCAATGTTTATGGGCTTTCTATTTACAAAAGTTCCCTTCCCTTGTACTTTATATACGGTTCTTTCCTGCTCAAGAAGGGCTAGGGCTTCCCTTACCGTATATCTGCTTACGCCCAATTTCTCCATTAAAAGTCCCTCAGATGGCAAAATATCATCAGATTGTAGGCCCTCATTATCGATATACTCTTTAATTTTCTTTTTTGCAATCTGGCTTAAACTAACTGTTTTTCCTTTAATCTTCATATTAATATCAATCCCCACCTTGTATGATGTCAGACATCTTGTGGTTTTATATTATCATTGATTTAATTTTCTGTCAATACTTTTCGCCTTAAAAGAGCTGCCCTTCTACTCTTTTTGTTACTTCTTTGTTACACAAATTTCGGTTTTTTTGTGTATAATATAATCTATGGAGGGAGTCTTCGCAATGAAAAAATCAATGAAACTTATTTCTATATATATTATTCTACTTTTTTTAATAGGTTGCTCTAAAAAAGATAGTTTTCCAGCCGTTCTTTCCTTAGAGGATTCTATTAAGGAAATTATAGTATCAAAGAGCAACACCTACAATTTTATGAAAGATGAACTATATCTAAATTATATGGAACGTCTTGGCGAGCAGTTGGTTACAAACCCTTATACTGACCCCCCTCACTATTCCATAGGCAATTTAGACGATGATAACATACCGGAACTGGTGGTATTTAAAGAGAGGGACCCTGAGGATATAGATGACAAAGGCAATCTGGAAGTATATCAATTTGACGGTGAAAAATATATTTTATTAGATGCAGTATCTATGAACTACGATAACTCAAATTATCAAATAGCAATTGGGAAAATCGCAAAGGACATCAATGGAATTTTACTAAATAATAACATAGGAGCCCATTCCGGCATGACATATGGATTTATCTTAGAGGATGGTAAGTTAAAAAATATATTCGACGACAATAAGGTCTCCCTTATTTCCATATATGCAAATAATGAAATAAGGGATATAGACGAAGATGGGATATTGGAATTTAGCGTTTACACCATAGATCCGGAAACTTTGGACTTTACTGTATTGAATTCTGAAAAAATGACCCTGTGGTACAAATGGAATGGAAAAGATGGTGCCGATTTAATTAAAGTAGAGAGAGGGGACCTGTCACTGGAGGCCTCCGATAAGACCGTTTTTCAAAGAGTTGAAGAATTGATAAAGGATAATTTACCGTTAGCACTAGATTTCTTTTCAGAAAACAAAAGCCTACTATCTAGGTCTGACAACGTAAGCCTGTTAAAATCTTATATAATGATGTTAAAAGACAATATAGATGCACACACTGAGGAAATTTCTAATTTATTTGCAGAGTACCAGTATGAAAAAAACTATGACTATTTGTTTGAAAAATACGGTTTATCTTTAGACAAAATTAATAGTATAGAATATTTAAACAGGGAAAAAACATTGAAAGATGTGCAGGAAATAAAAAACAACCTAATTGAATGTATAAATCTAGGATATAAGCTGGACCTTTCTGAGGGCATGTATTTTTACTCAATTGACTATCAAAAATTTCTAGATTTATTCAGTGAAAACATAACAAATGAATACAGGGATTATATAAAGATATTAGCTTTAGATACTAACGAACCCTTTATGAGGGACGGTTCACTGATGATTTCCACCGACAAACTAATAGACAGGATATTGCTTGCAGAAAGTTTTAAAATTGTTTATCCATACTCGGAATTTTTGCCCCAAGTAATTGAAATATACCATAGATATTTGCAAGTATATTTTTATGGAGATTTACACCTTCCCAACTACGATACAAACTTGAGAATTAAGGATGAAGCCCTGACCGAATTTGAAAACACAGCTGAAAGATACTCTTATACTGTCTTTGGGAACTTAGTGAAAAGGTTTCTGGAGACCTTGGAAAACACCAATTATATAGTCGATGAGGATTTTAGAAAAACAGTAAAATATATTTTTGAATAAAATATAGCCCCTAGATGAATACTCATCCAAGGGCTCTTTTATTTATCCGAAATTATATCCTGTAACTATTGGTTCCCTTCCTGTAGATTTGTCGTTGAAATACTCATAGAATGAAAGTCCCTCAAATCCACCTGATATGTTAATTACATTTTCAAATCCTAAATGCTGCAATGCCATTATGGTGTTATAACTCTTTTGGCCTGTTTTACATTGTAAATATACTGGCTTGTCCTTTGGTATCTCATCTATCCTATCTCTTACTTGCTGTAAAGGAATATTGACTGCGTTTTTAATGTGTCCCTTTTCGAAAGATTCCTTATCTCTTACATCTATTATAAAGGCGCCCTCTTCCACAAGTTCTCTTACTTTATCTATATGAACTTGTTTGAAACAGCTATGAAGTACATTTAATCCCGTAAGGGCTGCGAAGTTTACTACATCCCTAGCATTGCCAAATGGAGGTGCATAGCATAATTCTAAATCTTTCAGATCCTCTAAAGTACCGTTAAATTTAATTAAAGTAGCAATAACATCTATACGCTTATCCACGTTGCCCTTGCCAATGGCTTGTGCTCCTAGTACCCTTCCCGTTGGCACTTCAAAGATTAATTTAAAGTATATCGCTTCAGCATCAGGCATTATACTTACCTTGTCCTGCGGACTTAAAAGTACAGAATCATATCTTATCTGCATCTTAGTAGCCTCTATTAGTCCCTCTGTCAATCCTGTTGAAGCCCCGTTGTAGTCAAAGACTTTTATGACAGATGAACCGATTACACCTGTGTTGTTTACTGGTCTGCCATAAATATGGTCTGCAGCAGCTCTTGCTTGCTTTTGAGCTGGCCCTGCCAATGCCAATTTACTTTGATTGTGCAAAAGCCTATTAAATACTTCTATGGCATCTCCTATGGCATAAATATCTTTATCAGAAGTCCTGAAGTTTTGATTTACATATATTGCACCAGTTTGTCCAATCTCAAGCCCTGCCTTTTTGGCTAAACTAGTCTCTGGCGATACACCTATGGCCATAACTACTGCCTCTGCATATACTTTTTTGCCGGAGTCTAATACTACTGTATCCTTTTCAAATTTAGCTACTTTATCGTTGACAATTAGTTCTATGCCCTGATCCATGATTTCTTTGTGCAAAATCTGTACCATGTCGTAGTCAAATGGTCTCATTATTTGTGGCATAGCCTCTATTAAGGTTATGTCATATCCTGCCATTCTCAAATTTTCTGCAGCTTCAACCCCTATGAAACCGCCTCCGATAACGGTTATTTCTTTGAGTTTGTTTTCCTTGACAAATTCGTTTAGATTTCTAATGTCTTTTACATTTCTAATGGTGAAAACATTAACCAAATCGCTTCCTTCAAAGGGTGGAACTATGGGATTTGCTCCTGGGGAAAGAATTAATTTGTCGTAAGCTTCCGTATACTCTTTTCCAGTTAATAAGTCCTTTACCTTTAGTTCTTTTCTCCCCCTGTCAATTTCTAGAACCTCAGTATTGACGCGAGCGTCTATTCTGTAATCATTGTAGAAATCTTCAGGCTGCATTAATACCAATTCCTCGCTATCTTCAATCATACCGCTTAGGTGGAATGGAAGGGCACAATTAGAGAATGAAACGTGAGGTCCCTTTTCGAACATTATAATCTCACAAGATTCATCTAACCTTCTAACTCTAGTGGCTGCCGAAGCCCCGCCCGCCACACCGCCTATTACTAATACTCTTTTTGGCTTTACGTTCATTAAAACTCCTCCTTTTATTTATGGAACTAAAGTAACTTTGTAAACATAATAACATTATACCACATGGGGGTATTTATTTGCCATAAATATTTCAATTTTACGGAATTTATGAAAACTTGCCATATAAACAGCTTTACTAACTATAAATCATCTGTGCAATTTTTACTGCTTCCTTAGCATCACTTCCGTAGAAGTCCGCCTCAATCATTTGTGCATATTCTCGGTTTAGAACGGCTCCACCCACCATAATCCTTATATCAGAATTTACCTTTTTTAGTTCCTTAATTGTCTCCTCCATACTTTTTACAGTTGTAGTCATAAGTGCCGATAAACCAACTAGTTTTATATCGTCTTCAGCCACTTTTTCCACTATCTTGTCTAGGGCAACGTCTTTTCCCATATCTATCACTTGGAAATTGTAGTTTTCTAACAATACTTTCACAATGTTTTTTCCTATATCGTGTATATCTCCTTTGACTGTTGCCAGTAGTACTTTTCCTTTAGATATATTTATATCCGAATCGATACTTAGGCTTTCTTTTAAAACCTCAAACGATGACTTAACCGTTTCCGCAGATTGTATCAATTGGGGCAGAAAAATTATTCCCTTCTCGTATCTATCTCCTACTATGTCAAGAGCAGGAATTAAGTACTTGTTTACTATTTCCAAAGGTTCATATTCCCCCAGCAATTTTGATGTGACAGCTCTTGATTTTTCTTTTATGCCCTTGATTATAATATCCGATAAATCCATTTCATCGTTTTTATCCTCTGTAAACCCTGTATTATGGCTAACCTGGCCTGCCAAGTATTCACTACCGCCAATATCCTTATTCCACAATAAATTTGATGCTAAAATCGTATCCATCATTTCCTTGTCCATTGGATTAATTATGGGCAAATCTAGTCCTTCATAAAGTGCAGCCGCAAAAAAGGTTTTATTCACTAGCTTTCTATTGGGCAATCCAAAGGAGACATTAGATACTCCCAATGTGGTCTTTACTCCCAGTTCCTTAACCAACCTTATGGCCTTTAGTGTTTCCTTTACTTCTTTTTGCTGGGCTGCAGCCGTTAGGGTAAGACAATCTATATATACATCCTCTCTTCTGATACCATACTCTTCTGCCTTATTCACTATTCTTTCAGCTATTTTAAATCGACCTAAAGCAGTATTCGGTATTCCCTTTTCATCTAGAGTAAGGCCTACTATGGCACCGCCGTATTTCTTCACTATGGGGAGTATCTCATCTAGTACCTTTTCTTCTCCATTGACAGAGTTTACTATGGCCTTTCCGTTGTAAACCCTAAGACCTGCTTCTATGACCTTTGGGTCGGCAGAATCTATTTGCAGAGGTATATCGAGAATAGACTGTATCTCCTTGATTACCTGGACCATAGTCTTTACTTCGTCAATCTCCGGCAATCCCACATTTACATCTAATATATGTGCCCCTGCCTCCACCTGTACAATTGCCTCCCTTAAAATATAATCTATATCTCCGCTTTTTAAAGCTTCCTTGAAAAGTTTTTTGCCTGTTGGATTAATTCTTTCGCCCACTACCTTCACACCATCTATGGGGACCGCTTTGGTGGGGGTACATACTCCACTTCTGCCTTCCATGCCTAAAAAAATTGGCTTCAAATCTCCGATTTTCTCTACCAACTTACGAATGTATTTATCTGTAGTGCCACAACAGCCTCCGATTACCCTTACTCCCTTTTCAACGAATTTTTTGCTGTAATAAGCATATTCCTCTGGCAATACGTCATATACAGGCCTATTGTCAACTATGGCGGGAAGCCCGGCATTGGCTTGAACCATTACAGGTATTCTGGAGTACCTCAAAATTTCATCCAATATAGGTTCTATTTCCCTAGGTCCTAAAGAACAATTTATGCCCAAGGCATCTACTCCCAGTCCCTCCAATGTCATAACCATGGAAAGAGGCGTGCAGCCCGTAAAGGTTCTGCCGTTGGATTCGAAACTCATGGTGCTGAAGATTGGAAGGTCAGAATTTTCCTTTGCTGCTAATACAGCAGCCTTAGCTTCATATAAGTCAGTCATAGTCTCTATGATGATTAAATCTACGCCGTCTTTTACGCCCTGTATAACTTGCCTTTTAAAAATATCATAGGCATCTTCAAACTTCAACGTACCCATGGGCTCCAAAAGTTCCCCAATGGGGCCAATGTCCAAGGCGATATATATGCCTTTCCTGCCTATGGCATTTCTTGCATTTTCCACTGCTCCATGGATTATTTCCTCTACTTCAAAGGGGGTGTTTTTTAACTTTAATTCATTGGCTCCAAACGTGTTGGTTGTCAATACCATAGCTCCAGCATCTATATAGTCTTGATGGATTTGCCTTATCATTTCTGGATTCTTTATATTTAATACTTCAGGAAGCTCACCTAATTTAAGCCCCTTGCTTTGAACCATGGTTCCCATGGCACCGTCGAATATCAAAATTTCCTTATTTAGTCTTTCTCTAATATCCACATGTTCCGCCTCCCTTGCGATAACTGCAATCGTCGTATTGCGGACAGCCTATACAACTGGGCTGTGCCTTTTCATATGTTTCATTTACTATTCCCATAATTGCAGTAACGGATTTTCTCGGTATCAGTATATTGTGCAAAGTGGCACTAAGTCCAATGGACCTTTTTGCCTCCAAAATATCCAATATGGACTCCTGAATATCCAGAGTTAAGTCCCCATAACCGGGGCTATATCTCGATGTCAAAATCCTATTGTCTGCCTTTACAGATTTCAATAAGTCTTCATTGACCTTGTCGCAGATCTCCTCAATGGCCGTTGAGGCACAGGCATCTAATATCATGGCTTTTGCCATACTAACCTTACCATAGTACCTTATGGCTCTATCTACTTTGTGTCCTAAGGTGACCCCCATTATTATGCATGAATCTGCATCTGTTAAATGACTCTTTATATCTTGCCCTGGCAGCTTAAAGTTTGTTCCTTCCAAAAGAAAGCCCTTGCCCTTATCTATTTTAAAAAACTTATATACGTACTTTCCTTCCATTAAGTCCCTTATCTCCTCTATTGATTCATCTATTAAATTGTTTGTTATATTGTCAATCTCTTGATTTTTATATCCTAAATACCTAAGGACTTCGTTTCTATTGATTTCTATCTTTTCCATATTCCCACGACCTTTTCTTATATTGCCCTTTCCTTGTTTACGGATTGTATTAGGGATTTAATATTATTTGTTATGCTATTGGCTATATAAGGGTTGTTCATAGTATATAGATGTATACCCCTCACTCCGGAAGATATCAAATCTACTATTTGCTCCGTCGCATAAGCTATGCCGGCATCCCTCAATGCAATTTTATCGTATTCATATTTATTTATTATCCTCAGAAACTTTTGAGGTAGCGTAACTCCGCTTAAAGATATGGTTCTCATTATTTGCTTTTTATTTATTACAGGCATTACTCCTGCTTGAATTGGAGGTTTAATTCCCTTTTGCTCCACTTTATTTAAAAACTCATAAAACCGATTATTATCGTAGAATAATTGGGTAATAAAATAGTCTGCTCCAGCTTCTTCTTTTAGTTTTAGAATATCTATATCCTTATCCTTCACAAGTGTCTCAATATGCCCCTGAGGATAGGCTGCTGCTGCAATTCCAAATCCCCCATTGTCTTTAGCATATTTAATTAGTTCTTGGGAATTTCTAAAATCGCTATTTCCAAATCCAGATTCTGGCTTATCTCCACGGAGGGCTAGTATGTTTTCTACGGAGTTTTCCTTTAATTCTTTTAGAATATCGTCTATGCTTTTCTCAGTTGCACCTATACACGTTAAATGGGCTAAAGACTCTATATTATGCTTATTTTTGATTACTGAAGCTAACTTTGCTGTCCTATTGTCCTGTACCCTTCCCCCTGCACCATAGGTTATGCTGATATAATCTGGATTTAGGCTGCTTAATTCCTCTATGGCATCGTACACTACTTCGATTGGCGAATCCACCTTAGGCGGGAATATCTCAAATGAATACACCAAATCCGACCTTTTAAATAATTCTCTAATTTTCATTTCATACACCCTTTCTTAAAATTTTTAAATAAAAAAAGCCCCCGCTCCCTTGCAATTGCAAAGGGGCGAAAGCTTCGCGTTACCACCCTAAGTTTATAAAGACCTCACGATCCTTACCTCTTCAAGTACATGTAAAATTCTTTATACTCTATCACTGTAACGTGTGCAAACGTGAATGCCTAAATATCAGCATCCAAACTCCAAGACCATGTTCAGCCTATTATCCTTTATTCCTTCTCACCTAATGGAATTCTCTGTATAAGTATTCACAAGCCTACTCTTCTTTTCAATGTATTTATATTTATTAATTATTAGAAAGCATTATACCATAGATTTACCATTGTGTCAAAACAATTTATAAACTTTATAATACTGGCAATCTATAGAAGTCACTTTTATAGTCCTGGCAATACATTTAAACCCTCTAAGTCGCTAAAGTCCTGTAGTTCATCGGCATTTAAAACTTCCTCTGGAATTTCGAAATCTTCTACGCCATTGACATTGGAAACTTCCATTTCTATAATCATCTTTAATCCAGATAACATTTCTAATTCTTCAGCTGGTATAATTTCTTCCATGGAAGAAAACATTGATTTCATCATGGAACTCATATCCATATTGTATTTAACTATTTCTCCTGTTTCTTCGTCTATATAGACTATAAATGTCATATCATCCATATTTGCAAGCATATCTGCTGCCATTTTATCTTCTTCCTTGTCCGATGAAGACAGCATTTCCATATATCCGCCCAATATTTCTTCATAAGCGTCAAAGGAGGTAGTATTTTCAATCCTAAGCAATACTCTGCCCTTTCCATCGATATATTTTCCTAAAAATCTTACATCTTTAATCGATTCCTCGTTTAATTGGGTGTTGGCTTCTTTATCCTCCATCAACATTTCAAACATTTCATTTTCCTGTGTTTGTTTAAACCATTGAGTTTCTCCATCTTCTCCTGGCATTTCTATATATGTGGTCATTCCGCTTTCCTCAATGGTATAATACATATTCATACGATTAAGTGGTATCTTCATTGCTCCTAGATCAAAGAACATTTCCATTGAAGCCTTAGCCTTAAACGGTTCGCTTATTGTTGCCATGTCCATTATTATTTGCATCCCCATTATCTCGTCATTGCCGCTTTCATTGGCCTGTGGTATGCTCATATTCATTGTCATAGCCATTTCAAAGCTTTCCCAATCTGACGATTTGTCATAGGCATCCAGCAAAATGCCTTTGGCATCTACAGGCTCAGTCGTCAATACTACTGTGCTCAATTCCTCATCCCATTCCACCTCTGCTCCAAAGGCCTCCATGACTGGTCTTATGGGAAGATAAGTCCTACTATCTATGAGCAAAGCAACTGCATCTGTTTCAATTTTTTCTCCATTTCGAAGTATGAAATTCTCTCCAATCGGAACCCTAACTTCGATATCTCCCTTCTTCGCTATGGCAGTCCTGTTTGCATCGTCCCAATCTACTTCTGCACCAAATTTTTTCATGGTGACAGTAAAAGGCACTTGAGTTCTGAAATTTTCGTCTATAAAGGGAAAACCAAAATCGTCATTAAATTCAACTTCTTCCATATCCAGCCTTATTACAACACCCGACTCCGCCAATGCCAATGATGACATTGCTATTACCAGTATTAAACTTAATACAAATATAAGTTTTTTCAACACTTTCCTCCCCTTTCTATTTGAATATATTTTAACATACCTAGACGCTAAATTAAAGCCCAGTTTACAAATATGTATTAATATTATTTATATGTCATTTTCTGTTAATCTGTTGTATAATAAATGTAATTGTTACAAATGATTATAAGTCGAGAAACGGGTGATAGTTATGAAAAAAGCCTCCTTAAAGGCAAAAATTTCAATATTTATTTCTTTTGTCGTGTTCATAGCTATATCTACTATCTATTATAAATACTATGGAAATACAGTAAGTATCATACAATCAGAATACAGAACTAGAATTGATTTGATTGAGCAAAGTATAATCAACGAAACCAAATACACTGAAATACTTAGTATAATTGCTGAAAGAGATTTAGAAGAAGATATGAAAAAAACATCCCATGAATTAGTTGAGCTGTATAAGGAAAATCCCCATATCCTTAAATGGAATATGGTTGATTTGAAGCATAGTTATGGAGATTTTGATATTTATATCATAGATGAGGATATGAAAATCGTATCCTCTTCAATTGAAGAGGAAATAGGTATGTCTTTCGCTGATTTGCCTAGCTTTTCCAGGACCCTTAAAAGAAGAATGTCAGGAAATGAATTTGAATCCGACTCCATAAACTTTTCTATGTTGGAAAGTGAATTAAAAAAATATAGTTATATGCCTACCCCTGATAATAAATACCTTATTGAGCTTAGCGTAACCATTAAAGATAGATATCCAGAGCTTGAAAACCTAAATATACTATATCTTTCAAAAAGGCTAATAAACAAATATCCATTTATTGAAAATATTCAGGTATATAAATACGATATCGATACGAAAAAATCGGAGATGTTGTTTTACGATGAAGACACCTTAATTGGAAATAGGACGTTTGAGAAAAATGAGGAGCTCATAAGAAATTCTTTTGAAACATTGGAAATACAAGAACATATTGTCACAGTGAATGGCGGTAATTACACTGTTAGATACATACCCCACAATCTTATGGCTTCTGAAATGAGAATGAACTGGTGGGGCACTTATGTCATCGAAATTGTTTACAACGATTTTGACTTAACTAAGTCTATCAATAAACAAAGAACAGTTTTCTATCAAAGTATAATCCTTACTTCTATAATATATATCGCTCTGTCCTATATGATAATATATACAATACTTAAAAATAGAAAAATGGCCTACACTGACTACCTGACACAAATCCCCAACAGAAAGAAATTTGAAGAATATATGGAAAATGCGATACTGGAGGCCGACAAAAAGAAAACAAAAATTGCCGTATTCTTTTTAGACTTAGACGGATTTAAGGATGTAAACGACATCTACGGCCACAACACTGGCGACAAAATACTACAAGAAGTGGCCCTTAGGCTAAAGTCCAGTATGCCAAAAAATGGGGTTATCTGCAGACTAGGTGGAGATGAATTTGTAGGGGCAATTACTGGATTCACAGAAATAAATCATATAGACGACAATATAAATCAAATATCAAATGTTTTCAAAACTAATTTCGAAATAGAAGAAAATAAAATCAGCATTAATTCTAGTATTGGAATCAGCATATATCCAGGATGTTCAAATAGTGTTGAACAGCTGGTCCACTTAGCTGATGAAGCCATGTATTTTGCAAAACATAATCAATTGAAATATTCCATATGTCAAAAAGGCAAGGCTTAAAGGTAAATACTATTTACCTTTAAGCCTTGTTTCTAAATCCAATAACCATCTCTTGACATCCAACCCTCCACCAAAACCTACTAAGGCGCCACCTACACCTATGATCCTGTGTCATGGCACAAAATACGAAATAGGATTATGGTGATTAGCCTGTCCAACTGCACGGGAACCCTTTGGGTTTCCTATTTGATTTGCAATTTGACCATATGTACGGGTCTCCCCATAGGGAATAGTAAGTAGTGCTTCCCATACCTTTTTTCGAAAAGGTGTCCCAATTAGGGTTAAAGGTACATCCAAAGTCTTACTTTCTCCTGAAAAATAGTTCTTTAGTTGTTCTTTGGACATACTTAAAATATGATTTTTCTCTTGCACTAATGTGTAATCGGGTAAATACTTTTTCAGCCAATCGTACATTTCATTTCCATCGCTTCTCGAGGAAGCACAATAAACTAGGCCTTCATCTGTAGCAGCTAGGTAAACTTTACCTATAGGTGAGTCGATTTTATCCCAATAACAAATCATAAATACCCTCCTACCGATTATTTTTCGCATTTCCTTTCAACTCTATTATAATTTAATATACATTGGATATCAATACATCTGGCGTTTAAGTTTTATTACGATATTGGGATTTTTATGGTATACTTAATATATTCTATAAAAATGGAGACTAATAAAATGGATAAAATAAATAACTTTTACAAGAAAAGCAAGGTAACATTTATATTTTTGGCTATTATGATACTGTATTTTATGCTAATAAGCCTCAATGGGGGCACTACTAATGTAATAGCCCTTATAAAGTATGGAGCTCTTTATCCACCCTTTATACTTCAATATCATCAATACTATCGATTTATTACAGCTATATTTATCCACATTGGCTTTGCCCATATTATGCTGAATGGATATGCTTTATATGTTTTTGGCCCTCAAATGGAAAGGCTTATGGGTACCAAAAAATATTTGCTGTTTTTCCTACTGTCGGGTATTGGAGGAAATATTGTCACTTTTCTTTTCAATTTTGAATCCGTATCTGCTGGCGCATCTGGCAGCTTATTTGGCCTATTTGGTGCCCTTTTATATCTAATTCACCGCCATAGGGAAATGATTACTCCACAGGGTAGAAAAAGCATATTGCAGCTATTAGTAGTCAATTTGCTATTTACTGTTACTGTTCCCAGTATCAGTACCACTGCTCATTTAGGTGGGCTTATAATAGGATATATACTGTCCTATGGATTTATAAAATA
>Ga0265293_10003161_pt1 | contig 31097 bp, 32 predicted proteins | sample Munlanlewell138R_FD_192505 | JGI IMG/M metagenome (GOLD analysis project Ga0265293, IMG submission 192505) | Leachate microbial communities from a municipal landfill in Southern Ontario, Canada - Leachate well 138R | ecosystem: Engineered > Solid waste > Landfill > Unclassified | place: Canada... | reverse complement strand
AAATTGATCATTTAAACTGAAACTATATTTCCACCACCGGAACTGTATCCCAATCAATAATCCTAGCTGCATTCTCCACATTTATAAATTCAAAATCATTGATAAGAATCTTGAATTTATCCATTGATCCATTTATGCCATAATAATTTTTGAAGTATCTCAGGTTCATCTTTCTTTTTTGTTGCACATCAAAATCCCTGAGATGAAAATAGGTCATGTTGTAATCTCTTGAAGAGATGATTTTTTTGATGGTACTATAAGGTAATAATCTGAAATACCCCCCTCCGGAATAGGCTATCTTCTTATTCAGAATAGTGGCTATACCCATTGGCAGTTCTTTCATCTCAACACCGTTGTAACTTACAATTGAAGGTACATCTTTTTCGTAGTTATCAAACCCACCGAAATCACGACCTGCCGGAAATATGGAACAATCATATTCAATACCATATTGTTTCAGGATTTCGAATGCCCATTTGTTGTAAGGAGTGATTGAAAATGCAGGTGCACGATAGGACTTAACTTTCTTTCCTGTTACATTTTCTATGGATGAAATGGCCCTCTTTGTATCCTCTTCAAATTGATTCGGTGAGAAATCAGTAAGCCACTTATGTACATCAGAATGACAAGCCACCTCGTGTCCGGCGTTTGAAATTTTTGTAATGATATCCGGATGTGAACGTGCAATAGAACCCAGCACAAAAAAAGTGGCGCTGATGATCTTATCAGATAAGAGCTCAAAAATCAGGTCAAGATAACCCTCCAATCTTTTCTCAGAATTCTTATCACTAGAAAGGTTTTCATATGTAAACCATTCTTCAATATCAAACGACAGAATATTAACCATGAATATTAAAAATTACAGCGTAAAATTCTTATTTGTAAAAAGATTTCTCAAAAGGTGCTTGAAATAATTTTCAATAAAAGTATCAAGCATAATACTCTAGAAGTTTGTAAAAGGTATCAAGCAAATAATAATCTGCAAAATTTATACAATAAACTTTTTGATAAGAATCAGAATTTCAGCAAACTACCACCCCACGAATAGCCTACGCCAAAACCGGCAAGGATGAAGTTACCTTTCAGGGCATTCTCTTTTAATTTTTCTGTTAAAACGATTGGGATGGTATTAGAAACAGTATTCCCCACTTCGCTCATGTAAGTATAAAACTTATCTGGTTCAATCTTTATTTTCTTCCTCAGGAAGTTGATCATGAATTTGTTTGCCTGATGAAAAACATAACCATCTACATCCTCCCGTGTGAGTCCATTTTTCTCCAATGTATCCTCTATCAACGGTGGTACGGCATCAATTGTAAAGTTGAATATCTCCGAACCATTCATAAAAAGATAATCAGAAGAGAGCGGATTCCCGTTATCTTCAAACTGCAAATCATTGAATTGCTCTCTGAAGCGCATACCACCCGATTTCACCATCAGGTTTTCTGCACCCCTGCCATCAGTTCCCAAGCTGAAATTCCCAATTTCTGCAAATCCCTCAGATGAAACCAAGGTTGCAGATCCGGCATCTCCAAAAATGGTGCGATTGCCCTTGTCTTTCGGATGCATGAACTTAGAATAGGTCTCACCCGTCAGCAACAATACGTTCCGGGCAATTCCACCCAGCAGTAAACCTTTTGCCAGAGAAAGTCCATACACATAACCTGAACAACCAAGATTGAAATCAAGTGCACCACAAGAAGTAGGCAACCCAAGCTTATCTTGAATTACACAAGCTGAAGTTGGTAGAAAATAATCGGGACTCTGGGTGCAGAAGAGGATAAAATCAACCGAATCCTTTTTTATTTCAGGATGCTCCTCAAATAATTTTTCTGCTGCCCGCAGTGCCAAATCGGCTGAAGTCTCATTTTCTGCTGCAATATGCCTATTGTTTATTCCCACCTTGTCAGCAATCTTTTCCACGCTCCATTCCGGGAACTCACGCACCAGATCTTCGTTAGTAACTACCAAGTCAGGGAGTGAATAGGTTATCGCCTTGATAAATGCTTTCATAATGTCTATAGTAAAGTATAACCGCCGTCAATCAACAGGTTGGAACCTGTAATCCAGGTTGCAGCGTCAGATAAAAGATAGATAACGGCATAAGCCACCTCCTCAGGTTTACCATACCTGCCCAAGGGATAACGCAGCATATCGGTTTTCAACTGCTCGTCGGTAATGGCAGATCCTGTAAAAATATCCGTATCAATCATACCCGGATTCACTGAGTTCACCCTGATCCCCTTGGGTGCAAGGTCCAGTGCAACACCTTTCACCAATCCGTTCACAGCACCCTTTGAGGATGAATAGATGGCTGAAGCAACCGCAGAACAATAGACACCCGATACCGAAGAGATGAAGACGATGGAAGCACCTTTACGAATCTTCTTTGTCTTCACCATCAGTCTGGTCAATTCAGTTGGTGCGAAGAAATTCACATTCATCACTTCTTCAAAGCTATCCCTTGTGGCAAATGAAAATGGAGCAACTTTAGTCAATCCTGCGCAATTAACCAACCCATCAATTACAGGAAGTTCTTTATGAAGCCGTTCAATATCTTCTTTCACAGATAAGTCGGCTACAATTAAACCATGACCACTTCCGTTCAATAGATAATAAGTCTTTTTCAATCGCTCTTCATTTCTACCGGTAATGATCACGTTAGCCCCCATTTTTGATGACTCAATTGCAATCGCCCTACCAATACCTGAAGAGGCACCGGTAACCAGTATTGTTTTCCCTACTAGTGTGAAAGGATTGTGCATAAGTTAATATTCAATTAAATCAGGACAGACAATTTGATCAGTTTGAAAATAACAACTACCCCATGATAAACCGACACCAAAACCGCAAGCAACATGAGATAATTTTTCTTGAATCAATCTATCTTGTAGTTGTGTAACCATCGTTAAGGGTATCGTTGCACAACTAGTATTACCGAAGTCTTTCAGTGAATAGGGCACTTTTTCTTCAGGCAGTTTCAGTTTCTTTCGAATCTTCTCATTCATAAACTTATTTGCCTGATGAAAAATGAAATGATCAACCTTCTCAGCGTCAATTGAAAAATGGTTCAGTAAATTATTAACCGATTGTGGGGCTTTCGAAATACCGAATGAAAAAACATCCATACCTTCAAGAATCAAATCAAGCCTACTCCTTTCAATTCCTTCAGAGATGGTTTCTTTAATGAATGATTTTTCGTTGACCGGATTTCGAAATCCTCCATCTTTAATTATTATCACATCACGTCCTTCTCCATCAGAGTTAAAGGTAAAATCAATACCATGCACATCTTTATCTGTAAACTCCAAAGCAGTAGCAGTACCTGCATCCCCGAACAAAGGGTAGGTACTTTTATCGGTATCCGAGCAAAACTTCAAAATAGTATCACCTGCAAGTAACAATCCCTTTTTCATTGATCCATGACTCATCAAAGAAGAAATAACACTGAGAGCATCCACCCAGCCTGAGCAACCTGATGAGATATCCAACGTATAACAACTCGTTGACAAACCCAACCTATGTTGAAGAATCACCGAGGTTGCAGGAAGTGTGTAATCCGGTGTTTGTGTCACAAAGACAAGGCAATCAATTTCCGTTCTATCCCATTGTAATTCCTCAATCAACACACTAGCTGCTTTGAAACACAAATCAGAAGAACATACTTCAACCGGTGCTTTTCTACGACGCTCAACACCTGTAGTTTTTGTGAAGTTTTCAGCGTTGTCCAATGTGAAAAGAGGAAAAGAAATAACTTCTTCAAACTCTTTAGGAACACATGCCGAAATACCGGTAATTTCCACATTACCAATTGATAGATAACTCATTGTTTTCTATCAATAACAATGTTATACAAATCTTCAACAGTTACAGCGTTTCTTATATCATCACCTTTAATCTTCACATCATACTCTTCATCGCACATTGCAATTATTGATAATGATAAAAGAGAACTCCATTCTTCAAGATCTTTGAAGGCAGTATTAATAGTAATTTCTGACGCATCTGTTTCATCAAACTGATTGGCAAAGTTTTCCAAAAAATCTTCTTGTTTCATATACTTTCTGATTAAATTAATATTTATAATGCTACCACTTTTTTATGATAGTCTTTGATTAGACAACTAAATTAATATTTTATGTTCACAATTCTATGATGTCGGACAGATTTTTGATAAGGCATTGACATCACTTTTTGTTACAGCGGGAAAACTGCCTGTAAGAAAACCGTATTGCTCTTAACAGCTGTAGCATTTGATGAAACGCTCAATTTAACCATCCTATATTGAAATGTCTTTAGTTCATATAATTTTTTCCTGAACTTTAATGACTCGCTTTACCAGCATGGACATTGATGTCATTTTGTGATACAACCTTTTTAAGTTAAAGACAGCTTACATCTATTTATCTTACATCAAAATTCATCAAAGAAAAATTCCAATTATCTGAATTCCCAATACCTTGAATTTTTGGATTATTCACATCATACAAATAATATGTCAACGTTAATTGCTTTGGAATATATTTCTTTGGTACTTTAAATAATACGGCCTGTTTCATTCGAAGTAGTCCTACAAACAAAATAGCATCTACTTTATGTTTATGTAAAATATGAACAACCGTAGTTGATAAAGATTTAAATGTTCTTTTATCATTTTCACGGAAGTCCATTATATATGCTGTTTTAACAGCATCTTCATTCATTATCCTATAACAAAACCTTATGTTACCTTTTGTGATTTTATGATAATAGTCTTGATGAAATCTTTTTTTGTAAAAATCATTATCAGTACAAATTTCGAATTGTACTTTTTTTTCATTAAAGTTGAAAACATTACTTATTAAAAAAAATAAATAAGACCATACAATAAATATTCTTCTTAGAACTAAATCGATTAATGTTGGAATATTTTTTTTCAATATTTTGGTTATCGTAATTGGCAATAAATAATAATTTAAATCAGTAATAATAGACATATCAAGAAATTTAAGAGCATAAGCCTTTGAATTCTTATTAGGAACTCCAACTTCAGCAGTAAACCCATCTTTTACACATCTTTCTCTTAAAGCTGAAACCATATCATTGAATATGAATATATCTTTCCTGAATTTTTTTCTAACGAATGTACTACCGCTAACTACAATCTTAACGTTATCTCTATATAAAGTGGGTGTGAACACATTATAACCTGCTAGCTCTCCTTCATCAGTTATTGCAAGCGCATGGTATGAGTACTCACAAAAAGTATTTACAGCATATTCATAAAGTATTTCTTTAGTTGTTTTTTTGTCAAAACTTTCATTAAATCCCTTAACTATATCAATCCATTGTAGTTCTGAGATCTGAAACGTTTTTAAGACATCAATTTTCATTTTGTATAGATTTAATGATTTGGGCATATGTTTTATCAGTAGTCCAATTATTAATGAAATATTGATAACCATTCTCGCCCATTTCATTCCTTAATATTGGATTATGATACATTATATCAAAATTCTCAGATAACTTTTCAAATTCATTTGCTAACGACCATAAACCAGCCTTTGATGGATCTATCACGAAATTTCCATAATCACTTATTGAATCAATTGATGCTAATATGGGAACTCTAGCACTCATATAACCAATTGTTTTTGATGGAATATTAGCAAAGAATGATTTTGGGTGTAATGATATAATACCTAAATGTGAAACTTTTACAAGTTCATCATATTCTTTTTTAGGTAATGAATTAATAAAAATTACATTGTTCGCTCCAATTTCATCGGCTTGTTTCTTTAATTGTTTTTTTTCGGTACCGTCACCGACAAAAATAAAAACTACATCTTTGTATTTACTTTTCTCTTTTGCCAATCTGATAAATATTCCCAAATTTTGTGCTATTCCCATATTACCACCATAGATAACTAAAAACTTATCAATTAAACCATATTTTTCTAATATATTTGTTTCTATTAGAGCATTTTGATTATTTATAGTTCCCCAATTTGGCAATAGTTCAACTTTACTTTTACTAATCTCTGGGTTCATATTGGAAATAAACTTCACACTATGAGGTGACATACATCCTATTCTATCAGCACAATTGTATAGTGACTTTTCCATCGATCTAAAATAATTATAAAGAATCTTGTATTTATCAAGTCCAACAAACTTTGCTCCTTCAGGATGAATATCCCTTAGAATTAGATAAAACCTTATATCTCTATTTCTTTTTTTTAGATACTTAATAGATTCATAAAAACCTAGTGTGGGTGTACTCATCAAAATTAGATCAATATCATAATGTGAGATAAATTTACTTACAGCCCTTTTACACTGATATGGCATTAATAAATTAGCTATACCTTTCCTTATTAAACTCACATTTATCAATTTATTTGATCTAAACAAGAGAACATTATGTTGCTTGTATTTTTCAATTCTATTTTTGCCAATGTTGGTTGGTGATACAAATGTAACTTTATGACCATTTAATATAAACTCATCTGCGAGTTGCAGATACATACCACTCTTATAGTTTAAAGTAAAAAAAAGAACATTCATTTCATTCATTCCAAACAATTCGTTTAATGTAATCTGTATAGGAGATGATGATGCGAACCACCTTCTCACTCACGTTGGGCATACTGTAGTCGGCCACAGGTCTTAAATTACGTTCCTCGCCTAATGATTGATATTGTAACTGCACAAGTCCCTGCATTACCCGTTCAGGGTTCAATCCAACCATCATTACGGAGGCTTCTTCCATTGCTTCCGGACGCTCGTGTGCTTCACGAATATTCAATGCCCTGAAATTCAAAATCGATGACTCTTCTGAAATGGTACCGCTGTCTGATAACACCGCAAATGCATTCTTCTGCAATTTATTGTAGTCGCTCAATGCCATCGGCTTCATCAACTGCACATTCTTGTGAAAAGTGATTCCCTTCTTATCAATCATGTTACGGGTGCGGGGATGGGTAGAGACAATCAACGGATAATCATATTTCTCAGCGATTACGTTCAATATCTCCACCAGGTTGAAGAAGTTCTTCTCAGAAGAGATATTCTCCTCTCTGTGGGCAGACACCACGAAAAACTTACCCTTTTCAAGATGAAGCGTTTCAAGAATATTCGAAGCCTCAATCTTAGGCAGATATTGCATCAATACCTCATACATCGGACTACCGGTCTTAATGATTCTGTCGGGACGTAAACCTTCCGCTAAAAGGTATTCACGTGCAATATCACTATAGGTAAGGTTGATGTCAGCAGTATGATCAACAATCTTACGGTTACTCTCCTCCGGCACCCGCTGATCGAAACAACGATTTCCCGCCTCCATATGGAAGATTGGAATATGTCTTTTCTTGGCTGCAATGGCACACAAACAGGAATTGGTATCACCCAGCACCAGGAATGCATCTGGTTGTTCGTTTTCCAGTACAGGATCTATATTGATTAGGATCTGCCCGGCAGTCTCTGTGGCGTTTTTACCCGCTGCATTTAGAAAATGATCCGGTTTGCGTAAACCAAGGTCCTCAAAGAACACCTCGTTCAGTTCGTAATCGTAGTTCTGCCCCGTATGCACCAATATATGCTCAATAGCATCCGATGCATCAAGCTTCTGCAGTACACATGCCAGACGAATAATCTCCGGACGAGTACCAACTACAGTCAACACTTTTAACTTCTTCACTATATTATATTTTTATCTTATTCTTAAAGATGATATTAAACAGGCAAGAAAAAGGTATCGGGATGCTCAGGATCAAAAACCTCATTAACCCACATCACCGTAACCATATCTGTGTTGCCCAAATTCTCTATGTTATGCGTATATCCCACCGGAATATCAACCACCTCAAGCTTATCACCCGATACAAAGTACTCATAAACCTTCTCCTCGTCTATCTTGCGGAAGCGAATAACACCCTTGCCACTCACAACAAGAAACTTCTCATTCTTGGTATGATGCCAGTGTTGCCCTTTCGTGATCCCCGGCTTGGAGATATTGACAGATACCTGTCCCCTATCGTTGGATTTCAGGAATTCAGTAAAAGAACCTCTCTCATCCACATTCATCTTAAGCGGATAAGAAAACCCATCAACAGGAAGATAGCTTAGATAAGTTGAATAAAGCTTCTTAGTAAACGCATCACTTAAATTGGCAACCTGCAAACTCTCTCGACTCTCCTTAAACGAATAAATAAGATCAACAATCTCACCAAGCGTAATACTATGCTCCACCGCAACCTTGCAAAACTGCTTCTCTGGGGATAAACCAACCACCCTGTTGGCATTACCCTCAAGAGCCGCAATCAACTCCCTCACCACATCGTCAATATACACAAGAGTCATATTCACCGAGCGGTCGTTCACCTGAATAGGCAACCCATTAGCCACATTATTACAAAACGTAGCCACAGCACTATTATAATTCGGTCGGCACCACTTCCCAAACACATTAGGGAACCTGTAAATAAGCACCTCGGCACCAACCTCCTTACCATAATGAAACAACAAATCCTCACCCGCCTTTTTAGAGACACCGTAAGGATTATCAAGTTCAGCCTGAATAGAAGAAGCCAACATCACCGGGCAATTATTGTCATGCCTCTTTAGGGCTTCAAGCAAAGTAGAAGTAAAGCCGAAGTTCCCCTCCATAAACTCACCCTGCTCCTTAGGTCGATTAACACCAGCAAGATGAAAAACAAAGTCAGCATCACGGCAGAAACGATCAAGTAATGATGGGTCAGTACCCATATCATACTCAAAGATATTCAGGTCGGCAGAAAGGCCATAACCCTTAGCCTTCCCCTCCTTAATATTATTCAATTCCGCAACCAGGTTACGCCCAATAAACCCCTTTGCGCCGGTAATAAGAATATTCATAGAAATAGTTTATTTTTCAGGATGTGTTTTTACTATTTTTTTCGAATCAATTACCGGAAGAATCACAGTATGTAATTGTGTTCCTCTAAAAAGAGTATAAAGGATACCCCTACAAGTGGACAATGTCGTAGAGTTTATTTGTCTGGCAAATTCATCAGGCATTTCAAACACTCCCTCATCATTTACAAGATTCTTTATATTTTCAACATGATAAACGCAAGATATTTCAACTTTTGCTAATTGTTCATGATCCTCTTTAAGAAATATATTGAAAGAATTAACAACTTCAATACTTTCTGCTTCGATGTTTACTTTATGCTTAATATTAGCATCAATCCCAAAGAGAGTATCCTCGCTATAAGGTGAAGCATGATTATGGAATGAGAATTCGATAATCTCTATACTTTTAAATTGAAATTTAATTTCCTTTCGACTCATTGTTACTTATAAAAAATGATTCATCAAATGATGTATATAACTCACCAGGTTCATTCATTGTAGTTGCAGCGGACCATTTTTTACTGCTATAAGAAACAACACTAATTTTAAAGTGTTGAACTGGAAGCTCTTTTTTCTCAATATTTAAAAAGTTAGTATCCAATACACGACTTAAATCAATTAACGTATCCATGGTAAAATTGTGCGTCCCACTTAACCAACGAGTAATCTCTGATGCATTCTTTTTACCCATTGCTTTCATCAACATTTTATTATTCCAACCCTTTGCAGCCATTGCATCAGCTATTTTTGCCGCTAATAGCATTTTGGCGTTTGTTTTTTCCTGCTCTTCGGGTGTAATCTCTTGCAGTAGTCTGTCAAGACTACTTATACTATCTTTTTTCATACTTTTATCGTTTAATCCTCGTCTTTGTTGAAAGTCAAATTACCTATAAAATCTAAATCATCATCAGAAAACCAAATCTCTTTATTTTTTATACGTTCAGTAAGTTTAGCTGACAATTCACGTAAAAAATAATTCTCTTTTTTCAACTTCTCATCCTCTTGAAGTGCTCTAATATTCTTAGGTTTATAGCCACCTCCACCAACTATAACAAGTTGCGTACCATATCTAATGCAATACAATCTCAAATTTCTAACTTCCATGTCATACAATGCACAAACACCATCCCCAGGCTTACCCTCATGCTCTTTAAAAAACTGTAACCGAGCACCAGTTTTATGACCTATAGTATGTAAACGAGAAACCAGCTCTTTTGTTTCACTTTTAAATGAATTTACATTTTCATCTATAAACCGATCCAACAAAGTATCATGTTCACTATCAAGGTTCGTTACAGAGTATATAGAACAGTATCTTCCACTTAGACTGACTAATTTAACTAACTTACAACTTTGCATTTTAATGGTATCACAAAGATATAAACATTTCACATATAAGCGAAACTAATATATAATAAAAAATTAAATTCAAACAATATCCTCCCTAATCTCCGGAAGCTTAAGAAGCAGCTGCTTCATCTCTTCCTTATTTAACAGACGAGTATTATGAGAGTGATAATCCTCAATTCGTGATATATCGGTCTGCCCTTCAACGAAATACTTGTCGTAGTTTAGATCGCGAGCATCTGCAAGAATACGGAAATAATCCCCCATATCCTCTGAGCGGAACATTTCCTCACGAGTTACCAAAGTCTCATAGAGCTTCTCACCGTGGCGTGTACCAATAATTTTAACTTCATTATCTGCTTTATATAGCTCTTTTAAAGAATCCGCCAATACATCTAATGTAACCGCAGGAGCCTTTTGTACAAACAGATCACCCTGATTACCATTCTCAAATGCATACAATACCAGATCCACGGCATCATCTAAAGTCATCATATATCTAGTCATTCCCGGATCAGTAATGGTGATGGGTTTACCTGATTTAATTTGATCAATCCACAACGGAATCACCGACCCCCTGCTCGCCATCACATTACCATAGCGAGTACAGCAAATGGTAGTCACAGCATCATTTCCCAGCGACCGGGCTTTAGCAATTGCCAGCTTTTCCATCATCGCTTTACTGATTCCCATAGCGTTGATAGGGTAGGCGGCCTTATCAGTACTAAGTACTACTACATTCTTTACACCAAATTCAACAGCTGAGTCAAGTACATTCTCAGTTCCAAAAACATTAGTTCTAACAGCCTGCATCGGGAAAAACTCACAACTTGGAACCTGCTTTAATGCAGCAGCATGAAACACATAATCCACACCACGCATAGCAGTATCCACCGAACGCTTATCGCGCACATCACCAATATAGAACTTCACCTTAGCATTCTGAATACGATGACGCATATCATCCTGTTTCTTCTCGTCACGACTGAAAATTCTTATCTCCTTAATATCTGTATTTAAAAAACGCTTTAGTACAGCATTACCAAAAGAACCGGTACCCCCTGTGATTAGGAGGGTTTTATTTGAAAAATGTGACATATAATTATTCTTGTATTTGTATCTTTAAAAATATTTAATTAAATATCAATCTAATAGATATCTCAGGATTAATCATGAACGACACTGGTCTACTCTTTTTTTATTGTAAGATCATTCTCAACAACCACTTTCAACCATTTTCTCTACTTACAGGTTAACTCATATAATTAAAATCTCAATACAGGCTTCTCTGAAAAGATTACCAGCTTTTTGCATGCCCTTGTGATAGCAACATAAAAATGCTTATAACTCTCAAACCGATGCGCATTAAGTACTACCACAGTATCAAATTCTAATCCTTTTGTCAACAATGTTGTCCCTAAACACTTACCTTTAACTTTTCGTCCAACCCTACGTATTCTGTTTTTTTGTTGAACCATTGCCTCGTAAGCTGTTGTTTGCTCCTCTATAGCCAATTTAACTGCATGCAGTACGCCGTTGAGTAATTCCCTTCTCATGGTTTTTAATTTCAGTCCATTTTTCAGGAAGAGTACAACCGAGTAAATTGTTTGTAACGAAGGTTCACAAGTAAACGCTTCAACGTAATGTTTCAACTTTAAATAATTTTGTTTATGAGGCTCTCTTTTTACTTTTAAACAATCATTATTAAACCACGTGTCAATTTCACCAGTGTTGAACAAATTTAATAAAACCAGTGTTCTTAAACCTACAATCTTATGAGCTTCAACTCCTTCAACTTTGCTTAAAGCATCAATACACTGACATGCTTCATAATATTTGTCGTCGTCTATGGCCTCCAGTAGTGTAAGTTGTCTTGTATAATCTACTCGAGCTTTTAGCAATACCCTTGATTCTAACTTACTGCTTTGATAATCATCTGGAACGATTAACAATAAACTTTCATGTTCCGGTAAAACTACCGTACTTCTTATCAATTGTCCTATTCGTGAGTAATACGCTGTCCTTGCTTGATAAATATCATTTTCGTTTATATTATAATATGTTATTCCCGGGAAATCTCGCAAATCCACAACTTTATTATCCGACTCCAGAATTGCTCTAATCTCCTTTAAGGAGTCCCCTAACGCTTCGTTATTTCCTTCTTTTCTCCATCTCCAAGGTGTATCTAAAGTTGTCCGGTATTTAAAATCCTCTAAATCATTCTTAAAATCAACAAGTGGATCATTAAAACCAAAAATACCCTGCATATCATCACCTAAGATACGTGTCGGAAGGACTTCCGACAGTAACATAATAATCAGATGCTGCTTTTTGGTACAATCCTGATATTCGTCTACAAACAGCCCATCGTAAGTGCACTTCACTATCCTCTTAACCGAATCAAGACTAAAAAGGCCGATAGCATTTTCAATAATCGTGTCAAAATACCCCTTATCCTCTTGTGGAGGAAACTCGGCATGATCACAAAAGGCCAAAACATATTTTTGTGCAAAACCAGTGATAGTTTCAATATGATACTTGGACGATTCCACACCCATCTCAGTCACTTTCTCCTTAATTGAAGCAATTCCAGCATGCGTGTGAGTTAAGATAAGTTGTTTATGATTATCGGGCGTATGTCTGAGACACTCGGCAATCGAATACGTCTTGCCATATCCAGCTGGAGCTATCAAAAAGCTCTTCGGCGACGATATGAACTCTTGATAATTCACTTCCTATCAATCCAGTTCATTAAACCATCGTATTGTGCTTTCAAGTGAGTTTCCTCTATTTCATTCAACGAGCTGAACCAAACTCTTCCCAGCACTTCTCCATGACCAATACTCTTGAACCAACCTTTTTTGTTGTCTTTACCTTTTGCTTTCAGCCCAATCAACCCTCTTGTCTCTTTGGTATTCTCCAGTTCATATAAAGTATCCCGTCGGCTATGAGCGTGTTGCAGGAATGGGTAAAAATTAGCATATCCCTCTCCGGTCCACCTCCTATGGTTTATTCTCTGCTTCAACCGGCACATTGAATCAATGGCGGTATGACAATATTGTATTCGATCGTTGATCGGGGGTATCGTGCATGTAAGGATCCGTCTTATCCAAGGATATTCTCTTTCCAATTGTGTGGGAGCAGCTCTTCCAGTTTATTCGCGTGATGATCGGGTATTCTGTTGAGGACATCAGTCATCCATCGCGTTGGATTCACGCCGGCTTCGCGACAACAGGCGAAGAAAGAATACATCATCGCGTTACGCTCGGCTCCCTCGTGGCTCCCGCAGAATAAATAGTTACGGCGTCCCAGGGCAAGTTTCCGGATTTTATTTTCAATCTCGTTATTGTCTATCTCGAATTTGCCGTCCGTCATCGTCCTTTCCAACCTGTCCCAAATTTTCAGAGTGTAGGCAACCGCGATTCCTATGGGAGATTTAGGCAGGACTTGCCCCCGCTGGTCTTCCAGCCATCGTTTCAGCTCTTCCATCACCGGTATTGATTGTTGTTCGCGCAGCCGGTGCCGTTCCTCGAATGGCATCTTTTCTTCGCGTGCCCGTTTCTCTACCCGGTAGAGTTTCGCGAACAAGTCAAGGGCTTGACGCGATCTCGATGGCGAGTTCTCCTTGGCGTGTTCAAATTTTCGCCGGCTATGGGCCATGCATGCCAAAAGTGTGATGTGCTCCGCGTCCTTATACTGGTCATACCCCGCGTACGCGTCAGTTTGGAGCGCGCCGCGGTACCCGTCAAGAAATCCGGCGGCGACATCCCCCGAGCGGGATTTTCCGTACCTGAAGCACGCCATGCCTTCCACGGGGGCATGAAACACCCACATGTACCCCTTGTGCGTGGCACCGGGCTTATCCGAGGTAAGAACAGGTATCGGGGACTCGTCCACCTGAAGGTAGTCGCGTTTCATTATTTCATGGATCAGTGTATCGTGTAACGGCTCAAGCAAGCGGCAGACGGCGGCGTACCAGCCCTTGAGCGTCGACTCGGCAACCGGTATCTTTTGCCGCTTGAATATCTCGGCCTGGCGATAGAACGGGAGGTGGTCGATGAATTTGCTCGCGCAGATATGGGAGAGAATGCCCGCCCCGGCATTTCCTTTCACGATGGGCAACGAGGGCATGGGGGCTACAGTAACGCAGCCTTCACCTTCCGTGCCCGGCACCACGTACTTGGGACGGATAATAACCCGCACGTAAACGTCGGCGGGCTTGTACTCCAGCAGCTCGGTGACAGACTCCCCTATCTTGACGGCTCCATCGGGGATAAGGTCAGGTTCAATCACCTCCTCTTCCCGTCGCAGGTGCTCGGGAAGACGGCTCCGGACAGGCTTTTCGCGTGTCTTTTCGCGTTCGTAAGTGATGGTTTCCTTGTTCGCTTCCGCTTTTGGCTGAATATCGCGAAGTGAATCCCGCGTGCCGGCAAAGAGGTCCAATTGCCCGTCATCGGTTTTTTCCGACCTGAAGCGTTCACTTCTCACACCGTAAAGCATCCGTTTTAGCTCGGAGAGTTGAAACCTCAGGTATTCGCAATCGGACTTGATGGACAGCAATTCGTTATATTCCCCGCGGGAAATAACAACCTGGTCATTCAATTCCGTATTGCTTGTTTTCATGGTGTAAAGATACAACTTATCAATGAGATGAACAAGCACGAAAGTCTTTATTCACGCGGTTTTTGGAGCAATATTGAATCTTTTCCGGCGGGTGGTTTTTTCCATGGAAATACCCTCGACCATCATGACCAAATCGCGCCAAAGAATACTGCATCCCTTGCCGGAAGAATGGACGCGGGGAAGGGAAAAGCGGCCGCTTTCCAGGCGCTTGTGGTACAGCACGAGCCCGCCCCGTTCCCAATGGAGCAGCTTGATGGTCGTCCTGGACCTGTTGACAAAGATGAACACTTCCCCGCCTAACGGGTCGCGTCCCAATTCCGATGAGACAAGCCCGCATAAACTGTCAAATCCTTTACGCAGGTCGGTGGGTGAGAGGCAGAGGTAAAAACGCTGGGATTCGTTAAGTGAGAACATCGTCCGGGAAATTAAAAAGTGAGCAGTTCCCCGAGTAGCGTGATGTCGGTTACCCCCTCGTCCACGCGAAGAGTTACCCCGCCGGGATAGGCGATCTCGAACCGGGGCATCCGCCGGGAGGACGGCTTGCCGATAACAGTTACCGGCTGCAAGAGGGATGGCTCCTTTGCAGGGGGTGTTTTTGAGGCTTCATGTTCCGGATGGACTTCAAGATACAATTTTCTCCATTTGTAAAACTGCCATTCACTCATGTTTTTGGACCGGTAAAAATCCGTGGCCCGCTGACCACTTTGAAAGTACTCTTCGATCAGGGAAAACGCTTCGTGTTGAGTAAAACGACGATTCATTTTGTTAGTGTTCATCTTTTTTTGACAAAGATCACGGTTTAATCGAAGCAATCCAATACGCCTATGACCGACGGCTTACCATATAAACTCCTTATTGATAGACGATCAAATACACTTTGTTCACCGGAAGTATCTTTCGCATATTCTAACAAACTCGTCACTTTATCCCACGGTAAATCATTAAAAAACTGCTGTTCAATAGCATTACTGTCGTCGCAATCAACCACTTCAATCTCATTTTCGATCAGTTCCTTTTTCTTTTCATAAATAGTATCATCATCCGAATCACAGAAAGCACAAACATCAAAGCCCGCCTCTTTAAATTTGAGGCAATAATCGATAAAAGCACTACCTGTTCCATCCACCAAGGAAATAGCCCCCAGTTCCAAGCTTCTTTTTTCGGTTGCTATCCTATGTTCATTCAATGCCCTACAGATACCCACCTCTGTAGCACCTTCACATACAATCACCCTTCGGGAGAAAAAAGCATTAGAGTTATTCCTAAGACATCCTTGAAAATCCTCGTCAAATTCTACTAATTTGTTCCCCCTTTCTCTCTTTAATAACAAGTTATTATAATCAAGTTCAACCAATACGTTGTTAGAGTGAGTTGTGATAAATACCTGACCCTTATTCATTTCCTTCAACTGCTTAACTAAGAACTTTACTCGGTCAGGCTCCAAACCTTGTTCAACCTCATCAATCAATATAATCCCACCCTCAACAGTCGCAAGTGCTAATTGGATCGCAATAGATAGAAGCCTTTTTGTACCTTTTCCTTTCAACCTAATCGGTATGTTATTTTCATCATGTAGGGAAATACTACCCTCCTTCACAAGAAAATTTTTAAAATCAATAAGTGCTTTCAGTGCCTCTATCGACAACCCCAGACCTTGAGCAAATACCTTTATACGCTCTAGCAATGTGCTGAAAGGTTCAAATATTTCAGGGTTATTAATGCTTTCGTATGCCCCTCTGTTTGCGTCAACAATTATTTGATCAGTATCAATCTCCTCCCCGTCCCTCTTTAACAGAGAATACAAGGGACTCCCCTTACCCCACGAGAAATGCCTATCTATAAAATCCGTGACAATAAACGTGTTAAGCTTAGCTCTGTCGGACGCTCTTATCTCAATATCCTCTTGGTTGTCCCTACCGTTTATAACATGCCACTTCGGCTCAAGATCGCTCTCAACTGTTAACCGAATAGTTAGTAAATCTTTTCCATCTGCACCTTCAGCCGATATTTCATCAATGATTTCGTTATTTCTATTTAAAATCCTTTTATATAAACCGAACTTCGATTCTTTTAACAAATCGGTAGGCAAGTCATACAAACTTGCCTCAATAATTATAGGATTCTCGGTATCACCATTGAAAAAATCCGTATCATAAAATCGATAATCCCAACTTGGAGACAAAACAGCAACGATTGCTTGCAACAGAGTTGATTTTCCTGAGTCCCCTCTACCGATTAAGCATACAAAAGAGTTGTCATTGAAAACATGTTCAAACTCTTCAATACATCTGTAATTATTAATCTTTAAAGTATGAATTTTAGCCATGATATTAACAAATAAAATCTCTTGATCTGAAGTATTAGATTATATTTTGGTCTAATTTCTTGATCACATCCATTTATACTTAAATAAATTATAAATGAGTACTCCTTATCCAATAACGAAGATACTTCACTATGATTTTAAGCAGAATGAATGAAATCTTTTCCCAAATCTACTTAACGAAATATTTTCATTAATTCCACTACTATTGCCACCCAGAAAAATACTGTTTAATACATTATCCGTAATTCCAAAAGTCTTTAATTGTGCAAGTGAACCAGCAATTACAGCTTGATCAACCCCAGGTTTAGACACACTAGAACCAAGTATTGGACCAGATTGCATTGAAAGATATATTACCAATTCAATTTGTAAAGGAGTTAATGCACTTAGAATATCCAGAAACAATTTTCTCTCGTCAAAGTTGTTTTTAACAGGAAAACGCATTGTATTCTTGAAATATTCTTTGTAGTATTTACGTTTAACCTCGAGATGTTCTGTTTCAACTTTTTCATTTAACTCTTCAAGTATTGCAGATAGTTCTTCCGGATCATGAGAAGAAATATCAGGGAAGGTATTTCCAATACTTTCAATTTCAGTCCTTAGTTCTTGATAGAAGTATTCAAGTCGTTTAAATCTCTTTTCTTGCTTTTTACCGAAATATAAAGTAGCCAGAGAGCCTCCTATGTATGGTATTGCTTGCACTAATGACTCTATTATTAGCTCTCTGTTTTCATTTTTCATATGCATAAGATTGTTTCTAATATTTAATAATTATCGATTCTTTCTTTTCTCGATTATATCATTTAACAAGTAACCTCTCATACAATTCAATATACTCCTGGTAGCGATCCTCTTTCTTGTATAACCTATGTGCCCGATTTACACAAGCATCGGAATAAGATTGTTTACCATTTTGCTCGATCTGAATAATAGCATCTATTAATCCATTTATATCACCTGGCTCTACAACTAAACCTGTCGACTGATCAATCAATTCGGGACTTGCCGTAGCATTATAAACAATACCAGGAGTACCGCAAGCAAAACCTTCTACTGTAGTCAAACCAAATGTCTCTTCATAAGAGAGATTCAAAACAATATCCGCTTCTGAATACATAATCGCTAACTCTTCTACACTCTCAGTTCTTTCAATACCCAGAATGTTATCAGGAAGCTGCTCAATCTGTTCCCGAGAAAGTCCTACTAGTACTATTTGATAATCGCTGTTTAGATGCTTACTCAATTCAATAAAATCTTTCAACCCCTTGCGTGGGCTCCAAACGCTTGCAACTCCTAACAATAGAAACTTGTGCTCCAAACCATGTTTGCTGCGGAAATGTCTACTAGTTGAAGGTTTAAATACATCTGTATTAATACCATTATGAATAACGTTCAAGGGACAGTGTTGAAGATAAGATTCCTTCAATACCTCAGACAACCAATTTGAAACAGGCACCAATGTTAAATTGGGTAAAGAAGTAAAAAGTTCTTTTTTGAGATTATAGTTCTTTTCTGAACGATCAACAACCCAGCTGGAAGGATAATTTTTCTTTTGCGGACAATTGTAACACTGTGTTTTCCATTTTTCACAACCCACAAAAGTAAAATAAGCACAATGACCTGTAATTGGCCAACAGTCATGAAATGTCCATATAATAGGAATACTTGTGTTTCGAAGATAATTGAAAAGTATCTCTATGTTGATATAGTAACCGTGAATGTTGTGAAGATGGATGATATCAGGTGAGATTACTTTAATCTTCCCAATTAACTCTTTAGTCGCTGATTTTGAAGCCAGCCCGTGCCTGTCAAACATTCTAGTTTGAAACCCATGCATTTTGATATCCCAATCATTGCCAATCTTGATTAATTCAGATTGACTTGGTCTATCATTTCTCCCATATGCAATAAAACTCTTCCAACCGGCAGCAATAGCTGTTTGACCTATTTCTTCGGCAATTCGACCAGTAGATCCGGAGTTAACAACAGAGTTAATTTGTAAAAGTTTCTTCATATCAAGTTAAGAGCGACTTCAGTAATTGAATCTGATAATGAGGATTATATTTATCATCAATCACTTTATAACATTCATTTCTAATAGTATCATCGTTGTTTGGGTGTAATTCAAGCCATGTATTTATTTTAAATGCAAGGTCATCAATATTTTTCTCCTCAAAAAAATCACCTGTGACACCCGGAGTTATCACTTCAAACTCCGGCATTTGATTTTTAAAATTATCATGTGTGATTAAAGGACAACCATATGTCAAAGAATGAATAGCTGTAAGACCAACATTGCCTGGAGAAACACAAAGATTTGAATTGTAAAAAATCGAACCAAGTTCTTTTTCATCATAGGAAGGACCATAAATCCAAACATTATCTGATAGTTTATTTATCTTTATCAATTCATTTATATCAGTATCTTCACTCTCTTTCCCTACAATAACCAAATTTAACGACTTCTTATATTTGTTTTTTAAAATTACCATTGATTCAATAAGCATATCCAATCGTTTCACTTTTTGAATGCGCCCTACATAGCATAAAACCGGATTATCATTACCGAATCTTTCATTGAAAACATTCGATCTCTTTAATGATTTTCTGACTTTAATTTGAGTATCATAATCCAATGAATTGTAAATACAATGTAATTTATCTGCTTTAAAACCCTCTTTTATCATCAAGTCGCGAGCATAATCACCATATAGTAGAACATGATTAGCCAAACCAATAAAAACTTTTTTTATCAATTTCTTTATTCTTGTTTCTCTGCCATACCAGCCATGAGTCCACAAATAAGTTTTTTTAAATGTTAATCTAGCTAATAAAAGAATTACCCATGTAGATAAACAATGAGGTTCACCAGTTATTATATAATTCTTATAATCAGAAAAGATAGTTCTAACAGCACCCTTTTGCCAATAAACCCCACCTAACAGATAGGTGTTTTTCAACTCTTTTTTGAATCCAGTTAACTCTTTATAATTCATTTTCTTCATTGGTGATTTAACTTTATCACCAATGAAAAAATCACAATGCAGTTCTTTGTCTATCTGTTTATAAATAGGAGCTCTATAATGTGCAGCTAAATTAAAAATGCCACAAATTCTATTCATTTAACCAATCCTTAAATATTCAATTCCATCTAACATAGTCTTATCAAAAACATTCCTACCATCCAAAAGTACAGGATTAGGTTTCATAGATCTCTTAATAACCTCCCAATTTGGCAAACGAAACTCTTTCCATTCTGTCACATGAAAGATTGCTTTTACATCAAAAACACTATCATAGATGTCTTTTGCAAACCTAACACTATCACCTAATACCTTTTTAGCTTCATTCATAGCAACAGGATCGTATACAGATACCTCACAACCATGTTTAAGTAAACTATCAATCAGAACAAGGGCAGGAGCTTCTCTTATGTCGTCAGTTTCAGGTTTAAATGATAATCCCCAAACTGCAACTTTCTTGCCTTTGATATCCCCAGAGAAGTATTTCATAAACTTATCAAACAAGATGTTCTTTTGTTTCTCATTTACTTCCTCTACTGCTTTAAGAACATTCATGCTATAACCATAATCGTCAGCAGTGCGAATCAATGCTTTTACATCTTTAGGGAAACAACTTCCACCATAGCCAGTGCCAGGATATAAAAACTTAGTTCCAATTCTTGTATCACTTCCTACACCTCTTCTAACCATATTTACATCAGCACCAACTAACTCACAAAGATTAGCAATATCATTCATAAAACTAATGCGAGTAGCCAACATAGCATTTGATGCATACTTAGTCATCTCTGCAGATGGGATATCCATAAATATCACCCTAAAGTTATTAAGCATCATTGATCGATATATATTCGTCATAAGCTCTTTTGCCTTTTCAGAATCTACTCCTACTACAACCCTATCAGGTTTCATGAAATCATTAATTGCATCACCCTCCTTTAGGAATTCGGGATTAGATGCAACATCAAATTCAATATCTAAATTTCTTTTATCCAGTTCATTCTGAATAGCAGCCCTTACCCGTTCAGATGTACCTACTGGCACCGTGCTCTTAACAACAACGAGCTTATATGAATTGATATTTTCACCAATTGTCTTTGCCACCTCAAGCACATAACGCATATCGGCAGAACCATCCTCTCCGGGAGGAGTGCCAACAGCAATAAAAATAACATCAACGTTATCTAACTCATCTTTTAAACTAGTTGTAAAACGTAAGCGATCTGCCGCTACATTTCTCATTGCCATCCTCTCAAGACCAGGTTCATAAATAGGAATAATTCCTTTTTTTAGATCGTCTATTTTTTGTTCGTTTACATCTACGCAAACGACATTTAATCCTAGTTCCGAGAAGCATGTTCCACTGACTAAACCGACGTAACCTGTGCCTACTATCGCAATGTTCATTATATTAATTTTATTATTATATATTTCAACTGTATAAATTTACCCTTTTATCTAGTTTATAAATCTATTAGGATACCCATAAATATTTTGATCAAAATAAAACTGATACCAAAAACTGCTATTCTCATTTGAAGTTATTATAGATAAGTAAAATATTCCTAAAAATATAAATATCAAACCATAATAAAAATAAGCATGAAAAACCCCTCTTTGTGAATCCTTGATTTTTGTTTTAAACAAATAATAAAGAAAAAAAGCATACATAATAGATGGGAATATATAGAAGTACCTAAACGGACGAGTTATAGCAATAAATCCGACAGGAAACACATACATAGTAAGTAAACCAATAAAGAAGAAGAAGTAAATAATATTAAAACGTTTAGAATTGTAAAATAGCTTTAGTCTTTTGCTATATAATATAATAGTAACATTTAATATTATTCTAAATAAATATACTAACCCAGTACCATCAGCTTCTATATAGCTATTCATTAATCCCTCAATATTATAGCTACGTTCATACATATCAGCACCCAGTATATTAATATAAGTATTGATAAGCGACTCAATATTTGGGAAGATCACTTCAAATACACTCTTCAAAACAAAAGCTGAGCCTAATAAAATTAACTGCAGAGGTATGCTCTTGAAATAGTCTCTCCCGTTTCTAAGAATTGGATAGAATACAATCAAAACAATTGCACTTTTATGAATCAAAGTAGCAACAACATACCATATCAAGTATTTCCATAATTTTTTATCTTCAATATACTTTATAGAGAATATCCAAATACACATAGCCAATGCCTGCCGTATACCATTCATCCAAAAACCCCACTCTCCATTAGTGAATAAAAAGAAAACTAAGAATGGATATATATACCTCTCATTATTAAAGGCATAGAAAAAGAAAAGAGCCTGGGCAAATGCTATTACACCAAAATACAAAACATAGTGCCAGTTCAACTTCCATCCAATTTCAGCAAAAAGAAAAAATAATGGTTCATTCTTTCCGCCATGTATTTTTTGCAAGTATCCATGTAGATACCCCAAATGATCAACACCAACATCATATCTCATCCCGAAAATGATTGCAAAGAGGATCAATGGAAATATAACCTCAAATCTCCAAAAAGATCTTTTTACCAGTAATCCAGAAGATGATATATAGCCATTTCTTCTTGCTGCATATACAGCAAATAATATCATTGTAAACATCAAAAGGCTATATACTATTATGCTTTGGATCATATAAAATTAACTTTGAATGTAAATAATTTGATTCATAAAAAGACTTGTAGTATTAAAAAAAGTACAAATTAAAAGCTTTGCTAATAATTAAATATTTTTTCAGAACCGACTTTATATTCAGTTTTTGAAGATTTTGATAAACTTGCACCGTCTTCTTTTGCCAAATATTAAATAACAAACCTTCTAGTTTATATTTAAGTATACTTGAGGCCGATAAATGTTTAAATAAGAATCTATTTTCATAAATAAATAGATTCAACTCATTTATTTTATCTTCAGACATCTCGTAAGTATTACTCAATGAGTTATTTATATTCATTGATATCAAATTATCATATTTAGTTTTTAAATCAATATCTACATTTTCAGCAAAACAGCTCAAACTCTTTGCTACTGTTATACAATCAAATGCTTTTTTAGGATTAGGAGTTCTGGTTATAGATGATGGATTCTGTCGTACAAAATAATATATATCATTTAAGAATGAAATCCTATTAAGAAAATAATATGCCCTTGGAGTAAATTCTGAGTCCTCATGAAAAATTCCTTCTTTAAAGAACAAATTGTTTTTTAATAGAAAATTTCTATTGTATATTGTAAAAGGAGCGCAAACACTCATTATTCCTTCCCTTAATACATCTTTTCCTCTATAAACACCGCTTGTATTGAAGTTAAAACGCCTCTCATTTTTACCATCAATAACATTTGCTGCAGCAATTGCTAATGCATCCAGTTTTTCATCGAAACATTTGTTAGTGATTCTTTTTAAACAATTTCTCTCTATCCAATCATCTGAATCAATAAACCACACATATTCACCCTTAGCTAACGATAATCCTTTATTACGTGCTGCACTTAGTCCTTGATTTTCTTGAGAGTATACTTTTATATTCTTATATTTTTGTTCAAAATCTAATGCAATAATCAAAGAACCATCTCTAGTACCATCATTAATAATAATGATTTCATATTCTTCGTCGGAGATATCTTGATTCACACAAGAATTTAGACATTTTTCCAAATATTTCTCGACATTATAAACTGGAATAATAAGAGAGATTTTAATCATACTAATCTTTAAATAATGATTTGTATAAGTCACTATATTTTCTGACCATAACGTGAATTGAATATTTACTTACCGCAATTTCTCTTGCTTTCTTACCTTTGAGTTTTGAAACCGCTGGATTATCTATTAAATACTTGATTTTATCAGCAATAGCTCTTGGATTTTTTATAGGGACAATTTCTGCAGCTTCATTGTAATTAGTCATTTCAGTTAAAGATGGTATATCAGTAATAACTAAGGTAGACCACAACTCATCATCTCAGCAAATGCAAGACTTAATCCTTCGAAAAGAGAGGGGAAAACACCTATATCAGCTTTTTGCAAATAATTATAAACTTCATTATTAGGAGGGATAAAATCAATATTGTTAACTAAATCCAGACTCCTTACTAAATCACCAAATAACATTTTATTATCCCTCCCCAAAAGTAAAAGCTTAATATTTGGGTAGTCTTTTCTTAAAATACTTACTGCTTTAATTATATCAATCTGTCTTTTTGTCTCAGATCCACGACCTACATGAATTAAAACTGGGAAGTTGTTTTTATCCTTCTCTATATATTCATTAGATTTTATGTTTGGTATAAATAAATCGGTGTCTATACCATTTTCTATAAAGGTGATTGTATTGTAGCACAATCTCTTTCTTATCATCCTATCAACAGCCACCGAAATAGATACCAAATGGAATCTAAATAATTTATAAATAAAATTTTCTATACTTTTAAATAATCTACTTGATAATTTTTTAGATGTATATATAAACTCAGAGTTATGTATCGTTGCAATATAAACAGGTTTTTGCTTAATCCCTAAAAAACTTAATAAATATATACATTTCACACCCCATAAATGCGAATGAACTATATTAGGTTTTATACTTTTGACTAATCTTGATAATTTTCTATAAGCTTTTATAGAGAACCATGGAAATCCTATTTTTGGGGATTCTCCCAAAGTATAGAAATTAATTTTATCTTTATTTTTAACGGTTTCCCATAATGGAATAATATTAGAAATTGAAATTAAATATACATCAAAATTATCGAAATTTAAATTATCGCATATATTTAAACATACTTTCTCAGCCCCTGCGATATTTAAAGAAGGGATGATAAATAAAATCTTAATTTTCATAATCTTTTGTTGATATTCGTAGTTAACCACATTAAATCTTCTGGCACACAATAGTTTTTATAATATATATCTAGGGCATATACAATTTTAACGTTCAAGATGTAATCACTGAATTAAACTAAATACAACTAATCTAATCTTTGATTTTATAATTTGAATTAAATCTATTTACTTAATTTTTAGCTTTTGTTTGGGAAATTAGTGTACTATACATAACTTTCTTTTCTCTTCTACTAAAACCAAATAACAAAACACTTAATCCACATACTAAAACAATAATTGTAATATATATAAATTGAAGAAGTATACTCAAACCTATTGTAGACTTAAAAATAAATAGAGATATTGGTACTACTATTATAGTTACTAATGTACACGGTAGTATCACTTTTATCATATAGTCAATTAATTTTAAGTGTTTCATTCGTTGTGCAAGAAATAACATCAAAATTAAATTGATTGCTTCTATTAATATCATCACAACAAAAACAGAATAAACCTCATAATGATTATTAAGCAATATGTAGGATATTGGTAAATTCAAAAACAATGTTACAGATTCAATAATTTGATAATATTTAATTTTACCAGAGGCCTTAAATAGGGTATCAATTGGACTATGAAAAGATCTGACTAATAGGTATATTAAAATCAATTGCACAAAAATCACCGTATAGTCAGGCACATTTATTAACCATACTGTAAGAATTGTTTCAGCGAACAAAGAGATTGGTACACATAAGATAAACAGAATAAAAAAAGAAAGCTTTGAAATAAAATATAGTAAATCTAAAAATTCATTTCTCTTATTTTGCGAGTATAGCTTTATTAAATGAGGATTTACAGCCATTAATATATTAGAAATAAATTGTGATGTAACACCTTTTATTTGATAGGCTATAGAACGTGCAGCGTTAATAGCAGTACCCCCGAAAATATTAAGTAGCATATTTAAACCTTCATTAGAAATAGAGTAAGATGTATTGCCTAAAAAATTCCATCCCGCAAAAGAACCTATCTGTTTGAATATCTTTTTATCTCGGGTAAATTCAAAATGGCTCTCTTTAAAATTCTTTTTGCAATAAATCATACTAACCAACCTTGTTATTAAAGAAACAACAAGAACCAAAAATCCATATAAAATTAACTTATCACTATTGGAAAATGAAATTAAAAAAACAATACCCAGTTTTAGAATAGCACTAAATATTGATATGTAAGCGAATGCTTTCATACGTTCGTTGGCAATTAAAACAGCATCATATGGTACTGTCATAATTGTAACAATAGATGCAAAAACTGAAAATTGATAAATCCAGTTTGCAGCTACATATCTTTCTGCGTTTATGACAAGTTTATTGTTTAAAAACCAAAGCCCTAATGTTTCGGCAAGTAATAGGAAAACAATTGACAATATTAAATGAAGTATTACACCAACACTAAATATCTTTTTAAGATTTTCTGTATTTCCTTTACCCATTTCATAGTTTAGGAAACGTTGTATTGAAGAAGCAAAAAGGCCTCTTAAGGAATCAAACATCACAACTATTCCACCTACAACACCGTAAAGGCCATAGTCTTCAACACCTAATTCTTGTAATAATATCCTTGATGAAAAGAAAGCAATTCCCATCATCAAAAGCATTCTTAGATATAAAAACGCTGAATTCTTAGCAATACGCTTATTATTCTGTACAGAAGTAGATGTGGTTGTAGTTTCTTCCAATTTTCTTATTATGCTTTAGTATAAAGTTTAACTCTACAATTTATAAACATTCTCCCCACCCTCTTTTATCATATACCTCAAATCAACAATCATCTTAGCGTGTTGTTGAATAAATTCAACATCAAATACGGAGTGGTTTGTGGTGAGTACAACAACATCGGCAGAGCTTAGAGTTTCTGCTGAAAGTTCAACTGAGTTGAAGCTGTGTCCGTGTGGGGTTCTTACTTTATCAATGTGTGGGTCGTGATACTGCACATCGCCGCCTTTGTGTTTCACTATATCCATTATCTCTAGTGCAGGTGACTCTCTCTCGTCGTTAATATTTGGTTTGTATGCCACTCCTAAAAACAAAATTTTACTTCCATTTACTGCTTTCTTATGACGATTGAGTGCTGTTGAAATCTTTATATACATATAGTGCGGCATGCGCATATTAATATGACCTGCAGCATGTATCATTGATAGATCGAAATCGTACTTCTTCGCAATATGCTCCAAGTAAAAGGGATCTAATGGTATACAGTGTCCACCAATCCCAGGACCTGGATAAAATGCCTGAAAACCAAATGGTTTTGTTTTAGCTGCCTCAATAACTTCCCAAATATTAATATCCATCTTACCTGAAAGTAATGCAAGCTCATTAATAAGGCTGATATTAACCAATCGGTAAGTGTTCTCTAATATCTTGACCATTTCAGCTACACGAGGTGAACTAACCGGGTGAAGCGTATCAATGGCTTTTGAATATATCTTCATACCAATTTCTAGTCCATCTTCAGTAATCGCTCCAATAATCTTTGGTGTGTTTTTTGTGTGGAAGTTTACATTACCCGGATCAACTCTCTCTGGAGAATATGCAAGCCAGAAATCCTCACCTGCTTTCAATCCGGACTCTTTTTCTATTATGGGAAGCATAAAATCCTCTGTTGTGGTAGGGTAGGTAGTACTCTCCAAACTTATAAAAGTGCCTGGTTTCATGTTTTTACCAATATCCATGCAAGCACTTTCGATATAGCTCATATCTGGTTTGCGGAATTTATCGAGAGGAGTGGGCACGCATATTAATATAGCATCACACTCCTTTAATCTTGTAAAATCAGTAGTTGCGGTCAAAGTTAAGGAATCAATAACAACCTCTCTTAGTACAGCGTCTCTGATATCTCCGATATAGTTCTCGCCATTGTTTATCATGTCTACCTTATCTGAATTCTTATCGAATCCAATTACATGAACTCCTGCTTCTGCAAAACCTACTGCAAGAGGAAGACCTACATAGCCAAGACCAATTACACCTATTATCTCTTTACCCTGAGCAACCTTATTTAAATTTCTTCTTTTACTTTCATGCTGGTTATTTTAATTTACTTCCCTTCCAAACACACTTCGTGCCTACCTGTCCCATTTTTGAACAAGCCTCACACACCAATTATTTTAAAAATTTATACAAGATCCCAATCAAAAAATGGTTCAATAGAAAACAATATGGAGAGGTGCATATTAATAAATAATACACCATATTAAGTTGTTTGCTTGACAAAGTCATAGAAGATTGGGTCTAAATCTGTCTGCAAAATTACGAATAAAAATGTTATAGAATAGTATATTATTGTCAAAAAACTTTAAAGTGTTAGGCACAATTTATATTGTCTGATTTGTTATATGTTTGTCCTATATATAATTGCAAAAAAGAGAACTAAAATTGCTATAACTATTTTTTTCTTATTTCCAGACCTATCGGAACTTGCTTTTTTTAATTGCATATTTTCACTCTTCAACCTTTCGTTGTGAAGTTTCAGTTTACTATTTAAGACAGCAAGGTTCCTGTTCTCTATTAAAGATTTCTTAAGAAGTGACTTAAATTCCTGTAATCTCTCCTCGTAAAGAGTTTTATTTACCATGTAAGACTCACTTTTTACTGCCGGTCTTTTCGTTATTGAGTCAACTGCTGTGTCGGTATCATAATTAATTTCATATCTAACTGTTTCACTTCTCAAATTGATATTCTCTCTCCTGACATTTTTTAGTTCACTCTCAAGTGTTGCAACCTGCATCTCCCTGATATGCAAACTATCTTTTAACTGGAGTATGGTTGAGTCATTGCTTTGCGAAACTATACTCTCTGTTATTACCCTTTGAGGTTTGCAGCTATAAGATAATAGGAGAGTTGCAGAAGTTAATGCAATCAGGAAGATTGGTTTTTTTACAAACCCTGTTTTATAAACTGACTTTAAGAAGTTGATAACCCCAAGTATTGGTATTAATAATATCCCACATTTTAATATCCCTATGATTCGTCCCATAATTATCAATTTAATTCAGCTATTTCAATAGCTTCAAGAAACTTAAAATAATAACCTGCAATAATATTAGCCTGATCAAGCCCGTTTATGATTTTTCTTGCGTTATATGGATCATCTCTGCGGTTGTTGAAGAAACTCTCCAGCGAAACACCTGTAAAGTCACCACGATTGGATATCCCTCGTGTCATTCCCTCAATCATAATCCTTGCACTTATCTCAGGCTTCAATGCTAATTCAGGTTGATTTAAAAGCGGCATGTTCAACAGTCTGCCCATCATTTCATAGTTTTCGTACCAAGTGAGTTGTACATCACCACGACCATAATAAATCCTGTCCGGCGTACTGTATCTTGTGCCATCATACTTAATTTTCTTTCCATAAGGCTTGCCGGCACCTTTTCCAATCTCTTCAACCGGCTGCATTGTTCTTCCTGTCTCATGGTAGGAAGTGGCAAGCATATAAGCTCGCCATCGATTATCTGTAATATCATATTTGTCGAATGTTTTGAGTTTTTGCCGGATTCCTGCTTTTTGGCTGCTCGTAAGTTGTCTGTTAAATAGTGTTTTTGCAATTTCGTTGAAGAATATTTGATTGTTTGTTCGTTTCATAATTTTCAATGCTGTCTTTTTTTATGTTGATTGTGGAGTTTTAAATGGATATTTCATGAATTGCTGACTGTGAGTTTTCTTTTTCGAACAGGGAGAGACTTGTTGTTTCGCAGACCTCAGATAAATTTATCGGGACCCGATCTGCGAAATGAGCGTAAGATTTGATTTTCTGTTTGAGCGAAGCGAGTTTAAATCAAATAGCGAACGAGCAGTAAACGGGTGATAATATTATCGTAGTCGAGAAACATTAAGTCAAATCCCAGAAAAAGAAACGTTACAACATCATCCCCTTTTATAACTCCCAATCGGCGGCTTCCGAATATTGCAATCAACGATCTTGCAATAGTGGTAGTCAGCGTCCTTGCGCCACGACAACTCACGTTTAACAATCTTCTCAAGTCCTGTAATACGCCTGTGATCCTCTGTTCTCTGCAATTGCAAAAACTCAAGATCCTTTTTTAGCTTGTTGTTGATGCTGTCCTTCTCCCTTACCATCTTCAGCAGGCTTTCAGAGTTTGTCTCATTGTATGAGTTCATCTTCTCCATGTGGGCAACAGTACGCTCCAGTAGTCCCATCATCTCCGATGCTGCAGATGCATCCTCTCTTTTTGCCATTGCTTCGGATTGTATTGCCTCGCTCTTCTTTATACGCCTTATCTCTTTCCTGTTTACAATCCTGGAGATAAAACCTCCCAGAGCTCCACCACCTAAAATGGTGCTGATTGTTCCTATCAGCTCGTAATTGATATTTAGTAACTGGTTCATCACATTTTCATAGTTAAAACGAACCGCCCCCGGGTTAAAAGGAGCGGTTCAGAGTTAATTAAAAAAATAAGAATACAGGGTTATGCATCAGGTAACTTAAAGCAACCCATATACATGCTGTCAGATATCAGCTTGCCATCATCTGAAACGAAGCCAATATAGACTTCAAGCTCATCGCCCAGCCAGTGATCATGGAAATCAACTCCGGTATAACCTCTTGATCTGGTTTCCCCATTAACATCCACAATTACTTCATCTTTGGTTTTGTTGTAAAGCAGTACTATTGCGTAGTCATCTGAAGAACCGTTGGCCAGAGGCTTCGGATCCCAGCCAATTGCAATCTCGCCATTATCAATCATCGCCTCACACAATAGTGGTTTGTAAAGAGGACCTCTTGAGATCATCACCTTTTCATAATCTATCTCATATTCTCCATCCTGGCCGATAACTGCATTATGAATATGATATGACATAGCAGCATTGATTGCGGTCTGATTATTTGCAAAGTTCCTGAAACCAATATTTAAGATTGGTGTGAACTTGGTCAGGAATTTAATAACTGTTGCAAACTTACTCCTCTGGTTCACCTGAGCCGGTGTCCTTGGATTTCTAACACTTGCCGGAAGACTTCTGAT
>Ga0265293_10003159_pt1 | contig 31109 bp, 34 predicted proteins | sample Munlanlewell138R_FD_192505 | JGI IMG/M metagenome (GOLD analysis project Ga0265293, IMG submission 192505) | Leachate microbial communities from a municipal landfill in Southern Ontario, Canada - Leachate well 138R | ecosystem: Engineered > Solid waste > Landfill > Unclassified | place: Canada... | reverse complement strand
AGTCCGCCGCGATTTTTGTATTGGGTTTCACACCCGCCGCGAGCACCGCGATATCAGCCTTAACCGTGCGCTTGTTAGTAACCGCCGTCAAACCGCCGTTTAGTTCCTCAAACTTCTCAACCCTCTCCGCAAGCGCCAGCTTAACGCCTTTCTCCGCTAAATGTTTGTGCAGTATCTGCGCCATTTCGTAGTCAACGGAAGGCATCACCTGGTTTTGCATTTCAATTAAAGTAACGTCAAGCCCCGCATGTTTAAGATTTTCCGCGGTTTCTATGCCTATAAATCCGCCGCCTATAACAACGGCGCTTTTCGCTCCCTTTTCACGTATAAACTCGTTGATTTTATCCATGTCCGGAATAGTCCAAAGCGGCAAAATTCTATCATTCCGGACACCGGGTATATTAGGGATTATCGGCGACGAACCGGTGGCTAAAACAAGATAGTCGTAGCTTTCATTATAAGTTTTAGAGCCGCTTTTCACGGTCACGGTTTTAGCCCGCCTGTCTATGGCCGTCACTTCGCTGTTTATACGCACATCCGCGTTAAACCGGTCATTAAAAGATTCCGGTGTTTGCAAAAGCAGCTTTTCGCGCTGTTCTATAATGCCGCCTATATGATACGGCAGCCCGCAATTGGCAAACGAAATGTATTCCCCGCGCTCAATCATCACAATTTGCGCGGATTCATCAATCCTTCTCAAACGCGCGGCGCAGCTTGCCCCGCCGGCCACACCGCCCACAATCACAACTTTCATTGCTCTTTTCTCCTATGCCGTGTTAGATATTTTTTTCACAATTTAATATAAGCATAGTTTAATTCGCAATACCGTGACTTAGTCACATAAACATAAAAATTATTTACAATATTGTTTTTCGCGTACTTTATTATCGCAGAATTAAAAAAAGCCGTCCGTTTCCGGGACAGCTTCTTTTAGTTTATATACTATTCGGCCAGCTTTAGTATTTCAATTATATCGTCGCTTTGCAGTTTTACAAAGTTGCCTACCGTTTTGCCGTCGGCCCTGCGGCAGTTCGCCGCGATATGGCCGTAATGCTTAGGGCTTATACCAATCTCACCCAAACTGGTAGGTAAACCTATTGATTTAAAAAATGATTTTGTGCGGTTTATTCCTTCGAGCGCCGTATACGAAAGATTATTATAGTCAATTTCCACATTCCATACTCTTGAAGCAAACTGCGCGAATAACGGTATATCATGTTTATATACATAGCTCATCCACGCCGAAAAAACAACGGCAAGCCCCGCGCCGTGGGCAACATCATTAAGGCCGCTGATCTCGTGCTCAATCATATGCGACGACCAGTCTTCAATACGGCCTGTTCCTAAAAGCCCGTTATGCGCCAGCGTGCCCGTCCACATAATCTCCGCGCGCGCCGCGTAATCATCCGGTTTTTTAAGTGCTTTATAAACGTTGCCTATAACCGTTTTTAACGCGGCTTCACACAGCCTGTCGGTTATTTCCGCGTCCTTTACGCGCGTAAAGTACCGTTCCATAATATGCGCCATTATATCTGTCGCGCCGCACGCGGTCTGATACGGCGGCAACGAAAATGTCAATTGCGGATTAAGCAGTGAAAACCTCGGACGCAGTAAATCGTTATCAAGAAAGCGTTTATTGTTATTCGCTTCGTCCGTGATAACGCTGCTGTTGCTTGCCTCGCTGCCCGCGGCGGGTATGGTAAGCACAACGCCGACGCCAAGCGCCTCTTTTGGCTGCATATCCGAAATATAAAAATCCCAAACATCACCGTCATACGGTACGCCGGCCGCGATAGCCTTGGCCGAATCAATTACGCTGCCTCCGCCTACCGCCAGTATAAAATCGATACCATCGCGCCTGCATATTTCAATTCCCTCCTTTACCAGCGACAGCCTCGGGTTAGGCAGCACGCCGCCAAGTTCAACAAAATCGACGCCTTGATTATTAAGCGAATCTGTAACCTGCCGGTATAAACCCGCCCTTTTTATATGCCCGCCGCCGTAATGCAGCAAAACCTTGCCGCCGTGCTTTTTTGTAAGCTCGCCGACAGCGTACTGCGCCCGCGTTCCAAACACAATCTCCGTCGTGTTTAAAAATCTAAAATCCTGCATATAATTCTCCCTTTTAATAAATATTTTTTTAAATATTTTATTTCGCGTTTGTTACTGATATACGTTTCATATTGATAAACAAATTATTAACAGTGTAATTGCGGCCGTTTCCGCAAAAAATATAGATACTGGTTTCTTAATATACCGGCGGAAAGGAGGTGTCTGATTTGGCGTCTAAAAATCGAAAATATGACCAGAATCACCCGTGGACAAAGTTTAAATTTGAATGCGCCGATGAGCTTGGAATTTCGCAGTACTGTAAAGAAAATAACGACGAGTACAAAGGCGATCTGCCAAGCAGGGTAAACGGGCAGCAGGGAGGCCCTATCGGCGGCGAGATGGTAAAACGGATGGTTGCAATGGCTAAACAGCAAAAAGGCATAACCTAAACCCTCAATGCGCCTCAAAACAAGGGGCGCATTTTTGTTTTATTTATCCTTCGAATGCTCAATTGATGTGATTTCCGTAATTCGAACGCCATAGTTATCTTCAATTACAACAACCTCGCCCCGCGCAAAAAGCTTGCCGTTTACGAGAACATCCACCATTTCACCGGCAAGCCTGTCGAGCACAATAATGGAACCGCGGTTAAGTTCGAGAATTTCCTTTATACTTCTTTTACTTTTCCCAAGCACAACTGTTACATGAAGCGGCACGTCAATTATAAGATCGATGTTGGACAAATCCGTAGGAAATGTAAAATCACCCGGTTTTTCGTTGAAAGACTGGAACTTAACTTCCTTTAATTCAATTTTCTCCTCTTTGTTTTCATTGTTCATGATTTTTACATCCTTTGTTACAGAAGCAGCAGTAGCGCTCTGCTGCCGCATATTAAGCGTTGGGTTAGAAACGCCGGCTATATTGGAAAGCGTTTCTAATTCACCGGGCTTTGATTCCGGCTGTTCGCCTATAAGAGTGGACGCGAGCTTCTTGCCAAAATCATAAGGCACTATCTGCAAAATATCGCTTTTGAGCAAGCCTTCTATATCAAGAAGAAAGCTTGTCCTTATAAGCATTTGACCTTCCTTGCTGACCACATCATTATTATTAATTATTTCTTTAACGACCGGCGGAGAAATATTAACGCTTAAACGAAGCAAATCCGCGAGCGCCGTGGAAGAAGACCCAACCATCTGGTTCATAACTTCGCTTATGGCGCTTATGTACATCTCATCCGCGCCGGCGGCGCTGCCCATAAGTACTTCCGTTATGGAAAGCGCGTCGGATTTCTTTATAAGAAAAATATTAAATCCATTCAGTCCTTTTGTATACGATACCTCCGTGGCCACTATGGGTTTTTCATATTCGTCCAGATATTCATTGCCTTTAACAAGGCTTACCCTGGGCGTGGTTATGGTTACGCGTTTGCCCAAAAGCTGAGATAGCGTGGTGGCCGAAGTGCCCATGCATATATTTCCTATTTCACCGAGAGCGTCTTTTTCTTTATCGGTGAGCATTAACGAATCGGCGACGGCTTGACCTTCACTATTATTGCTCATCAACGTCTGCTCCATCTTCCGTCCCCTCTCTTAAAATATCGGCAACCTTCACCGCGTAGTTTGAATCCTGCATGCCTATAAAACCCTTAAATTTAGGTATGTGCTCTATGTTTACCGTAACAGGCATACTTATGTTATGCGCTATTTTAATCACATCGCCAACCTGTATGCTAAGTATGTCTTTAACCGTCGCTTCTATTTCATTAAAAACAGTATAAAGCGTCAACGACACCCCCGCAAGCCCCTGCTTTAATTCCTTAGTATTCATAGGCGCTTTATTAAAGTTCTGCTCGGAATACCAGGTTTTCATAACTAATTGTTTAGCAATAGGCTGAACCGCCACGTTAGGTATGCATATGTTGATGATGTCCGAAACGGAACCGATTTTTACATTCATCGTGATTATGGCTATAGGCTCGTTCGCAGATACTATTTGTACATATTGCGAGCTTGTCTCAACCCTGTCAAGCTGAACGCTTATTTTATTTATCCTCTCCCACGCTTCGCTCATAAGCGACAACACTTTTTTTATTACGCGCTCCATAATCGACAGTTCTATCTCAGTAAAAGATTTATCCACTGCCTGCATTTCACCGGTCCCGCCTAAAAGCCGGCTTATAATCTCATAAGAGATAGCGGAAGAGATAACAAACAAAGACGAGCCCTGAAGCGGCGGCATATTAATAATAGACACAACAACGGGCTCGGGCATAGAGTTGCTCAGCTCGGAAAAAGTCTGTTCCTCAATTGAAATTACGTCAACCTCACAAAGCGTGCGCAGCGTGCCCGATAAATATGTGGAAAGCCTGCTCGCGTAATTATCGTAAATAAAATGCAGCGTACGTATCTGTTCCTTGGAAAATTTGTCCGCCGTACGAAAATCGTAAGGCTTAGCCATTTTAGGGTCTTCCGCTATAAAATCGTCAACATGCGCGTCTTTACCCGACGTTAATACGCTTAACAGCTCGTCTATTTCATTTTGAGATAAAATATTGGCCAAAATTTATCTCCTATCGGCAGAGAATATATAGTAATATTATTGTATCACATAATCGTTAAAATAGATTGTTTTAATATAATCTAATTTCAACTCGGATTTTAACCTGTCGACGATTTCGCCGCGCAATGTGTTTTGTATTTCATTGCTGCGCAGTTCTTCCTCTGTTTTGCTCCGCAATAAAAATACTATTACATCGCGTATTATGTGACTGCGTTCAGTCAGATAACTTTTTGTCTCCTCCGGGTTCAATGTGCTCAGCTCAATCACTATTGTCACCTTTAAAAGCCGCGTGCTGTCTTTAATGTTTGTTACAAAATGGTCACCCGGCACAAAAAAGCTTGTTTTGGGCTCCGGCGGCGGAGCTAAAAAAAGGAAGTACGCCGCGGCTCCGGCAACAATCAAAACAAAAACAATTATTGTTATCACTTTTTTCATAACAAAACCCCCCCTAGTCCTTCAAAATGCTTTCAATAACAAAATCCACACGCCTGTTGCTAGCTCTTCCCGCCGCGGTCTCGTTGGAATCTACGGGATGATATTCGCCGTATCCCATCGGTATAAGCTTTTGCGGCTGCAGGTCCGTTATGCTTAGCATATACCTTACGACTACAAGCGCTCTTGACGCGGATAATTCCCAATTATCCTCAAACCGCGAATTGTGAATAGGCACGTTGTCCGTGTGCCCCTCAACGCGTATCCTTTTTATCAAATCATCGTATTCTTCTATTATCACGCAAATCGAGCCGAGTATCATTTTCGCGTCGGCTTTCAAAAAATCTTTGCCGGAATCAAAAAGCGCCGAATCCGACATGCGTATAAGTATTGCGTTGTCCTGCTCCTCTACGTTAAGCAGGCTGCCAAGATTATTCACCTCAATATGCGTTTTAATTTTCTCGTACAGCTCGTCAAACTTTTCTTTTATCTGCTCCATATTAGCGTCCGATTCCAAGGACGGCGTGGGCGTCGGCTTTAAGTCTAATTCGGACGACGATTCGCTTTGCGTGCCGCCCGGATCGATAGCCTGTATCGCCACAAAAGGCGTGCCGGAAAGAGAGCTGACAATCTTCTCCCACTTTTGAGCGTCTATGGTTGAGAAAGAAAACAGCAGTACGAAAAAGGTCAGCAGCAATGTGACCATGTCTCCGTAAGTATTCATCCAAGCCGGCGCCCCTTCTTCCTGCGGCGGCGGCTTTCTCTTCCTGAAATCCACTTGCTCTCCTTATTCGATCTCCTGTACTTCGGGGTTCGTTTCGTCTTCTTTCTTTATTTCGCGGCGGGATAAGAACGACGTTAGCTTGTCCTTTATAATACGCGGGTTCTCCCCGTCCTGTATGGAAAGCAGGCCCTCCATATATAACTCTTTTTGCAGGCTTTCGGCGTCGCTTTGGGTTTTCAACTTTTTTGCTATAGGCGTAAAAACCAGATTCGCCAGTACTATGCCGTAGAACGTGGTAACAAGCGCTATCGCCATATTCGGCCCGAGCGAACCGTAGTCGGATAAATTTTTAAGCATATTGATAAGCCCTATAAGCGTTCCAATCATGCCGAAAGCCGGAGCGTAGCTTGCCATGCTCAGTATAATCTCCTGCCCCTGTGAATGCCTTTCCTGAATAAACGCTATCTCGGTCTGGAGTATGCTTTTTACCAGCTCCGTATCCGCCCCGTCAACTATAAGCATAATACCTTTCTTTAAAAACGGGTTTTCAATCTCCTCCATCGCGTCTTCCAATGCCAGCAAACCTTCGCGCCGCGCTATGTTTGCAATCTGTATGATTAACTCTATATCCTCGTTCAAGTCAATTTTTATGCTTTTAAAAGCGTTCGTATATACGGTTTTAAGCGATTTGAGCATTTTACCGGGATAGGACACTATTGTTGAGGCAATCGTACCGCCTACCGTAATGAGAACCGATGCGGGGTCGATAAACGAATCTATTGTGCCCGAAAGATAAATAGAAATAATTATACAAGCAAACCCGAATATTATGCCCGTTGCAGTTGTCTTTTCCACATCATTGCTCCCCTAGTTCTTTATTCTCCAAAGCGTTTCCGCAAAATATTTTTTGTTTGTATTCAATAATCAGCTTCTGTATTTCGGTTGTTGTTTCCGATACCACAAGCTTTCTGCCCGAAACCATGGAAACCACCGTATTTGGCGTTTCCTCCACAAACTCAATAAGCTCGCAGTTTATTAAAAATTCCTGGTTGTTTAAACGGTGAACGCGGACCATTTCATCATTCCTTCCTAATAGAATCTATGCGGCGCGGCATTTAGCCGCGCCGCACGACGCATAACTTAGCCGTTACCGTACCATGTTGACAAGTTCCTCGAGCATTTGGTCTGTTGTGGTAATAATTCTTGAGTTGGCCTGAAAGCCTCTTTGCGTTACAATCATGTCCGCAAACTCGCTTGTCAAATCTACGTTTGACATCTCAAGCGTACCCGGGTTCAGCAATCCGCCGGTACCTACGCCCGGTGTATGCCTAACCTCTATGCCCGAGTTTACCGTTACACGGTAAGTGTTCTGCCCCACTTTTTCAAGGCCGTTCGGGTTCGCGAATGTCGCCAAAGCTATCTGTCCTATAACCTGACTTTGGTTTGTCGTCTGGTCTATACCCACCACCTGACCGCTGCTGTTTATTGAAATGTCATAATAACTTGGGTTTAAGAAGATATTCGTCGGTATTGGGTCTCCTCCCGCGTCAAGTACAAGCGCGCCGGTTGAATCCACTTCAAAACCCTGCACATACGCGCCGTTTGAATCAACAAGATAGTGATTAACGTCCTGATAGAAGTTGCCTGCCCGGGTATACGACAGCTGCCCGTCGCTGGACATTATAAAGTATCCGTCGCCTTCAATCGAAAGGTCGAGCGAGTTGCCGGTATACTGCGGTGTAGATTTTGTATGCAGCACGTCTATTGTGGCGACCTGAACGCCAAGGCCTATCTGCTGCGGGTTTGTTCCGCCCGAGCCTGTGCCCGTTGTGGACGCCGGTTTAATTGTTTGGCTGTATATGTCCTGAAATACCACGCGGCTTGATTTATATCCTATAGTGTTTACGTTTGCAATATTGTTTCCTATAACGTCCATCTTTGTCTGATGGTTTCTAAGTCCGGTAACACCGGAGTACAGTGAACGCATCATGGTTTTATTCCTCCTGTTATGCTATTTGTGTTATGCTTGTCACGGGAATGTTCTGCCCGCCGACAACGGCAAATATGTCGCCGTCCTTTATTACGAGCTGTTCAACCTGACCGGTAATCGTAGTAACCGTACCGTCTTCGGCAGTGATTGCCGCCGACACCGTTTTCCCAATCAGATTGGCTCCCTGAAGTATTCTTGTATCCAAATTGTTTTCAATGCTTGAAGGGTCCATAACTCCGGCAACCTTTACGGTGTTGTACGTTTCTCCGCCTACCAGAACATAATTGACGCCGTTTTCATTAACTACACCGTCAACCTTGCCGAAAATCAGCCCTATGGAATCCTCTATATATACATATTTTCCAATCATGCCGTAAGCCTGGCTTGTAGCGAAGCTTTGGCTTAGCGTCTGAAAACCCTCAAGCAGCGAAAACTGCGCCATCTGCGCGAGAAACTCTCCGTGTCCCGCGGGTTCAAGCGGATTTTGATTGGCCATTTGAGCCACAAGTATTTTTAGAAAGTCCTGCTGGGACAGATTGCTGTTGCCCGTTGTTCTATTCAAGCTTTCAAGCGTCCTTAGGGTTGACGCCGCAGCCGATGTTTGATCTACCGACATAACCTTGCCTCCTTTTATTACGCCAGATACTCGACGGAGCTGCCGCTGTGAATGTAATAATCCGCCGCCGCCGCCGAATCGTAAAGGCTTGTTCCTGTCAGCCACTCCGGCGTATGCCTCCCGCCGCCTTTATCCGCTTGGCTTTGGCGGCCGTTTTGCCTGTAGGCCTCGTAACCGCCGTCCGCCGGCGTCTCGCTTTGATAAGAGATGTCTACGCTCGTTAAGGTTATTCCCTTATCTTTCAACATATCCTGCAAAGCCGGAGCATGCTCACATATCATTCCTTTAACCGACAAGTCGCCCGCCTTTACGGTCAACCGAATATTACCGTTTTCCATTGTCAGTTTAATGTTCAGTTTTCCGAGAAATTCCGGCTTTAACTCTATGTCGAATTCGTGCCGGCCGCCGTCGAATTGCGTTTTTATACTGTCAACAATACGCACGACATTGTCCCTGACAAAATCGGGCTGTTCGGAGATAACCCGCGGCTCGGCCGTTGTTTCGGCAACCGTTTCCGGAGCCTTTGCCCTTTGAACGCCTCCCGCCGCCGCCGCCGTTCCTTCGGTAATATCCCGCGCGTCCACAGCGTCCGGAGTAGTTTCCTTTGATTCTCCGTCTCCGCTTTGCCGCGCCGCGCCGGATATGCCGCCGTCCATTTTCGGCAGAGCGGCCTTTATCTCCGCTTCTTGCGCTTCGGCCGGACAGTCACGGTGTACGGCGGTTTCTTCGGCAGCCTGTGAATTTTCAAACACAGCGTGTTTAACTGAAAATACCTTCCGGTCAGCATTTTCAGCCGGCAGCGGCATTTGCGCTTTAAAAGACGGCTTTTGCATTTTTGCCTGCAGCAGCAGCTTTAAAAAGTCCGCCGCGCCGTCCGTATCCGGCAATACCGTTACGCTTTCAGCCGCCGTATTTGACGCCTTTTCTTTGTTGGTACTCTCGAGGGAGCCCAGATACTCTTTTACCTCGCTTAACACCCGCTGCAAATCAGAAGTATTAAGCTGTTTGTTTGATAGCATCCTTGCAAATTGCTCAGACAATTCACCTTCTTTAGGTTCCTTATCAACGCGCATCCATTCCGTAAGCAGGCCTGCCATATCGGCTGCGTCCGTCTGTTCCCGCGCCGCTTTGGGCAATGCCGGCAAAACGTCGTCTCCGGCTAATAAGAGGTTGTCTGTTTGATAATCCAGCAATCCGAATCCTTCGAGAATGCCAGCAATCCCTAAGTTAAGAACCGTGGAATTGATGACCATGCTGTTATCGTCCGTGTCGCGGTTTCCAAAAAGCGCTTGAAAGTTAATTGCTTGTTCGTTTTCGAGGCAGTTTTTCAGCTGTTGTTTAAACTCCGCCGAAACCGGCTTCATTTTTACTTGTTTCAAACCGCCGCCGCCAAGAACCATATTCGGAGCCGCAACGTTTGGTGTTTCTGCAAACACCGTTATTGCATCCAATTGTTGATCCCCTCCTTAACAATTTATTAAGTTTTTAAACAATCCGGCGTCGCCCCCTTTATTTTTTTTATTTCATCATTTCTGATAAAACACTCGTTGCAAGCTTGGTACTCATTTTATCAAGTATCAGAGCCGCTTTTGCTTCGTCCATCGCCTTAAGCAATTGAGCGATATAAGACACGGGTCTAAGTTGGCTTATGGCGTCTGCCGCCTTTTGCACATCCATCTTCTCATAAATATTTGCCGTGGCTTTTATACTGGCCTGTGCCTGCGCAAGCGCATAAACTTCCTCGGACTGTGTTTTAAAAGCCTCAAGCTGCTGCGCAAGAGTTTCCTCGCGTTCGCTTAAGTCTTTTTCGAGCAAAACCGCCTCGTCTTCTTTTCTATCGACATTTGTCTTCCTTTTCTCAAGTGTTTGTTCTAATTTTAATAACTGGGTATGCATTTTTTCCAATTCCTCGGCCGAGGGACCTTCATATTCTTTCTCAGCCGGAAGGTTCTCTTTTAAAATTGCAACCACAGCCTCCGCCGAACCGCCGACGTTAAAATAAACAACCATCGCGCCGGCGAGAATAAGCACTATTAAAAATACGCACGCGATTACCCCGCCGGATGATTTGCCGCCGCTTTTACGCGTTTGCGGTTTTGCCTCCGGTTTTTTCAACGCCGTTTTAGCCGGTTTTTCGGGCTTAAGTTTGGGCGCCTTCGGTTCTTTGGGCGGTTTGGGCGTCTTCTTCTTATCGGAAGCCCCCTGCTCTTCTTTTTCTAAAATATCTTCCCGCATAAATCCATCCTTTATGAAACAGTTACTTTATATGAAACCATGTCGTCTATAATCTTTCCGTTTTCCTTTTTGACTTCGTCAATATATTCCTTGTATTGCTTTTCGTACAGTTTATCAAGCAATTTTATCTCCCTGCGAACCTGTACAAGTTTTTTAACCCATTGTTCCTTTTCGTTTTCAAGATTGGCTATCTGTATTTGCACCGCCGCCATTTGAATCTTTGTACACTCAAAATAATTTCCGTAATCACCCGCGCGCAAAGCCGGCATACCTATTGATACCGCGTCGCAGAATTCAACCTTTGTCCTGTCAAAACAGCCCGCGAGTATGCTAAGCTCGTTTCTTAAAACGGCAATCCGGTTTTCCAATAAGTTAATTTGCAGTTTGTACTGCTTTTCCGTGCCTGTCTGCAAGTCGTACCATTGCTGCAGCGTGAACACAAATTGCTTCATAGCTTTAAACTCTCATATCATATATTTCATTTACGATTTCCATCGTCTGCTCAAATGTAAATCTTTCCGGCACCTGCTGCATAAGCAATTTGTTTATTTCATCTATCATGGCTATGGCCTCGTCTATTTTAACGCTTGAGCCCTGTTTGTACGCCCCGATTGAAATAAGATCCTCGGCATCCCTGTACGCGGCAAGCACTCCCCTTAAATATGATGTCATTTTTTGTTCTTCATCGCTCATAACGTCCGGCATAAGGCGGCTTACGCTTTGCAGCACGTCTATAGCCGGATAATGGTTGTTATTCGCCATTTTTCTCGATAGCACTATATGCCCGTCCAGTATCCCCCTTACCGTATCGGATATAGGCTCGTCAAGGTCGTCGCCTTCCACAAGAACGGTATAAAGTCCGGTGATTGACCCTTTGCCGCACATTCCCGCGCGTTCCAGAAGTTTGGGCATTATTGCGTATACTGACGGAGTAAAACCCCTTGACACCGGCGGCTCGCCTATAGCCATTCCGATTTCTCTTTGAGCCATGGCGAACCTTGTCAGCGAGTCCATCATAAGCATAACGTCCATACCCTGGTCGCGGAAATATTCCGCGATGGCGGTTCCCACCATAGCGGATTTTAAACGGACAAGAGCGGGCTGGTCGGAAGTAGCCACAATCAGTACCGAGCGCGATAGACCTTCTTCCTGCAAATCCTTTTCTATAAAATCGCGTACCTCGCGTCCCCTCTCGCCTATAAGCACAATCACATTTATATCCGCGGATGTGTTGCGCGCAATCATGCCAAGCAGCGTGCTTTTGCCTACTCCGCTTCCGGCAAAAATGCCTATCCTCTGCCCTTTTCCCAGCGTAAGCATTGAGTCTATTGCTTTTATGCCAAGCGGCAGCCTCTCCGTAATACGCCGCCTTTCGAGGGGGCTGGGGGGAGCGTTCATTATGGGATAAAACCCCTCGGGCTTAACCGGCCCCTTCTCGTCCATTGTATTTCCAAGACCGTCGAGAACGCGGCCGCAAAAATCCCTTCCCACGGCGACGCTAAGAGCGCGATCGTCGGACACCACATAACTGTTAGGGCCTACGCCGGACAGTTCCCCGAAAGGCATAAGCAGTATTTTTCTTTCTTTAAAGCCCACTACTTCGGCAAGAACGTACTGCTCTTTATTATCCGTGTATATTCGGCATATATCGCCAAGCTTGGCGGACATGCCCACCGCTTCCACCGTAAGCCCGTATACCTGGCTTACCCTGCCGCCGTACTCCAAAAAAGATTTGTCTTTTAATGCGCTTTTATATCTTTGAGTTTTAGGAAACATCTTAATCCACCTGTTCTTTAAGATGCTGTCGCGCCTTGCTTAATTGCCTTGATATGCCCGCGTCCACAATTTCTTTGTCTGATTCTATGATGCAATCGCCTCTTTTTAAGGACGCGTCGCAAATAACCTCAGGTTCCGCGCTTCCCGCTTCGGTTAAAATCCACGGCGGACTGTCCTTGAAAAATTTATCATAGTCACCGCGGCTTACATACAACACAAATTTGTCTGCTTTTTTTAAGCTTTCGACAGCATTTTTAACAAGCCCCTTATATGCTGTATCGTCTTTTTCAATAACAATATTTATAATCTTTTCCGCTATATCGACGGACAAATCAAGTATATCGCTTTGCAAGGCTTCAAAAAGACTATCCCTGTATTTTTCAAGCTTTAAAAGATTGTCACGAAAATCTTTAACTTGTTCATCATGTTTATCACGGGCCTCCGACATACCGTCGGTTACACCCTGCCGGCGGGCTTCCTCTTTAATCTCCTCGGCTTCCGCCAGCGCGTTCGCAATTATCTGCTGCGCTTTCACATTGGCGCTTTGCACGAACTCCATTGCCTTATCCCTAATTTCGGCCGGCAGCTGCGAATCGTCATTCAGCGTCATCTTTTCCGGCTTCGGCGGCTTTTTTGCCGTCTCCTTATGGGTTATGACAATGCACGACTTATTAATATTCATATTGTCAACAAGCGTTTTGTCGATTTTAAACAATTAACTCATCCCCCGAGTTGCGTGAGATAATAATCTCGCCGGAATCGTCCAGCTGCCTTATCACGTTTACAATCTTCTGCTGCGCTTCCTCGACATCCCTCACCCGCACCGGACCCATATATTCGATGTCTTCTTTTATCATCTCCTGCAGACGTTTTGAAATATTGTCGTATATAATCTTTGCAACCTCAGTGGTGGCGCCTTTTAACGCAACAGCCAAGTCGCGGTTATCAATCTCTTTTAATACGCGCTGCACCGCCTGGTTGCTGAGCTTAACAATATCCTCAAATATAAACATGCGTTTTCTTATTTCCTCTACCAGCTCGGCGTCTGTTTCCTCAAGCGCTTCAAGCAAATGCCGCTCCGTACCCCTGTCAACACTGTTCAGTATTGTAACAAGGCTGTCTATACCACCTGTTATCGTTTGGTCGGCAAAGCTTAAAGTAGAAAGCTTTTTTTCCAGCACCCTTTCGGTTTCCTTTATGTATTCGGGAGACGTTATTCCCATATTCGCTATGCGCGCAATAACGCTTGTCTGCTTTTCGAGCGGCAGCGCCGCAAGTATCTGCGCGGCGTGCTTTGGCTCCACATACGACAGTATAAGCGCTATGGTCTGCGGATGCTCATTTTGAATAAAGTTTAAAACCTGCGTGCTGTCGGCTTTCCTAATAAAGTCGAACGGTTTAACGCGAAGCGACGACGAAAGCCTTCCTATAAGGTCGTTTGTGCGCGCTTCCCCGAACGCCTTGTTAAGTATCTCCCTGGCAAGGTCAATTCCGCCCTCCGATATGTATTTTCTTGCTATGCACATTTGCATGAACTCGTCAATCACCGTCTCTTTAAGCTCGGGGTCAACGCGCCTCATGCCGGTAATGCTGAGCGTAAGCTGTTCTATTTCTTCCTCGGACAGAAATTTGTAAACCTTGGCCGCGTGGTCTTTTCCCATTGTAATCATCAGCACCGCGGCCTTTTCTCTCGGTGATAGCTTTTCCCTTGCCATTATTTGCTCCTAGTCCTCGTTAAGCCAGTTGCGCAGCAGATTGGCAACCGATTCAGGATTTTTTCCTATATAGTCCTCAAGTATCAAAAGTTTGTTATCGGTCTTGTCAAGATCCTCGATGCGTATATCGTCAAATGAAGGCCTTTGCGGTTCGCCGGGCGTAGCCTGATCGTCAACAATATACTCGAACCCGCTTTCAGTTACCGCCGTTTTACCGCTGTTGACAATCATTTTTATTGCCGCCGACAGTATTATCAAAACGACAATGGAGGCGGCGACAATAATTACAAGACGAAACGTCTCGGCGTCCTGCACTTTTTGGAGTATCTCCCGCTGCTGCAAAAAAGAGTCGTTTATCTCGTCCGTGCTTTCAACAGTAATAAACGGCAGCATGGCGACAGTGATAAGCGACTTATCCACGCCTATAGCGGTAGCAATAAGGTTTATTACTTCGTTTGTATAGTCGTCAGCTTGCTCACTGTTAATGATTACCGAAACGGAAAGCTCTTCAATTTGCCCCTTCGCCTGCTCTATTAATGTTTTGGTCTCATTTATTTCTAAGTTCGCTTCCCGTGATATGTTATAATATACGGCGTTATCGTTTCCCTCAAGCGCCGCTAAATATTCGGATGCCGCGCCGTTCGCGTCAATACCCGCCACATCCCCTTCGGCGTCGTTTATTATGGTTTCAACAAGCTCCTTCATGCTTACGGCAAGCCCTTCCGTTCCGTTCGCGGGCGGCTCGAACTCAATTGATTCAATCACTTTTGTGTCAAAGTTGAGCTTTACGTTAATTTCGGCCATTACATTTTTATCGCCGAATACCGGCGAGAGCAAATCTAAAACCTGGTCCTTAAGGCGTTTTGAAACGCTCGCCTGAAGACCCATCCTCGAATCAACGCTTTCAATCTCGTTATCGCCTTTAACGCTGTATTGATTCATCGCGGTGTCGGTAACGCTTATGTTTTCAACGTCAAGCCCCGAAACGCTTTTGGACATAAGATCGGCTATAGACTTAACCTCGTCTCCGGTAAGCCTTTGGCCGCCCCGCAGCTCAAGAAGCACCGCGGCCGTGGGCGCCTGCTCTTTTCCGGAGAAAACGTACGAGCTGTCTTCACCCAGGTCTATGTTTACCACCGCGTCTTCAACCTTGCTCATTTTCATTATTGTACGGCGCAGGTTTTCCTGCAGCTGGAACTGGTAATAAATCTGTTTTTCCATATCGGTCACGCCGAGGCCTGAAGCGTTTTGAAAGATATCGTAAGGCAGGCCGTTGCTTGGATATCCCTGCGCCGCAAGCTGCATTCGCACGGTGTCCGCTATCGATTCGTCCACAAGTATTGTGCCCGTGCCCTCGGCTATGGCGTCAACTCCCATGTCACCGAGCATGTCCAATACTGTTCCCGCCTCGGACGGGCTAAGGCCTCTGTATAAAACAGCGTAATTTTTTTGATTTAACACCACCGAGACAAGCACAAGAATGATAATAATTACCGCTATAAGTATAAACAGTCTTACCTTCTGGCCTTTTTCCATCTTTTTAAAAGCATCGTAAATTTTTGAGGGTATCTTCGTTATTGCGTTCGCCATAAAGCCTTCCCAATACATAAAAAAATATATTTATATAAATATAGGTTGATTCGCATTATTAATAAACTTTTTTTCTGTTGTTAATCAATAAATTGTTAAAGTCTTAACGCTTAATTACCGATATATCAACCGAAGGAGAAATATGAACGTTGACGAAGGCGCCAGATACGTTTGTTTTTCTTTTATAAATCACGCAAGGATGCGATTAAAATTTCAGGGAGGAAAAAATTATGCGTATTAACAACAACATTATGGCGATGAATACACATCGTCAGTACGCTATGAACAACACTAGCGTATCAAAATCAACGGAGAGATTGTCTTCGGGCTTTAGAATCAACCGCGCGGGCGACGACGCCGCCGGTCTTGCGATTTCAGAAAAAATGAGAGCGCAGATCCGCGGGCTGCAGATGGCGTCCAAAAACAGCGAAGACGCCATATCGCTTGTACAAACGGCTGAAGGCGCGCTTACGGAAACCCACTCGATACTTCAGCGTATGCGCGAGCTGGCTGTACAGTCGGCCACCGACACCAACGACGATACCGTTGACCGTGCCGCGTTGAACTCTGAGTTCGCCGAGCTCAAGCTGGAAATCGATGATATCGCAACCAAAACCACGTTCAACAACAAGGTTTTGCTTAACGGCAGCTTTGGCTCAACCGCCTCTGTGACGGGCGCCTCCGCCGTAAGGCCCGGCGTTCTCGGCGTTACCGATGTTAGAATCGAAGGATTCTCCGCGGGCGATACTATCAACATCACGCGCGTAGGCGCCGCGGGCACCGATTACATCTTCACGCTGGCTTCCGACGCCACGGCGGTAGTACAGTCCCAGCCGACAGGCGCGGGTTCAATCAACCTTGATTTTGGAGGCGGAAGAACGGTAAGCATTACAATGGCCTCTCATACCGCCGACTCGTTCAACACAACTTCTCTCGTGTTTACAGTATCCGGCACCGCCGCCCAGATACAGACAGGCGCGAACAAAGACGAAAGCCTGTCCATATCAATAGGCGATATGCGTGCCGCCCATCTTGGCTTGACATCCGCCGCGGTTGATTCGCAGAGCAACGCGAACGAAGCCATAGGCACTGTCAACGCGGCAATCAATGATGTTTCGGCGCAACGCGCTAATCTTGGTGCTTTGCAGAACAGGCTTGAGCACAAGATAAGCAACCTCGACACATCCGCAGAGAACCTGCAGGCAGCCGAAAGCCGTATCAGAGACCTCGATATGGCGAAAGAGATGACAGTATTCACCCAGAACAGCATACTTGTACAGGCTGCGACCGCTATGTTGGCACAGGCCAACGCAGCCCCGCAGAACGTGCTCTCGCTGCTCGGGTAAACGGCGCCACACACAGAGTCCATCCGACTCTCAGTCTAATAATAGGAACTGCCGGCTCGAAATCGGGTCGGCAGTTTCTTATTCATCTTTTCTCCGCTTCCGGCGAAATAAATAACGCGCGTATATGTAGCCATCGGTAATAATAAAAAACCCTCACGCTTCCAACGCACGAGGGCTTTAAGTTATCTCCCGTATATAAATATCAGCGGCTAAAAGAAATAGCCGGTGTTTTAGCCGCCGCGCGGTTTAAGTCCACTGTTTCATCTAAAAGTTCTTTGCGGAATATCCTCATTTCCTTTGGAGCCTTTATGCCTATCTTTACCCTATCTCCCTCAATTGAAAGTATCTCTATCACAACGTCTTGATTAAGCGTGATTCCTTCACCCGTTTTCCTCGACAACACCAGCATCCTGCTCTCCTCCTTTGTCAAGACTCTTCATGATTGCCTCGTATACCGGCCAGCGTATAGGCATTGTCTTCGCGTCAATAATTATCTGCTTTCCCACGCCGCGCACGGCGTTTATAATAATGGGCGCGGCGAGATTAACCGTCATATCCTCTATTTTATCCGGAATCACAACAACATTCATAACAAGCAAATCATTCTGACTTTCAACCTGCAGTTCTTCAAGCTCGTTTTCACGGATGTCTATATAATAATCATCCATTATCTCAAACGAGAGAATCACCGGCAAAGCAATGTATTTGTTTTCCGTTGACTGCAGCCAGTACACGGGCTTTGTCTGCGGCACCTCAAGAATAATAAACTGACGCAACTCCTCAAACCCGGGCAGCCCCTGCGGAAAATCAATCAGCTTTGAATCCTTGGTATCAAAAGAACCGAATCTATCGGTTTCAATGAGCATATCCGCCCCCCCTTTATTGCGTCTCTACTTTAAAAAATTAATCAGAGACGTCTGAACGATATTATTGCCTATCTGCAGCGCCGCCATATAAACAAATTCGGACATTTTATAATTCATTATGGCTTCGGCCTGGTCAACATCTTCGATATTAGATTTTATAGCCTCGTACATCAGCACATCGTCTTCGAACCGGTTCTGTATAAGCTCTAAACGGCCAACACGCCCTCCCACACTTGCGTCGACAGACATAACGTGTGTCTGGCAATCCTGCAGTTTCGCGATATACTGCGATATCTCTTCGGCGGAAGCGTCGTTTCTTAGCGCGTTGCAGAAATCGTCAAGCACAGTGTAAACATTATTATCACCCATTCCAAAAAGCTGCGTTCCCGTTGTTGATATGTCCATAACAACGTCAAAGCCTATTTCATATTGTATGGAAGCCTTATCTTCAGATAGCAAAGCGGGGTTTGACGCATCGATTAAATCAATCCCATTATACAAAATATTGCCCGAATCGTCCACAACAAATGGGGGCGACGTAACATTATATCCGCCGAAAATATATTTATCTCCCGATTTCGCGTTGCCTATGGTCAAAACATGATCGCGCAGCTGTTCAATCATTTCGGCTGTAGCTATTTTATCCTCCGGCGATAAAAAATCGTTGCTCATGTATACGGCTTTCTCATAAGCCGTTTTAAGCATATCGTTAAGCTCTAAAACCGAAGATTCCGTCTGTTCAAGCCATGTAAGCGATTTCTCCACGTTTCTTTTATACTGCTCGCTTTTGTAAATTTTAACGCGGGTCTGCATACTGGAAATAATCCCTATGGGGTCGTCCGAGGGCTTGGTGATTCGTTTGCCCGTAGCCATCTTGTTTTGCAGCTTATTTAATTCGGACATGTTGTTGCCCAAATTCTTTAAATACCCGCTAAGCATCATGTTGCTTGTTACGCGCATATTATTTGCCTCCTTTGCGGCTAGCGGCCCACAAGGCCTGTCCTGTTTATAAGCACGTCTAGCGCCTCGTCGATTGCCGTTAAAACACGGGAAGCGGCGGCGTAAGCGTGCTGATAGGTAATCATCTTAACCATTTCCTCATCAAGTGATACGCCCGAAACCGACTGGCGTCTGTTTTCAAGATTGTCAAGAATCGTTTTCTGGCTGTAGGTCATCTTTTGGCTTGTGGAGCTTTCGATAGCTATTTCCACAATGGTGCTTTTCAAATAGTTTTCAAAATTGCCGACGCCGGGTATATCCATTTTCGTCGAAAGCGCGGATAAAGCCAGCGCGTTTATATTGTTGCCCATCTGAGGGTTTGGCGCCTCCGAATCAATAAATACGCTTGACGCGGCAATGTTGTTTACGTTCGTCAATATCTGCGCCGAAAGCGCCAAGGTGCCGGCCGTTATGTCACCGTAACCTCCCGCGGGCACGTCGAAGAAATTTATTCCGGTCTGAGACGCCTGGGCGCCGTACGGCATTGTGTATCCGCTGCTGTGAACGTCATTAAAAGCCTCGGCCATAAACCTTGCCAGAGTGTTGAGGCTTTGAAGCACATACGGTATCCCAACATCGTCCGGAGAGTTGCCGTCTCGCAAAACCTTGTATGAGTACAGTACGCCGTCGCTGTAAGAAAAAGGCGTATCGGTGCCCTCATAATAAATTTCGTAATAATCCGGCTCGCCCGACACCTCTCCCGTAAGCGTCGGCCGGGCTTCAAGCAGCGTTACCGTTGAGTGGTTTACCAATTCAACGCCGTCGCAGTTTACAATAAAATAGCCGCTTGAATCCTCTTCGTATGTAATCCCTATAAGCTCCGAGAGCTGATCAAGCAACACGTTGCGTTTATCGCGTATATCATTGGCCTTCTGTCCGGACAGCTCATACGCGAAAATCTGCTTGTTATAGTTCGCTATGTTTGTAAGCAAATCGTTGACATCCCTAACGGTAACCTTCATCGATTCGTTATAAGTAGTTTGCAAATCCGCCAAACCCCTGTAATAATGCCTGAAGGTATCTATCATTTTCAAAGCGTTCTGCTGAACATTTGTACGTATTTCTTCGTTTACCGGGTCTATTGAAAGCTCGCTTACGCTGTTGAAAAAATCTTTCATGGCCGCCGAAATACTGCTGTCGGAAAGCTCGTTTAAAATGGACTCAATATACTCCAATTCCTCGGCGCGCGTATTCCAGAACCCAAGCGACGCGTTTTCCTTTCTAAGCTGCCTGTCTATATAATCGCTCCGTATCTGGTCTATAACGCATGTTTCAACGCCGCCGCCGATAATTGCTCTTTTATCGGTGGCTATATGCGAAGGCGCCAGGCTTGGGTCTATCGCCTGCTGCAATATGCGCTGGCGCGTATACCCGACAGTATTTGCATTGGCAATGTTGTGCCCCGTCAAAGTGATAGAGCGCTGACTTATCGCCAACGCCGACTTTGAGATTTCCAATCCAAAGAACATACTCATAATATTACCTCAAACCATTTGGTCAACCAACAAATTGCCGGTGTCGTGCCTGTCCATCATCGCGCCCGAGTGCGAATAGACCCCCAGTTTTTTGTTTAGATGACCGGTAAGCAGATTTACGCAAAATGCCGAGTATGCAAGGTGTGTATCGATAAGCCCTTTATTGATAAAGTTTTGCTCCGAAAGCTCTTCCAATACACTTTCAAGTTCTTTCTTTATGCGTTTAAAATCCTGCTTTATGTCATTGTCCAGCACATCAATTATGTGCTCGAGGCGCAGCGTCTCTTTGGGCATACGGCATAAAACCGCTATTTTACCAATAAGACCCTCACGCTCGGTTTCAAGCTGCTTTATGTTCTTAAGCGCAACCCATTCCTTTGCGACAATACGCTCAAGCTCCGCAACATCATTTTTAAGCAGGCTCTCTTTCTTATCGCCGGCCAGTGCAAGAATTAAACCGTATTCTTTTGTTTCTTGCTTCAATACCGCTTGAAGCGCTGTTATCAGCCGGTCCACAATAACGTCTCCTTTCATCTAAAACTGACGTCGCTATTTGCCTAAAATCTTCCGTGCCACTTTTACCCCCGGAACAGAATAAGTGTCGTTTCTTATTTGTCCGGCAACTTGGTTGATATGCGCAAGCTCCTCGGGAGAGCGCACATCCATCATATCCATCGCTTCCTTAAGCGCGTTGGAGAACATCTTCGCGCCTTCCGTAAGCTCGGCCCTGTCCGCGCCGGGCGCGGCTGCCGGCGCCGGTTTGGTTTCCCTGATATGCGTGTACTGCCTAAGCAAATCCTTTGGGGGTATAGAATCAATTCTCACAGTCAATCACCTCAAAATATATATATATAAATTATTTACGATAATAATCGGTATGCATTTTGCCCAAGCCTTTTGCGCCGTCTTGTTTTCTCTCCTCGGGAGGAACGTAAGCGCCTCTCAAATCGTACTCGAGCATTCTGCTGCATTCTTTGCAGTAACGGCCTGTGGATATCGAACGATTGCATTTCTCGCACAGCAGCATCCCGTTGTTTTCGGCTATCGTCAGGCGCCCCTCTTTTAAGTACGAAAGTATAACCTTCTCTGAAACGCCTGTTTCCTGCGATATCTCAACAACATTGGCGTTGGGGTTTTCGTATATATAATCACGAACCTTCTCAAAATCCCTTTCCATCCTCTCGGTGCAATCAGGACAGTTGTTGGCGCCGAATGAGTAAAACAACTTATTGCATATTCTACACTGTTTAACCTGCGGACCCATTTGTGCCTCCGTATACTTTATCGAATATTATTAGCGTTTGACGCCATTTGATCCCAGACGCTCACAGCCCTTCCCGCCAGCGAAAACGCCCTTTGCGCGCGAACCAGCATTGATAATTCCACAGCCAGATCTACATTTGACGATTCCATAACGCCCTGCGCTATACGCGCCGACGATTTTACGGGCGGTCCGGATACGTCCGTTTCGGTATAACATCCGTTTCCCCGCGCCGTCAGCCCTTCTTTATTTACAAAATCAACTATCTGCAGCGTCGCGCCCTCCGCGCCGTCGAATGCCACTAACCCTTCCGGACTTACCGTTATCTGTTCCGTATTTGCGGGCACGCTTATACGGTTGTTATCCGTATCCAATAAATAATTTCCTTGCGCCGTCACCAGATACCGTCCGTCCGCCTCGCTTGATATGCCAAAGCAGCCGCCGCGGGTGTACATTATCCCCCCGCCGTTGTCTTTAATAGTGAAAAAACCGTTTCCGTCAATATATAAATCAAGCGAATTACCGGTGTTTTGCGGATTCCCCAAAGTGAAATCCCGGGATGTGGAAGCTATCAAAACTCCCGCGCCCTGCCGCAGGTTTTCGGCGCTTGCGGTATTGGCGGGATTTATAAGCCGCGTGTACAGCGCGTCCTTAAAGCTCACTCTTTGGCTTTTAAAACCCGTCGTATTTATGTTCGCGATATTGTTTGCTATTGTGCTTACGCGATGCTGCTGCATCTTAATCCCAAGCCCCGCCGCGTATAAAGTCTGCATTCCGGCCACCCTAAACCCTTCCCACTTCGTTTACCGACTTTGCCAGCGATTCGTCGATTATTCTGAGCACCCGTTGGTTTAACTCATAAGCGCGGTTTATTTCAACCATGCTTATCACCTCGTCCGCCATATTGACATTGGAGCCCTCAAGATAGCCTTGCATAACCTTTGCGTTTTCGGCCTGCCTTACCGGCTGGTTCGCGTAGTTTAAATACAGGTTGCCGCCGGTTTTTCTAAGACCGGATAAATCGTCAAAAGTTACTATGCTGAAACTGTCAACCGTCTGTCCGTTTACGGTTACATTGCCAAGCGTGTCAACAACGAATGATTCGTCGCCAACATAAATTCGTCCGTTCCGGCCGGATACATAATAACCGTCACCGGTTATAAGACAGCCGTCATATCCTATAGAAAAACTGCCGTCGCGCGTGTATCTGTTTCCTTCAGGGGTCTGTATTGTAAAAAACCCCTGCCCTTCCAGCGCCAAATCCGTTGACCGTCTTGTTTCTTCAAGGTCTCCCTGCGAAAACAAAGTTGATATAACATCCACATGAATACCGGTATTTTGCGGACCTATAAACGCCGATTTTTTAAGCAGGTACGGGTCATTTAGATTTTTTATCAATAAATCCGCAAAAGACCGTGAGATAATTGTATCTTTTTTATAGCCTGTTGTGTCTATGTTGGTAATATTGTTCGTCAGGACATTCATTCTGGCTCTTTGCGCCAGCATACCCGTGCCGGCTATATAAAAGCTTCTGAGCATTTAATCACCTCATAAATACTTATCGGCAAAAGCGCAATGTCACTTTAGGTTTTTATTCAGCAACTATTGTACTTTCCTTAACTTCATGGCGAGAGAGACTTCGCGCACGGAAATACCAAGCTGCCGCGCGATATCGTTTATATCAAGCCCCTTTGCGCTCATATCCGCAACCTTATCGGGTATTTTAAGCTGCAGCCTCTCAATCGGCGAAAGCCCGTTAGCGGCAGCGGGTAAATTTTCAGTATCCGGCTCCGCCTCCGAATCCAAAGCGGCTTGCTTGTCTTTATACCCCTCCCGCTCCGATACGCCGGGCATTATGCTTGCCACAGCTTTGTACACTGCCCGCGCGTTGGCGCTTGCGGGCGTGATAACAGGAAGCGTTTCCGGCGCGGCGGCCTTTGAAAATATACCGTTTACTGTTTCGCTGTCCTTTTGCGCCGCCCCGCATACGCGTATGGCCTCGTCAACCAAATTCATTATCTCCGCTTTGGCTTTTTCCGCCTCGGTGCGGGCTTCTTCGGTAAACTCTTCAAAACCGGCAAGCAAATCTTCTATGTTTTGATAAAGCTTAAACAGCCTTTGCTCCTTTTCATGGGCATCGTTTTGTTTTTTAGAGCTTTTCATATTCGCGGCGCGGGTAAACCTTCCAAAGAGCCATATGCCAATACACAACAGTATAAATACGTATGTTGCAAAAGCGTATTCCGTTATACCCATATCAATAACTCTCCTTATTTTATCCGCGCGCTCTGGCGCTCTCATATGCCCCGGCAAACAAAAGTTTAGAGCGCAGTCTCATTACCGCTTTGGAATGTATCTGCGATATTCGCGATTCCGAAACCCCAAGCACGGACGCTACTTCTTTTAAAGTCATTTCCTCATAATAATACAGCGTTACCACTAGTCTTTCTTTTTCCGGAAGATTATCTATTAAATCCCCCAGTATCTGTATCATCTCTCGGTTTTCCACTTCCTCTTCGAGAGACAACCCCTGGCTTTGTATGTTAAGCTCCCAGATATCGTTTTGCATCAGCTCTTCAAAATGAATGATATTAAACATTTGTGATTTTCCGAGCGTACTATGAAGGTCGCTCTCGTCAATATTAAGGTAATCCGCCACCTCTTTATCGGTCGGTTCGCGATTCAAACGGTTTTCCAGATCATAATAGGCCTGGCTTATAGCTTTTATTTTCCGCCGCAGGCTTGACGGCGCCCAGTCCTGTTTGCGTATATTGTCAATAATCTCTCCTCTTATTCTCATTGCCGCGTAGTATTCAAACTTTACGTCGCGTTTTAAATCATACTTTTCGACAGCGTCCATAAGCCCTATTATACCGCAGCTTAACATATCGTCATAGTTGCTGTACGCCTTATACACCGGCATAAGCCTCAATACAATGCTTTTGACCTGCGGAAGATAATGCAGCACCAGTTCATTCTTGTTTTCCAATGTTTTTCCGGCGGCATATTTTTGCCATAACTGCTCCGCGCTTTGTTTTGTGCTCATCTTTTCACTTCCTAGCGCCCTTTTTACGTGCTAATATCTGCTGACGCATAATAAAGCGTCCCAAATAATTTCTATCGCTCTCAGAAATATTGATATACATCAGTACCATTTTTTTAGGCTCGCTGTCATTGTAGGGCTGCTCGCAGCGTAACACCTCCGCTTCAAATATTCTTTTTTCGGTGTCTGTCATATTAATTTCCGCGTACAGCTTTGTACCTTTCGAGAAGATTTCAAAACACGTAAGCAGTATGCCGTGTTCGGATATGTCAACTGTTTTGGCTTTGTGTTTTTTCTTTTCCTCATCGTCCACCCGCCATAGCTGCACTTTAAGTATAATGGGCAGCCGAAAGCTCGCGCGGCGCTGAGACCTTTTCAACTCCGAGATAATCAAAAGCCTGCAAAGCTGCAGCCTGCCTTTTATAAATCTTTCCTGCATCCTCGCGTCGAACTCGAACACTCCCGAGGAACGGTAAAACCTTACGTTTATTATGTCATCCTGTAAAATAGGCACCGGCAAACCTTTATCCGTAGGGTTAAGCACAGTAAAAGTATCACCCGTAATATCCTGCAGCTTGGTCCTGTACGTCTGTCCGTTAATATAAAGCTCAAGCAGCTCGCCTATTTTTATGTTTTTTTCCAGCCGCACAATAATCTACTCCTTCACAGCGTCATTTTTCGCAATAAACTTTTCAAGAAATACGGCTAACCCGAATTTCCTGCGCTCGGCGGGAGGTATGCTCAAGAATCTTTGTACAAGCACGTTTAGCTGTGCCGACGCGGCGCATTTGGGATGACCGATAAGTATAGGCACTTGTTTTTTAATTGCGTGCTGCATGTTTATATCACGCGGAATAACCGCCAATTTGCGCATTTGTATATTCGTATTCTTCTCTACAATTCGTATCAGCCCGTCCATTACCGATTCTGCCTCGCGCATATCGTCGGCCTTATTAAGGACAAGGCTTACCGTCGGATTTTCGCCCTGCTCGTGAACCATTTTCAAAAGCGCGTACGCGTCCACAATAGCCGTCGGCTCCGGAGTTGTGACAAGTATTGTTTCATGGCTCGCGTTTATAAGCCGAAGCGAATTGTCCGAAAAACCCGCGCCGGTATCAAATATTATAGTATCACAGGCGTTTTCAAGCTCTAAAAGGCTGCCCACCATATGCATAAGCCGGTTCGAATCAAGCTTAGTCAATTCATAAACGCCGGAGCCGCCCGATATAAACTGAACGCCCTCAAGCCCTATTTCAATAATTTCGCCTATCTTCCTGCGGTTTTCAATAACGTCCATCAAATCGTACCTGGAATGCACTCCAAGCATAACGTCAATATTAGAGAATCCAAAATCCGTGTCAATAATAAGCACCCTGTTGCCCCGCCTGTTAAGGGCAATGCCAAGGTTCAGCGCGAGGCTTGACTTACCAACGCCTCCCTTGCCGCTTGTGATGGTTACGATTGTTGTTTTTCTTTTCCGCACATTCATCTGCCTGCGGAGGCTTTCAGCCTGATCCATCATAATACAACCTCTCGTCTCCCTATGATATTGTCCGCCAGCTTCTCGGTATCCACCTGGCTGATATCATCGGGTACATTTTGTCCCATTGTAATATACGACAGCGGCTTTTTCGCATAGTCTGCTATATTCAGTATGTTTCCCCACGAACCCACTTCATCAAGCTTTGTCACTATAAGCCTGTAGTTTGGAATAAACGAATAATTCCGTATTATATCTTTGCATACCCTGCTGCCGGTCACAATGCTTAAAACAAGATATATTTCATCCACATTCGCGGCGGCAATGTAATCTTGGAGTTCTTTTCTGTAAGAAGCGTCGCCTACGCTTTTTCCCGCCGTGTCTATAAGTATCACGTCTTGACCCGCGAGGGCCTCAACAGCCGTTTTCAGCTCTTTTGCGTTGTAGGCGGTTTTTAGCGGTATGTCCATTATATCGGAATATATCCTCATATGCTCCATAGCGCCAACCCTGTAGGTATCCATGTTGATAAGCCCGACTTTCTGGTTCTGGTCAAGCGCGAGCCGTCCCGCCAGTTTTACAAGCGTTGTTGTTTTCCCCGCGCCCGTCGGCCCCGCAAACATAAGCACCGTCTGCTCAAACTTTTTAAGCTTTATAGATATCGGCTCACCCAGCCTGTCCATAACAATCTGCTGCGCCACCGCGTCGAGTTCCAAATCTTTTTTGCTGCGCACGCCATGCGTTAAAGTCACAAGCTCATGCGCCAGATCCTCGCATACGTCCCTGTCCAGCAGAGCGTGATATAAATCCAGCAATTCGGGCGGTAAATTAAGCGAATTATCGCGGGTGTTTATTCTCATCCTGTTGCTTATATCCGCGACGATGCTTTTAAGCGATTTGATTTGCTCCGCCAGCGGTTCAATAGCGGCGTCTTTTTCGACAGCGGGCGCTTCCGGAGTTGGCTTTAATACTGGCGCCGCCCTGTTGGGTTCGTAAGCCGCGACAACCTCCACATTCTTTTTTAAAATGCCGCCTATGCCTTTGCCGCGTACATGCTTGCTGTCCAGTATTACCGCGTCAGGACCGAAATCCTTGCGAATTTTCTTTATCGCTTCCTGCATATCGGACGCTACAAATCTTTTAACAAACACCTAGAAACTCACCGTCCAGTCTGAATAGATTTCAACATTCTGCTCAAGCTCGCTGTATGAAAGCACAACCAGTTCCGGATAAACCTGCGCAGAGAGGTTTTTGATATGTTTACGTATCTGCGGCGATGTAATCACCATTGGCGGAATACCAAGGCTTAAGAAATGCTCGACCGCGTCTTTTAGATTGCCGAGCATCTGCTGTATCTGGGAAGGCTCGAGAGCAAGCGCGGAGCCCTTGTCTGTTTGCCTTATGCTGCCGGATATCGCTTTTTCAACGTCGGGGTCAAGCGTGATCACGCGCGCTTTACCGTCCGGTATAAAGTTTTTGGTAATCGCCCGTTTCAGCTTCTGGCGCACATACTCTGTCAGCAGCTCGGTGTCCCGCGTTATATTGCCAAAGTCCCCGAGTATTTCGAGTATGGAGCCTATATCGCGTATGGATACGCCCTCGCGTAAGAGATTGGCAAGCACCTTTTGCACTTCGCCCACGGTGAACATTTTGGGCACCACTTCCTCAACAAGAGCGGGCTGCTGGCTTTTGATATTGTCTATTATAGTCTGAACCTGCTGGCGCCCGAGAAGCTCGTCCGCGTGCCGCTTTATCACTTCCATCAAGTGCGTTGAAATTACGGAAGGCACGTCAATAGTCGTATAACCTTTCAGCTCCGCTTTCTCCCTGTCCTTTTCCTCAATCCATAAAGCGGGCAGCCCGAAAGCCGGCTCTATTGTTTCTATGCCCTCCACAGGCTCGTCCACGTCTTCGGGCTTTAACGCAAGATATCGCCCAAGCATAACGTCGCCGCGCGCCACGTCAAGACCTCTTATTTTTATTACGTATTCCTTGGTGCCAAGCTGTATGTTATCGCGCAGCCTGACTATAGGCACTATAATGCCCAGCTCAAGCGCGCATTGACGGCGTATCATAACCACGCGATCAAGCAAATCGCCCCCCTGCGACGCGTCAACAAGCGATATAAGACCGTAGCCGAACTCCATCTCTATTAAATCAACGTGCAGCAGCGATGTAACGCTTTCCGGCTTGCGTTTTTCGGCGGCGGTGGTCTCGGCTTCCGTTTTCTGTTCCGCCTCTTCCATTCTGGTTTCACGCCGTTTACGCGTATACCCCGCAATCACCAGCACTATCGCTATAAGCAATATGGGTATGGTGGGCAGCCCGGGTATAAACCCTATAAGAGAAAGCATCCCGCCAAGTATATAAAACACAAGCGGCTGGCCGAAAAGCTGTCTTGAAACATCCTGCCCAAAACTTTTTTCGGTCGCGGAACGGGTAACAATAATGCCCGTGGCTATCGAAATAAGCAGCGCGGGTATCTGGCTGCACAGCCCGTCGCCTACCGTCGCAAGCGTATATACCTGTATAACCTGATCAAAGCCCATGCCGGAGCCGGTTAAGCCTATAATAATACCGCCTACTATATTTATTACGGTGATTATAATGCCTACAATAGCGTCGCCCTTAACAAATTTAGACGCGCCGTCCATAGAGCCGTAGAAATCCGCTTCCCGCTGTATGTCCTGTCTGCGTTTCCTCGCCTGTTCCTCGTCAATAAGTCCGGAGCTTAAATCGGCGTCTATCGCCATCTGCTTGCCGGGCATCGCGTCAAGCGTAAACCGCGCCGACACTTCCGCGACGCGCTCCGCGCCCTTTGTGATTACGACAAACTGAACCACAACAATAATAAGGAAAATAACAAACCCCACGACCAAATTGCTTCCCACAACAAAGCTGCCGAAAGTTTTTATTACGTTTCCGGCGTCTCCGCCGTTGCTTAATATAAGGCGCGTAGAGGAAATATTAAGCGCCAGCCGCAGCAGCGTCACTATAAGCAGCATCGTCGGATAGGTTGAAAACTCGAGCGTCGTTTTAGTATAAAGGGTAATAAGCAGTATAAGAAGCGATATCGCTATATTCGCAATCAGAAAAAAGTCCATCAAGCCCGGAGAAAGCGGCAGTATAATGATAAGTATTATTGCCAGCAGCAGAACCGCCACGAGAATGTCCGTAAATTTCACGCGCGCCCCCCCTTGTTCTTTAAGCGGTATACATAGGCCAAAACCTCGGCAACCGCCTTATACATTTCCTCCGGCACCTCGCCGCCCACCTCGCAGAAAAAATACAGCGACTGAGCAAGAATCTTGTTCTCCACAATTTCCACCAAATTCTTTTTTGCTTCCTCTTTTATGCGCTTTGCCAGGTAATCCATGCCCTTCGCGACGACCACGGGCGCCGTGTTTTTGCCTTCCTTATATGAAAGCGCCACCGCGTAATGCGTCGGGTTCGTTATAACAACGTCAGCGTCTTTAACCGCCTGCACCATGCGCATCCGGCTCATCTGGCGCTGCTTCTGCGCGATTTTCCCCTTTATAAAAGGGTCTCCCTCCGTAAGCTTGTACTCGTCCTTAACTTCCTGTTTTGTCATCATCAAATCTTTGTTGTATTTCCAGCGCTGAAACATATAATCAAACGGCGCGAATATAGCGAGCGCTATTCCAAGGCTGAAGGCGACCGATATAAGGGTATCGGTAAAACCCGCCGCCGCCTTTGCGACATCTTCGTGCATAAGCCACGCGAACCCGTTTAGATTCTTCTCATACTCCCCATAAGCCACCACGACGAGAATCGTTATCTTTATTATCGCTTTTGCGAGATCGAGAAGCGTTCTCATCGAAAAAATCCGTTTTATACCCGCCGCCATGCTTATACGCTCAAGCTTTGGCTGCAATGCTTGTGTGGTAAACACGAACCCGACCTGCACCACGTTGAACAGAATTCCGCCTATAAAAGCCGCCAGCAAAAGCGGTACCATAACCTGCAAAAACATCCACGCGGCGTCCGTCATGTATCGCGACACGGCCGCTATGGAGAAATTATCGGGCGCGTCGGCGGTAAAAAAGTGTGTCATAAGCTTTTTTATATTAGACACCATACCCGCCCCGAACACTGCCAGCACCCCGAAGGCCAGCATTAAGGATAATGCGGTGATTACCTCCGTGCTTTTATATACCTGTCCCTTTTCTCTTGCTTCCCGTTTTTTTCGCGGTGTTGCTTTTTCTGTTTTTTCTCCGGATTGCTGCTGCGGGCTCATCCGGCAAGCCCCGAAATCATGCCGTCTATCGAAACAAACATGTTTTTAAACAGCGTGTCCGTAAAGTGAATAAAGACGGGCAGAATAAGCAGCAGCATTAAAAAACCTATCGCTATTTTTAAAGGTATGCCCACTACAAATACATTCATTTGTGGTATAGCCCGCACTATAAACCCCATCGCCACTTCTCCAAGCAGGCCGGACGCTATAAGCGGCATGGCCACGTTTACCGACAGCAGGAACGCAAGGGCAAACACCTTAAGAGCAACCAGGCCAATAACCGGATTAAGCGCAACCCCGCCTACCGGTATGTGCCCGAATGTGCCGCGGATAATATGTATAAGCTTTATATGCCCGTCAACGCCGAAAAATGTTATAAGCATAACCACATACATAAGGTTTCCGGTAACGGGTACGCTTATATTGCTTTGCACGTCGAACACATTTACCATGCCGAATCCCATCTGCATATCCATAACCTGTCCCGCCGTTTGTACTATTGAGAAAAACAGCGTTGTCACATAACCAAGCGCCAACCCAAAGAGCAGTTCCTTAACGCAAAGAAGTATAAAATCGGCCGCCCCTCCGTACAGCACAATGCCGCTCGGCTCCGCAGCAAATGTTATGTAAGTAACCAGAAGGCAAAAAGCTATTTTCAGCATATTCGGTATATTATGCCTGCCAAATAGCTT
>Ga0265293_10003158_pt1 | contig 31133 bp, 31 predicted proteins | sample Munlanlewell138R_FD_192505 | JGI IMG/M metagenome (GOLD analysis project Ga0265293, IMG submission 192505) | Leachate microbial communities from a municipal landfill in Southern Ontario, Canada - Leachate well 138R | ecosystem: Engineered > Solid waste > Landfill > Unclassified | place: Canada... | reverse complement strand
AAAAATATTCTATAAGTTTTATAGTTTTTTGCCTACTATGCTTTGCGTTTTTCCTATACGGATTTTTAATAGTCATGAACTAGTTATAATGATTATTTAAATCACTTCAACCGTTCTAGACCCTTTTATTTTATAAAACTTATATAGACTTGTTATAAATACATTCTACAATATATAATTATATTATCTAATGATTTACCTAATTATTTCAATAGAATTTTTAGCCTGGTTAATTATCATTCAAAAAGCACCACCAAATAAATATAGTTAGATTCCTTCATTCCCTAACTAAATTAAAAGATGCTGCAAGCACAATGATGTAAAAAAGGACAAATAATTCAAGAGGAAAGAGTAAAAATCTATATAATAATGAACTACAAAATATTGTTTATTAAAAACAGAAAATATCATATCTAACTGTTTTTCAAAATAATTTATCACTACTTTTTGTTAAAAAAACAACAATTTAAAAACATATTTTGTTGCAAAATAAAATTGATTTTATAATATTTACTTGATTTTATTCTTAACAAGAATTTATGAAAACTAACAAAAAACCAAAAATTGGAAGATGGATTTTATTGTTTTTAATAATTGTTTTTGTTCGAAAAATATTTTACAGTCCTATAAAAATAGATTCAAGTTCTTTGGCGTGAGAAGTGCTTATAAAAAAATGAGATAATTTCCAGTCTTTTACAAAAAACTTAGCAAAACCCAAACAATTTGCGCTAAAGTTTTATGTATATTTTCACAAAGATTCTATTGATTTATCTAAAATACAAGAGTGAACTTATGTTTTTTCTGGTGAATACTCAAAAGCTGAATTCTTAGATGTAATTGCTCAATGACCAAAACAAACTTACAAAAAATATACTGTTTTGGAAGGATGGTCTATATACGATATTGATTTTGATTTATCCAAAAAATGATTGATCAAAACTGGTGACTATATTTCATTTGTCACAAATTCAGATATTATCTCAAAATATGTTCAAAGATATGAGTTTTTATCTTATACAAACAAAAGACTCTCTTCTCTAGAATGATTTTTGTATCCTGACACCTATCATCTAGATATAGAATGAAATTTTATTGATCAATTGGTGTATTTACAGTTAGACAATTTCAATAAAAAAGTTTGGACTAAATACTCACAGCAAATAAAATCTTTTTCTAAATTAGATTGGTATGATTTACTTACTCTTGCTACTGTAATAGAAAAAGAAGAAAAAAATAATTTAAACAAAGCAACTATTGCTGGAATTTTTTTCAATAGATTGTCCAATTGAATGAGATTGGATGCTGATATTACTTTATGTTATGGTCTAAAAGAGCCATATGAAACTTGTACTCCTGCTTTTATAAACAAAGCAATTTATGACAAAAGTAATTTATACAATACAAGACAAAATGGAGGATTACCCCCACAAGCAATAGCAAATCCTAGCGCAGAAAGTATTGATGCTGTGCTAAATTCCAAAAAAACAGACTATTTTTTCTATTTACATGATGCCAAAGGAAATATCCATTATGGAAAGACTTTAGCTGAGCATAATGACAATAAAAATAAGTATTTGAGGTAATGGCAATTAATGATGTATTTTATTTTGTAAGCATGTATTTTTTTGAAACAGGTGTTTTAAATGTATTTTTTTTGTTTGTTTTTTATGATTTGTTTTTTTCTCAAAAATTCAGAAAAATCTTTTCATAGAGAATATATTAAATAAATTTATTTTATTCTTTATAGTTGTCAAATGTATTGCTTCATGGTAATGGTTGCCAAGTTCTTACTACATCTTCACAAATAGGAGTCCCAGCAACAGAATCATGGCAATTTTTAGCACAGTAAGCATAATTATTATAAGCGCTTGACATCATATTTATAGCCCAATTCTTACAACCCTCATAATTTGTAAATATAGGTCAATATACAATATCCGAATCTGCATTTCATCCATCATAATATGCGCCTTGCCATGACGACTTACTACCACAACCAGCGAGGAAAAGGAAACCCAACAAAGAAAGAAGGAATAACTTTTTCATAATATTGAATTAGAAAATAAAAATTATTTTTCTTTGATGACTTCTGTTTCTATTCTTTTTAATTCCTCTTTTCGATAATCATTGCTAACATACGGTCACAATACAGTAGATGCTCATGCTAGAATGTATCGAGAATCTTTATTCTGTTTAAATTCATACCATTCGTTTAAGCTCATAGATGATAACATCATATTTTTTTGATAATGATCTATACAATAATCTACTACAAAATAATAATCGTAATTTATGTCATTTATTTTATTTGATATTGTCTTTATTAATTTAGCTGTGATGCTATCTGATAGGGCTACACTTCTTTCTATTGCTCAAGCTTCTTTTAATCTTTCTATAGAATTCAAAAGTTCTGTCTTATTGTGATTGATTTCTTTATATATTGTTGGCTGCCCAATTTGAAAAATTCTAATTAACGATATAAATATTAATATGATAATCACTCATACGATTATTTTCTTGAACATTATGTCTGATTAAATAATAAATCAAATCTACAATACCCATTTTGCTTCTTTTTGTAAAAGAAGATTGTCCCATAAGTGCAAAAATACCCCTCAAAAAAATATATTAATTCTGCTTTCTGTTCCGGTTTAGTTTTTTTAGATACACGAATATGTTATAAAATTTTTTCTGTGTTGGATAATTTGTTTGTAATATATATCTTTTCACATTATGCGAAACGTTCTGTACAGAGTGTTGTATTTTTATCTAAACTGAATATTACTTCATCCAAAACTACCAAAATCTTCTTCTTCATCTTCAAAATCATCTGACTCGTTTTCTTGGCATTTTGGACACTTTTTGCTAAATGGTTCCTCGAGTTTGATAGCACTGAGTATCATACTTTGTATGTCTATATTTTCATTTTTGTCGATAAGATAGGTTTCGTCATCTGATTCTTCTTTTGGGTCTATTTTTTTTTGAAATTTTGCTTGGTATTCTGGTATCAAAATTTCTCTATGGTATATTGTAGTACATTTATCACATGGCTCTACCATAGTGCAATTTAAATCTTCTAGAGTAGTCAATAATGAATTTTCATCAAAAGATTGTATGAGAATTTTGCCATTTATGCCATCTGGTCATAAATTTTCTAAAGCATCTAGTGTTTCCTTTTCAAAGATTATTTGATCTCTTTTTCATGCTGATAACAATAAATCTCATACGTTGATTAAAAATTTTGATTTTTTCATTGGATTTAGTTTTGAAATTAATATAAGTAAAATAATATAGCTTGATGCTATAGATATATTATATATCATTTTGTAAACAGTTTTCAATGAAAATTATGAGAAAAATTAACAAATTACAAATTAATGAATTAAAAGATTTTAAAGATATTTTTGATAGATTGTTAGAATATGTTTTTGATGATAAAAAAATTTTGATCGCTGTGAGTGGATGACCAGATAGTATGTTTTTGAGTGTGTTGATTTACAATTATTTTATCCAAAATCAATTAGACCTAAATAATTTGTTTTTTATTCACTGCAATCATAAAACCAGAAAAGAAACCGAAGAAGAACAAAAGTTTATTAAAGAATTTTTTGATTGATTAAATTTGAATATCACCATTTATAGCAGGAATGAAAAAAAAACTGAAAATTCATTAAGAAATTGGAGATATGGCGAATTCCAAAAAATTATTGATCAAAATCATATTGATTATATTCTTACTTGACACAATTTGACTGATCGTATAGAATCTAGTTTTATGAATGTTTTTCGTGGATCTGGCTTAAATGGCTTTTTATCTATGAAATTTATAGACCAATCTCCATTGCTTCAAAATGTAAAAACGATTCGTCCTTTACTATCTTTTACAAAAATTCAAATAGAGGATTTTTGTTCCAAATTCAAGATTCCTTTCTTTATTGATCAGAGCAATTTAGACTCTACTACAAGTTTAAGAAATAAAATTAGACTAGAGTTATTCCCTCAGTTTGAACAACTATCAAACTCAAAAGGGTCTTTTTATCAAAGTATGTTCAATATCTACTCAGAACTTGAAAATCAAGAAGAACAAAGCTTTTGAAATTTAATAGAAATCAGAAAATCAGCATATTGGAACAGCAATTATGCTTTTTTGCGAGATATCCCACTTCCCAAAATATCTCAAAACATAATCTTACAAGTTCTAAAAAAATTAAACTTATCATCCAATATTACAGAAAAAACATTAAATGATTTATATGCTTTTTTTCAAAATTCAAAACAAGGACACAAATATATCAATGGAACTTATTTTTTTCTTTCTCATTCAAAAATCTATATTATCAAAGCAAAAGAAAATTTCTGGAAAAAGCATATTGAAAAAAGTATAATTATTAATAAATTGTGAAAGCTAGAAGTTTGAAAAGAAATTGTTTCTGTTGATAATTCAGACACTATTTGACTAAAAATCAGATATCCTAAATCTTGAGATAAAATTTGAAATAAAACTTGGTCTAAATATTGTATCAACAAACAAATCCCTATTTTTTGGAGAAATTTTATACCAGTTATAGTTAGTTCAAACAATATTCTCAAATATTTTTATTCACAATAATTTATAAAATGGAAGCTTTATTAAATGATATTATAATATATTTTGATGGTTTCTTTTGATTTTGATTATTCAATACTAGATTGCTACTTGTTGCTATTTTAATAATAATTTTGATTATCTTTTTGGTTTTAATAAAATTACTGAAAACTAAAAAATTAAAAAACCAAGAAAATTTGATTTATCAATATGATAATATTGTATATTTAGTTTCATGATATAATTACCAAACTTGAACTAATGATGCTTCATTAATGTTTAAAGAGATTTTTAGCAACAAACAACCAAGCTATATGGCCAATCACAAACTAATATTTAACTCTATTCAAAAATTAGAAAAAGAGTTTTGAAAAAAAATTATTCCAGAAGAACATTGGAACACAATAAACAAATTGACTAAAAAAGTAAAATTTTTTCTTTTTCTTTTCAAACTTCTAAAAATCATAGCAATAATTATTCTACTGTTGCTTGTGTTGTGAATATTGTATTTTTTTATACTTAAATAGAAGTTTTTTATTGAGATTCTCTTGTGCTTCACAGCTTACTTTCTCGCTTATCCATTCATGTTGAAATTTGATTTGCTGCTATCTTTTTTTGTCATGCTTTTGAAATAGTTGATTTGAGTGCTTCTTGTCATGGTTTCATGCTTTGTATGATAGGATTGCCTATTGTTTTTTCTATTTCTGATTGTTTGTTTTGATTCATTTTTTTTTAATAAAAAGTAAATTTATATATTTTCTATATAAGAAAATCATCAAACAATGTCAAGTTAATCTTGATTTTTTATTTAAGTTTTATACACTTCATGATTGTTAACAAAATTAAATAAAAACTTAAAAAGAAAGGAAATTTATGTGTTGTAAAGTGAGTGAATTAAGAAAAATGACCTCTCAGGAGGTTAATCAGATGTTAAGAAAATCAAACCCTTGTTTGTTTTTGGATCTAGAGGGAAGAGATTTTTCTTTTGAGACATCAGGAGGAAATTGTTATCAAATTATGGAGTCTATAACAATTGTACCAACCAAAATGAAGCTTAATTGGTTGTGCAAAATGATACCTCATAAGGAGGTAAAAAGGCTTTTTAAGGACTGTGAAATCAGTCCTCTGATAATTGAAGAAATAAAAAAGGAGTTTCCACAAATTAAATTTGTGGTGGAAGATCCTCCTTTTATTCACAGAAAATAGAAAATTTTAAAAAGATAGTCAATTTTGTTGGCTATTTTTTATTTTCTCTTGATAATTTATCCATAAATAATAAACAAGAATTGAGTATTTTATCTTTATTTTTTTCAAAAAAAAATGAAAAGATTTTATATGTTTTTGTTTGTTCTATTTTCTGCTTTCTTATTTACTTTCACAAAAGCACAAGTAGAATTAAGCCCAGTATATAGTTCCGATAGATTTCAGCCATCAGACAAATTTCATGCTTGATGTGAAAATCAACTGGATATTGTTTTTTCTCTAAACTATTCCAACATTATCTGAGTAAATGCAATTTTGGAGTACAATTCCAATGAAGTAGAAATATTGAAAATTTTAGCAGAATGAGAAAAAGAAAACAATTTAAGTTATGTTGTAGAGTCAAATAAAATCATTTTTAATAAACTAAAAACTCAAGACTCTGGGTTGGAAAAAGTAGTTTTCAAAATATTTTTCAAGGTAGATCCTAGCTTAATTTCTAGTGATTTCCGTTTTTCTGATGGTAGTTATGTTTTGGACACCAAATGAAATATGCTAGAATTAAACAAAAATTACAGTTTTCTATTTGAAGCTGTACCAGAATGTGAACCAGATATTATCGCTCCCACTATAGAATTACTATTCCCCGTTTTACAGCCTTGAGAATTTATAGCTTTGGATTCTTATTATCAGTTTAATATTTATGATCTATGAAAGTGAGTAAACAAAGATAAGGTTTATTTTACAATTGATGATATCAAATATGATTTATCCAATACAGAACACGAACGAAGTGGAGATATTCTTACCATATATCCAAATAACTGGTTGCCACTAGATTCTACAATAAAATTGAATATTGAAGTTTCTGATAAACAAGTTTATGGAAAAGCAAACACAACAAAAAAAGAATATTCATTTAAAAGTTCAAATGAACTAAATTTATTAAATGAAATAGATCCTGTCCAATTTAGAAAACTTGTAAACAAAGAAAAATATTATCAATGATCTCAAGCAGAATGTGATTGGTTAAAACAACAGTTTATAAATTCAGAAGAAAGTAATCAAGATACAATTTTATCTATCAACAAAAGACTAAGTTGTGGTGATTTAGACAATTTAGACAAAGTATCAAGTTTGGAAGAAATAGAAGATCAGCTGTGATTTTCTGTATTTTCCATATTATGACGATTTCTATTTGGATTAGTTTTCTTTTTTATAATATTTAAACGACTTTCAAAAAAGTAAAAATAGATTTGCAATTTATGCAAAGATTACTATCTTGAATGTGTTATTTTTATTTCTAAAAATTTAAAAGATGTTTAAAAAAGTATTATTAGGTCTTGGTATAGCAGGACTTTTGTGAGTATGAAGCATTGCATTAGTTAATGCTCAAGGAAGTGTAGATTTTAATGTTGCTCAATGAGGAAGCTTTGGAGCTTGAGACGGATGAGTTGGATTAGCAGTTTGAGGTGGAGACACAGATCAAGGAGGAAATTTAATTCAAGTAATCAAAACATTTATAAATCGAGTATTATGAATGCTAGCTCTTATTACTTTAGTTATAGTGTTGCGAGGATGATTCCAAATGGTTACAGCTGCTGGAGATGAAACAAAATTTAAAAATGGATTCAAAATTTTGAAACAAGCTGGTATTGGATTGGCAGTTATTGGACTATCTTGGTTTATAGTAAGTGCTATATTCCGAGTTATTTGAAGCTCATCAGGGACTAGTGGATGAGGAACAACAACACCTTAGTTTATTATGAAACTATATATAATATAAAAAATCCTTGCTTTTGTTAAACAAGGATTTTTTTATTATTGAATTGAAAAATGAGCTTGAATAAATAAACATATACTTACATATAAAATATGTTTTAAATAAATTTTTTTTATGGTGAATGTAGCTGATTATATATTAGATAATGTAGATATTGTAGATATCATTTCTAGGAGAGTAAATCTCAAGAGAGCTGGTAGTAATTTTTCTGGATTATCCCCATTTCAACATGAAAAAACTCCTTCTTTTATGGTTTCTCCTCAAAAGCAAATATTCAAAGATTTTAGTTCTGGGGTTGGTGGCAATGTGATTACATTTATTATGGAATATGAAAAGCTAGATTTTTGGGATGCTATCAAGCTTATTGCAGAAGAAAATAGACTAGATATTTCAGAATATACAAAAAGCTACAATTATTCAAAAGATTTTGTAGATGAAAAAGAAAAAATAAAAAGAATCCACAAACTTTCTCAGGATTTTTTTATAGATAGTTTAAAAGACTCTCCAAAAGCTTTAGATTATCTACAAACAGAAAGAAAGCTTTCTTCACAAATTATAAAAGATTTCGGTATTGGCTATTCTCCAGATACAAATTATGGCCTTATCACAAAACTAAAAGAAAAATGATTTAACGAACAAGATCTCATTCAAGCATCTTTGATAAAAAAATGACAAAGTGATTATTATAGTTTTTTTAGAAATAGAATTATGTTCCCAATATATGATACTAGAAACAATATAGTTGGATTTAGTGCTAGAGTTCTTGACCCAAAAGATCAACCAAAATATCTAAATAGTAGCGAACATGCAGCTTTTGAAAAATCAAAGATTCTTTATTGACTTAATTTTGCCAAAGATAGTATCAAAACTCATGATATGTTGATTCTAGTAGAATGACAAATGGATGTGATAGCTTTGGCCAGATTGTGATTGTCTGTTGGTGTAGCTACTAGTGGTACAGCAGTTAGCACCAATCATTTAAAACTTATGAAAAGATATACTGAAAATATCTACATACTATTTGACAATGATGAAGCTGGTAAAAATGCAACAATTAGAGCACTAAAAATAGCATACAGAGAAAATGTATATCCCAAAATGATTGTTTTGCCACAAAAGTTTAAAGATATTGATGATTTAGCAAATATCACAGATTGACTAGAAACATTCAATTCTTGTATCAAAGATTCCAAAGATGCTTTTTTGCAAATATATGAATTGCTAAGAGAAAAGTATGATATGAGTTCGCCAATAGACAAACAAAAACTTTTCAATGATATGTTTGGATTGATTGTAAATGTAGACAATTATACTATCCAAGAACATTATAAACAATTGTTAGCAGATAAAGTCTGACTTCCTTATGAGGTTGTTTCTTTGCAGTTAAATAAATATATACAAACAGATTGAAAATTTGAAGCAAATAGAAAAACAAAAATAGAAAAACAAGAAAGTTTTCGACAGCCAGATAGAGAAATGGTTTCTGCTGCATTATTTTATGAAAACATATTAGAAAAATACATGGAAGATAAAGAAAATTGGACAAGCTTTATTTTGTCAGTTCAAAGTATTTGAAAATATCGAGAAAACTCAATTTTGCAAAAAGTTCTTGTAAAAGCAGACTCATTGTCTCAAGAGGACATAAAAGAATTAAATGAAATACAACTTCGACGAGATAAAGAGCTTGTAGAGTTAAATGGTGATGAAAAAAAATTTATGATTATCAAAAATGCTGTCTTACCAGTACTAAAAAATTGATTACAATTTATATTAAAAAATTCAAATCTATCTGCTGATATCAAACAAAACTTAATTGATAGTATAAAGTATGCAGACAAGTATGGAGTATCTGAAAATAAATAATATTTATTCAACAAAAAAACCTTACTCTTTGTAAGGTTTTTTTTATTATATTATCAATAAGTTTAAAAAGGCAAATCATCATCTGCTGGTGCAGAAGGATTGGTGTAGATGCTGAGGCTGTTCAAATACTGTCTATTCTCCATGCAGAGATACCGTTGTATCGTCTTCCATTGTATTCTCTAGCTTTAAAATTTAGTCCAACTTTTACCTTGTCTCATTGTTTAAAATTTTTTGCTAAGTCTACTTTTTCTCCATAAGCATCTATAGCGATAGAAGCTTTGTACTCTCTATCAGATTCTTCTTCTAATACAAAAGTAATCTTGCGCAACTTGTTTGCTCAAACTTCTTCTTCAATTCACATCATAGTAATAATTCCTTCAAATTCCATTTTCTAATTGGTAATTAAATAAAATTGTAATTGTTGTATACTAATAATTTTCTTTTTTTCAAGAGGTTTTTTGTCATATTCCAAAAAGCTCCTTCAAAACCACGAAAACTACTCCTATGTTTATAAACACATCGGCTAAATTGAATATAGGAAATCGTTTAAATAGTAAAATAAAATCCCTAACTCATCATAAAAAAATCCTATCAATAAGATTTCCAATAGCTCATCATATCAAAAATATTGTAGCTCATTTTGAAATTTGTTTTTTATAACACAAATAAATTAATATTCCCAAAATTAGAATAGTTCAAATTATTGTGATGATTTGAGGTATGGCTATAGATCGGGATATTCCAGTATTAAAGGCGGTTTGTATTATAGATCGTTCACTCAAAAATAATTTATCATAAAAAAAATGTTTTGATACTTGATCAATTACGATGAGCATAATAGACAAGAAACTTATTTTTAATATGTTTTTGATAGACATGATGTTCAGTATAAAATAAATAAAACTGTGTTTTTATGAAGTATGTTAAACTAAAACTCCAACAGTTTCGATATGATGAGTTTGGGGAAACATATCTACAGCTTGTAAAGATTTTATTTTGAATCATTTTTCAATCAATAATTGAACATCTCTAGCCATAGTGCTAGGATTACAGGAAATATACAATAATTTGAAATTGTTATCTTCTTTTAATTTACTAATTCGTTCAATCACATTTTTGTGTAATCATTCTCTAGGAGGATCAACAATCACCAATCATATATTGTTTAATTCGTTTTCTATTTCTGGATTTTTGTTTAACACTTTTTCAGAAGGAGAAGCTATAAAATTACATTCGTTTTTTATTCCATTTATTTCTGCATTGTATTTTGCATCTAAAATTGCTTCCTCTACTATTTCTATTCCAATTAGACTATTTCATATTCATGCTTTTAAGACTCCAATTCCTATGCTACCAGTTCCACAATATAAATCTAATATCTTTCATTTTATTTCTCATTCTTCCAACAAATTATTTATCGCTTTTTGAAACAACAATTCAGCTCAATGAGTATTAGTTTGAAAAAATGAAAATGGAGAAACCCTAAAAGTAGATTCTACATTTTCTTGTTTTGTTCAATTAAGAATTAATTTTTCATAAATATATCAATCTCCAATAAGATTCTCAACACTTATATTTGTTCATCTTACGATATCTGCAAGTCCATCGTTATAAGTTATTACAAAACTTGTAATATTTTTTTTGATAAATTCATCTTTTTCTAATTTTTTTTTCAAAATTTTCCAAAGATCAAGATTTTTTTCATCTTTTATATCCAAAGGATTTACAGCTAAATTTACCATCAATTGTCCAGTATTTATTCATTCTCTAATTACTAAATGACGAAAAAATCCTCTATTAAATTTTTGATCGTATGTAGCTAAACCAGAGTCAAAACAAAATTCTTTTATATATTCAAAAATACTATTTGCATTGTCTGATATCAATCAACAATTATCAATATCAACAATTTTACTAAATTCTCATTGTTTGTGAAATCATAGATTCCATCTACTTTCTATCCCTTCTCTACTAGCCATATAAACTCAAAAACTAAACTCTATTTTATTTCTATATCATTTATCTTTTGGGGAAGCTACTATTGGTAAAAAATTTGGTTTTTCTTTTATTTTTCTAAAACAATCTTCTACTATTTCTTGCTTTAGTTCTAATTGTCTTGGATAACTTAGCATTTGCCATTTGCATCATCCACATCAGATTTTGTGTTTTTCAATAGAAGTTTTAGCTTTCAAATCAGGCTCAACATTGCTAAAAAAATGTGAACAAAAAATTTCTCCATCAAAATATTTGGCTTCATATTTATGAATTTTTGTGATATGTCATTCAATATAATCTTTTTTATTCTTTTTAATTATACAGTCTACAACACTACCAGGTAGAGCTCATCATTTGATCAAAATTTTTTTACCCTCATCGGTTTTGGCTATTCCAACTCCTCAATAGCCAATTCTTTCTATTTTTATATTATTTAAGTGTTTTGCCATTTCAAATTATTAGACTAAAAAATATAATGAACATTAAGTTTTTTTACTTTAATTTATTTAGATCAAAAATCAAAAGATATTTTCACTTGCTTTATTAAAAAAAATATATATAATATGCGTGTTATTAATCTTTTTTATTCTTTTAATTAAAAAAACATGAATTGAAAAAACTGTAATGACTTTGGTGCACAAAGATTTAGAAATTTAGTTCGTTTAGCTGATGGTCAAAGCCAATTAGAAACAGAAGGTGTGTCACTACAAAAAACTGTAGAATTGATGGAAGTTCTTTTAGATAAAAAAATAGATTGAAATACTCCTATTTCAGAGTTGCAGAAATATGCACAAGAAGTATTAGAGACTCTAACATACTGTAAAGAAGGTATTGAAAAAATTCGTAAGGAGTATAAATAATCTATCTTTACTAAAAACAACCGTTTAATTAATATTTTTTATTATTCTAAATATTTTTTTTTGTTCATTATTGTTCACCATAATAAGTTCACATTTTTTTGTATTGAAAAGATAAAGAGTAATATTACATTAAAATTACATATTTTATTTTTCAAAACATTTAAATGCTTCTGATTTGAGATTTACATATAAATTCTCGTATAAAAGATAGAGTCTTAGAAGAATTAAAAAAACACATTTCCAATAGTTCAGAAAAAAATATCATATTCTTATGAGATTATGTTTATCATTTTGCTTACGACAGAACCGCATTATTGTCTCTTTATACACTGTTTTTAGAGCTTTTTTCTCAATGAAAAAATGTTTATATACTTTCATGAAATCATGATTGGATTTGAAATACTTTTGTATTTGAAGAGGCAAAAATGACCTACGAAATGATTACAAAAAATGTTTTTTCTGACCAAACTTGATGAAAAATAGAATTTATCACAAGGCCCAAAGTAGAAAATATAGAGTGAGAAGATATTTTGTTTTTACCTTATTATTTAACAAACTGAAGTGTTGATTCGCTACAAAATAATTTTTGAGCTGATTATACAGAAATAGAAAATACAATTACAACATTATCTCAGTCCAATAAAAAAAATGAACAAATTAGTGCTCATATAAATCAAGTTTTGTTGGACTATATAAAAAAATATCCCAAACTTACTGTTATCCATCATTATTATATAGAATGAATCAGTTTTCCATGACAAAGAGCAAGATTTTATTTCAATGACATTGCTTTGTCTCATTTGTTTTGTGATTTAGAAAATATAAAGATGATTTCTGGACATCTACATCAAGGTTTTGTCTACAAAAATTATTTATGTACTGGAAGTGTTCGAAGTACTTCACCCTTGGAAACAAACCATATCAAAGCATTGTTTCAATATTCCAACAATTCTATCAAATGAAAATTAATTTTTATAAATCCATATTTTTTTATAGATAATTCAAATATTAACAAAATAAATAAAGATTCACTATTCCCTATAGATTGAGAAAATAAACAAGAGATAAGTCAATTAACTGAAGCTTTTGTAGACCAATTTATTCTCGACACAATAGAACAAAACAAACAATATTATCTTTGATCAGAATATCGAAAAGTAGATTTTGATGAAAATTTTAGCTTGGATAAAAAAGATATTTCTATCTCTCTCAAGGTAGAAGAGATAAATTATGACAAAATTTATCAACATATAGATCAAGATTTTTATAAAAAATTAAAAGATTTCAAATTAAAAAAACATTTAGTAGTTTCCAAAGATCTTTCTGATAAATTGGATATAGAATGAAAAAACCTATCTCAATGATTTTCTGATCGAAAAAATTTATTAAAAGAGTATTTAAAAGTCAAATATCCAGAGGATAATGAAAAATATTTAGATTTTCTTAGAAAAGAAAAAATTTTATAATTTTTATTACAAAAATTATCTTAGCCAAAATTTGACAAACTTACTAGATTTGACTATAATTTATTTGTAGTTTATTTTTTCAATACAAATATGACAACAAACAATGAAATTATTTTTCATAAAAAGCACTGATTTGATGGAGAAAAGTATATAGAAATGCAAACAAATCAAATATTAGATAGTTTGGCAAATTTTTCTGGAAAACTTTATTTGGAAGTTTGATGAAAATTTTTGAGAGATCCCCATGCATCTAGAGTTTTGCCTTGATTTTTGGTAGATAGTAAGCAGACTATTTTTTATGAACTAAGAGATAAAATAGAAGTGTTTTATTGTGTAAATGCAGAAGATATTATTTCCAATAAAAAATTTTCTGACCAAAACTTAGATTTTTCTGAATATGTATCTCGTAGTTTGAGTGTTATAGAAAGAAGCTTATGAGTAAAACCAATTATAGTTATAAACAAAATAGATGTTGCGACCATGTTTGATTTAGTTCTAGACTTTGAGCGCAAATTTCAAAAAAAACAATATAGTGTTTTTGAAAGATATAAAATATCTTCTTATCCTTACAATATTTGAGAACTTTTGAGCGACAATTGATTTGGTTCAGACGACCATATTCCCACCACAAAAAATCTGGTTTTAGTTACTTGAGCTGGTGCTAATAGTTGAAAACTATCAACTTGTTTGTGACAAATTTATTTGGATAATGAGATAGATATTAAGTCTGGTTATGCAAAGTTTGAAGTTTTTCCATTAAAAAATAGATGATTAGAGCATCCAGTAAATTCTGCTTATGAGTTGGCAGTCAAAAATACTTGAAACCATCTTAGTCTAGACTCTTTTCACAAAAAAGAATATTGACAAGAAGTTGTTGTAAATCAAAAAGATTTAGAGAGCTTTGAAGCTACTATGACAATTATTAAAAATATAGTAAACCACAAAAATTATATGATAAAATACAAATCACCTACCGACATGATAATAAACACAACTTCTTTTTGTATTACAGATGAAGAAGCTGTAGAGCAAGCAGCAAAAGAAGAAATAAAAAAAAGAAGTTAATTTACATTTAATTGTCAAATAAAAAAAAGTCCTTTATTTAGGACCTTTTTCAAATTGAAATTATCATTGAATATTTAAAGTACTCATTGAGCATTATGCAATAAAGGATTGTAATAATTAAATAATAGTGAAATAATTTCGCTAGTTCACAATTTTTCGGTTCTTATTCCTATGGAGGCCAATCAATCTGTTAGTAAATTACATCTACTGTCCAACATGTTTTTTCATTTTTGGAAGCCTCTGTATCTTTCTACAATTTTTTCTGTATTATCTTTTGAGTTTAAAACATCCAAGAATTTAGTAAACCAAGATTTTTTTATACTTGTTTCATCTTTTTCTCAAATATAATAAGGAACAACTATATAAAATGATTTTTCATAAATCAATCATTGTTGATTATCAATATTTTCTAAAAATCTATAATAAGATTCTCAAGTTTGTTTTAATGTAGGATTGATAATATTAGTTAAGTTTTTATTTATATAAGAAAGATAGCTAGATAAATCTAAATAATTATTACGAACTATAATTTGTATTGGGAATCATAGTCAGTTTAGAAATTTTTTATATTGTTCAAGTATTATTTGTTGATCTTCAGCATTTTTCAAATCTAAATTTATTCATTCTACTTTTAGAATAGATCTAAGTCATCAGTCTTTCAAAATCACAACATCATTTTTAATTTCTGAAATTGGTATCATAGTTTCAGTATTAAACTGAGCTGGAGTTTTTTGGTTTTTTTTGTTTATTTTATTTCCAATATCTAGTATTTTCATTTTTATTGTTTTAATTTATAAATTAATTATGGATTCATATTAACTGTTTGAGTAGAAAGATTACTTAAATTATTTATACTACCAGTAGAGTTGCTTGATTCACTATTTGCACTATTTGATTGTACCCAAAATATCATACTTACAATAAACCAAGACAATCACATTATAATAATAGCAATAGCCACTCATTTCAAAACTTGTTTAGCTTTTGTAATACCAGATTCATCTTTCAAAAAGAATATCATATAAAAAGCATAAATCACCATAGCTAATGCAATAAAACTAACAAAAGATAACATTAAATTTACTATCATTTTTGCATAATATATGGCTTTGCTTGTTCATGAGTCATATCGTCATTGGTTGCTTAATTTAAATAAGGAAAGCAACCTATTTAACAAACTATTGTCTTGTCACACATTATCTTCTTTCATAATTTTTCATATTTCTGTTTGATACTCGCTTCATACTGAAGAGCTATCTGTATATTCATAAGGAAAATCATAATTAGCAAGACCAATTCATGTTGTTGTAAATATTGCTGTAATTAATATTCGTAATTTTATTTTTTTCATTCTAAACAATTATATAAATAAAGTTAAACATACTATTGAGCTGTTATATTGTTTATTATTCGGAATATAAAACTAATTATAAACCAACTTAATCATATTCCTCATATAGCAATAGCGGCATTTTTTATTCATTTCATTCATTTTTTGTATTTTGTATCATCTCATGCAGCTGTTATGATCATAAATCAATGAACAATTAGATAAACTAATGCCACAAGAGACAACAGTCATAGTGCCCAATTTATTATTCTTTTAATTATTCCAAGAGTTCTATCAAGAGCAGTACTATGTGCTGTAATTTCAGTATCACTGTCCACTATTCATTCTATAATATAGTTTCAGTCATCAGAGTGCACAATTTGATAAGCTCATTCTCTGATAGGATTTCCAATAGTGCTTCCTCAAATATTGGTATCAATTGTAGAGTCAATGTTAGTATTTAAAATGCTACTTGTATTTCACAATTCAAGTTGTCCAAAAGTATTGTTCAACAAAAAAATACTGTTAATTATAAATAGAATGCTTAATATATAACAAATGCTTTTTTTCATTTTATCTTTTTTTATTTAAAAGTTTTGTTCAGAATCTTGCTAGCTTATTGTTGATTTTGTTTTGTTCATTAGCTTTCAAGATACTCCCTGTTTTATATTTTACTTAAAAAAACATTTTTTGCAAATTTTCTTCTTGAAAATTAAAATATATTTATTATATATTTAATATTTATGTAAAAATATTTGACTTTTTTACTTTTTTATATTTAAGCAAAAATGAAAAAGAATAGCTTTATCCTATTTAGTTTATATTTTTTTGTGATTCAAGCGATTTTTGCCTGATTTTTACGATGAGATTATAGATTTTTTTGTTTAGCTGGAATAAATACATTTTTTATTTCAATTATTTGATATATTACTAGAGACAAAAACAATTCATCAAAAAACATTAAAACAACAGAAGAAAGTATAGCTTTTTCTGAAAAAACACATTATATACAAAAACCAAAACACAAAAAACATGTACATCATTTCTGGTTTTTTGTTATAGCTGTTTTGTGTGGATTTTTTCTTTGGTTTTGGATACCAAGTATGGATTTACTATTACAAATATTTTTTATTACATTATTATCTTTTTTTATTTTTATTATATTCGCTTCCTTATTCAATTTCAAACCTTTTAGAGTACGAGAATCTAAGTTGTATTTTATAGTATTGTTTTTCTCTTTATTGTGATATATTTTAAGTTTTTTTAATATAAATATTTATAACTTCAATGAATCTGCAAATTCAAATCTATCTTGAGATGTATATATATCTTGATACGATGAAAATTCTTTTGTTTCCATAGATGCTGATTTGACTTGAGATAATACAGACATACAAAATGTTGATACAGAGGAAGATCTAAATATAGATTTAAGTAAAAATGCTACTTTTGAAGATGCTATAAAATATCTTTTAGATACAAACTCTATTACTTTACTAACAAATAAAATTATAAAATTTGATCATATTTCATCTGATAGTGTAGATTATCCATATTATAGAACAGCTTATTGATTGTGAATGATTGGCAAAACCTTAAATCCATCAAAATCATTACTTTGTGAAACTTATGTTGTTATGAAATGATTGGCAGAAGCTTGGAATGTGCCATCCTATATTGATATAAAACAGGCATATTGGACCTATGCAAAAAATAATGACAAACTTCCATCTTGTTTATATTGAAAATTTCTTAGTTTAGCAGATTTAAAATAGTTTGTTAAAATACAAATTTACTTAAATTTCCAAATAAAAAATTTTACAATTTTTTTATTTCATCAAAAGACAATAGTTTATTGTACTATTGGAGATTTTTTCAAGACAAGTAAAATGAACTTATTTAATAATTTTCATTTCCCCAACTATACTATATATCTTTTTTGTTTTTTTGGTTTGTTTTGTTGAGCTAATATTATCAATATTTTGAATATATTTTTTTTAATATTATAATTATGTATAAATTATTTAGTAAACTAAAACATAAACTATAAATGAGACAAACATTAAAAACTATTGGCAATATGTTCAAAAAAAAGACAATAAAAAAATTTTTATGAATTCTCATATTATTTGGAGTTTCAAGTATGTTTTTGGCAAACAACAAAGTTGTTGCACAGATAGATACTACACCAAATCAAACGAACACAACAGAAGAAAGTAAAATCAAAAACATGTCTGAATTAAATGAAATATTCACATATATATCCAATGCCATATATGCTCTTTTGTGGCCTGTGCTATTTATTATATGAATATCCTTGGACAATACTTTAGTATATTGATCTTTTTTACATTTAGATGCTAGTTTGTGGACATTGTGGAATATAATGAAAAATTTTGCAAATTTTGCTTTATGATTTTTGGTACTTTTTGCAATAGTCAGAAACATTTTTGCTTGACCTTTTGGAGGTAAATCTTGAGAAAAACGATGACCAATTTCTGTTATCAAAAAAACTTTAATAGCAGGAGTATTGATTCAAGCAAGTTGGTTTGTAGTAGCTGCAGTTGTGGATATATCTACAATACTTACTTATTCCATTTGATGATTACCTATGACCATAATGCAAAACAATCCAGAACAAAACGATCAGCCGATTCTTGGATTAAAGGCTGTTGTAAATACTAAGTGAAGTGGAGGAATAAATAAAATGAGTTTACAATATTATTCTACTTACTGAGATGAAAGTATTTCTCCATGTTATACTAGCAAGAATATTCCTGGACTAACTGGTGAATATATTGTTGGAAGAAAGGAAATTGTAGTAAAATCTGGGCAAAATTTCATTTCAGGATATTGTACTTTATGATGATGGCCATACCGTTATAAGGAAAATCCAGCTTATTCTGACTTTTTAACATGAACTAACGAAAGCTATATAACTAACTTAAAAAATTATTTTGAAACATGAACAAATAATGAAGAGACTTATTCTTGATTGCTTGCAGACTGTAGTATTATAGCTATAGATTTTTCTAATTTAAGTGAGACTTGTAAAAATCAATGATATTGAATATTGAAAAAAGATGATGCTTTTTTTAAAAATGCTGGAGATTCTAATACAACAAAGTTTACACTAACAAATGTCTTAGAAAAATCTAAATGATTTGTATGACCATTTATCACAATATATAGTTCTATGCTAAATTTTTCAGATTTAGCAGGAGCTGCTCCATGAGAGTCTGTGGTTTGAGATTTTTTAGATTTAATTATAAAGATATTTTTTGCAGCAATTTTGTTTATTCCTTTAGTAGTTTTGGCAATTGTTCTTATAGTTAGAATATGAATGTTGCGACTTATAATTGCTGCATCTCCTGTATTGGTATTAGTAGCTGTTTTCAAAAAAGAATTAAATATAAAGTGAAGTGGAGATGGAATGATGGCTTACTTTGATTGAGCACAAATAGTAAAACTCATCTTTGCTCCAGTTTTTGTAGTCTTTGCTATTAGTATGTCTATGATTTTCTTGTCAGCCTTAAATACCAGAGATATACAAAAAAACTCTTGATTAAGCAATGAGCAATTTGAAGAACTTTGAATAACAAAAAATAAAGATAGTTTTTCTTTCTTGGGATTGGTGGAAATAGAGCTAGATATGAAAAGAATAAATGAGTGAATGGATATGTTATCTTGGTTTATTACTATGTTTTTTGCAACAGGGATAATGCGGTTTTTCTTGTTCTTTGCTATTAGAATGACAAAAATCTGAGATAAAATCTGAAAATGATTCCAAGAGAGTGCTCAAAATTTAGCAAAAAATTTACCTATCATTCCTATTGGTTGATGAGCAGTGTGAATTAAAGCTGCTCAAGAAGGATTACAGCAATTGTGAGGAAAGCTATCAAATCAACTTAATACACAACAAAGAGAATTACTTCAAGAAAGATTTCCTTGGCTGTATCCTGGTGTTACAGACAAAAATAGAGGTGATGCATGAACTTTAGAGCAACTATCTCAAAAAGATTTAAATCCTATTTTAGAGAGTATAAAAACAAAATGAGTAGATAAGACATTTGATGATAATAAAACACTACTTACATGAGCTGGGATTACATCAGGAGCATCATTATCAACAGCATATAATGAGTATGTGGTAAATCATATAAGTCAGTTTGACAATCTAAACGATGTTATGGGAACCTCTGCAGAAGATCCTGATCAGAAGAATATTACAACATTTACTGCAGAGCGCTTTAGATCAGCAACCATTGAAAGCAATATTAAAAGTAGTGATAATCGAAAAAAACGGGCTAAAACTGCTGTTTGAACTAATGTAAAAACAGCAGATGGAATTAAAATATTAGTAAACTCATGAACTTCTACAAGTCCTAATTTCAAGTTATTGACACAAAAAGAATATTCAGATAAATATATGAAAGATATAAAAGATCAAAATGGTAGCTTCGATGAAAAGAAACTAGAAGAGATCTTGAAAAAACAAATAAAAGACGAAGCTAAACCAAGTGACAAGTCTGATAACGACTGGAAGAAAGAACAAGAAGATTGGATACAAGAGCAGTTAGATTTACATAAAAAAGAAATGGAAAAAAGGCTTAAACCACAACAAAACTCACAATCTAATCAATCTAATCAAGCTACTCCATCAACAGCCTCGCCAAACAATTCAAACTCTTCAAGCAATCCAACCCCTTCACCATAAATTAGCGATAATTTTATTCCATAAACTTATACACGACTTATAATGACAAAAATCAAAACAAGAATAGCAAAAATATTCAGCAAAAAAAACATCAAAATATGGTCTGTGTTTTTGATTTTTGTGTTTTTATTTGTTTCACAAACTTATGCTAGTAATGAATTGTTGGATAAGACTGTAGATTATATGAGAATAATTATGGCTTTACTATCTCGAGTATGGATAGTTTTGGCAAACCTAGCTGGAGCACTTATGACAAACAATATTTTGTATTGAACATTTTTGCATTTAGATGCTAGTTTGCGAACTTTGCGAAATATTATGAAAAATTTTGCCAATTTTGCTTTATGATTTATGGTCCTTTTTGCAATAGTGAGAAATATAATCTTTGTTCCTAGTTCTAAAGAAGGAGAGCGAAGTGTTAAAAAAATATTGCCTAGAACTTTGATTGCTGGTGTTTTGATTCAAGCAAGTTGGTTTTTGATGTGAGCGGTGGTAGATGTTTCTACAATCATAACTTCTGCTATTTGAACATTCCCTTCTCAATTTATAGCATGAAATTCAGAGTTTCAGTGAGCAACTAAAAATGCATCTACATTAATCTCCAAAAATAATAAAATTAAATTTACACCTTGATCTACATGAGAGTTGCTATCATTTAGCACGGATACAAGCAATCTTCAAACAGAAGATGATGTAAAAGCAATGTTGGATACTATTTTGCCGAGCCATAATTCTGTTTCTGGGCCTTTAATGTTTTTGTGAATTTCTGTTTTTGGATTTAATGACTATGAAGTTTTTGGTTCAGAAGTGAATCCAGAAAGCCCTATTACAGATTGGGGAGACTTGTTTTTGTCTGTATGACTTTCTGGAGCTGTGCTAATCTTTTTTACGCTTATGATGTTTTTTATTTTCCTGTTCAATTTGTTTAGACTAATAATGTTGCGAATCATAATTCCATTATTGCCAATCATCATATTATTGAAAGTATTTAAACTGACAGATAAATTGTCGTGATGATGAAAATGAATGGATATTTGAAAATTTATGGATATCAAAACAATCTTAAAACTTATATTCAAACCAGTGATTATGGTATGAGCATTGAGTTTGGTTTTAGTGATTTTGGTTTTGATGAAAAGTATGATAGCAGGAAATAAAGTACATAATATAAAGTTTGAAGATCAATGAAATGTACAAATCATAAGCCAACAAGAGGGTTCAGATAAACTATATACTTCTACAATCAAATCTGATGGAATATTTGATTTTAGTATGACCTGAGTCAAAGATACTTTTGCAGATATTATTGTTTATGTTTTTGGATTGTTTTTAATATTTTTGTTAGTAAAATTAGCAGTCAAGTCTGAAACATGAATCTGATTTATAGACAAATCTCTCAACAATATAATGGAATCTCTGGAAACTACTTTAAAAACTTTACCAGTTGTACCAATATGAGGATGAGCAGTCTGAATCAATGCTATCAAAGATGCCTTTAGTTCTGGTAATGTGAGTGGTATGGCTACTAGACTGATGTGAGTGGATGTAGGAAAACAAACAGATATAATGAACAAAATATTGAAACTAGAAGGCTCATTCTCTAGCTTACATGAGAGAATGCAAAGAGATGTGTTTATTCGTGAAGCGGCTAGCATAGCAAAAACACTTGGACTTTCTGGTACTAGTTTAAAAACAAACGACATGCTTACAAAAAAAATAAGGGAACGGAACTCCGTTTTAAGATTTCCTTCACAAAATATAGAGATACAAAATATCATTGATGCTATGAACCAAACTCCTTCAGAACCAGCAGAAGGTTCACAACAACCATAATCTTTTTCGATTCGTTTTTTTCTTGAATATCAGAAAAGTATTTATATAACAAATAGTAATGAAAAATTTTATATCTAAATATTTTTTATTATGAAAAAAATGTTTTTGTTTGTTTTTGCTTTTATTTTTGTTGGATCTGTGTTTGCATACACTCCAAGCACCAAAGATACTGCCAATTTGGCTCATCTAAAATCTCAGCTCAGTGGATTGATAGAAAAAAATAATATCAATTTACGAGATTTTTACAATCAGCTCAGAATTTTGCAATCAGATTATTCTCAGGATGCTAGACTAAATTATATGCTTGGAAATTTAAAAGACCATCTGTACGACAATCTATCTGCTCAAAAAACAAGCGCCAAAATACTTTCCAAAGATAGCAAGCAAGAATTTTTAGATCAGTATTTGACAGGAATATCAAAAGATATTTCAGGTTCATTAAACAATTGTACTGGTCGGTACAATACTTTGGATGATATTAGTTTTTCATACGATTTTCCTACAGCTTTGACTATAGCTACTTGGTATAGAGAGTCTACTTGTGCCTATCATCTACCAAACAACAAAAACTGACCTTTTCAAATCACAAGCAAGGATTATGGAACTGGAGAAATCACTCAAAACAAGTTTATTGAAACGGTAGTAGATTTTATGGAATTTACAAAAAATAAGTTTGGTGGATATTCTAATTTGACTGGTAAATTGAGTTATTCAGAATTTGATCTCACAGGAATATCTAATTTTGCGGCACTTTACAATGGTTGAAACAAATCATGAGATATAATTCTACCAAACGAAGCAAAATATTTGTATGATTGATATGGGGAAGAATTTTCTGGAGCTACAAAATATGGAATTTTTCCACAATTTCTAAAAGCACTAGAACGAGAGTTGTCTCAGTAGTGATAGTGTGAAAATGGATTCTTCGCTACGCTGAGAATGACGATGTTCTTATGTCATCTCGAGTCGTTATTGTTGCGAGAGATCTAAAAGAATTAAAGGAAGATTTCTCGCAAGATAGAGCAATCCATCGAAGTCTTTTCGAGGCAAGCGAAATGACAGGAGAATTTGTCATCTCGAGTTGATATTATTGCGAGAGATCTAAAAGCATTACAGGAAGATTTCTCGCAAGATAGAACACTTCGAAATGACAGTAGGGAAGATTTCTCGCAAGATAGAGCACTTCGAAATGACAGCAGGAAAGATTTCTCGCAAGATAGAATACTTCCATCGAAATTTTTTCGAGGCAAGCGAAATGACAAGGATTCTGCAAATGGATTCTTCGCTATGCTCAGAATGACAGACTTCCAAATAAAAAGTATGCATCTTCATTGTATAATGAACTGATGAACAAATATTTTGATTATTTAAAAAATATCAAACACTATATTTCACATTAAATTTTTTGATAAAAAAAAGAAGGTACCTAAAGCACTAGCCACTTTTCGGATCCCTTCTTCGTCTTAATACAATATTATTATAGTCAAAAAAGATTAAATTGCAAATCAAAGTGATTTTTTTTTACTAGCCCCAAATCCCCCTTCCCCCAAATCTCCCCCCTTGTCAAGGGGGGCTACTTAGAATGCCAAAAAGCCCCCCTTATTTAAGATGCTTGTTTCTATCAAACACCATCACAAAAAACAGAAAAGGCAAGTGGAAGTAGACAAGCTAATTTTCACAAAAAATAGCAGTTCTCAACAGGGATGAAATCATGTTTTTTTTATTTTTTTTTGATTTTACTGTCACGATTCTTAGTCTGATTCGTATAAACATACAGAAGGGCAAAGCTTTTCTAGCGTAGGTCTATAGCACATTTGTTTAGAGATTTACTGCAAATAAGATATCTTGTATTTCTTTTTTGTCGCTAAAAAATCTGTCTACATTTGTCTTGAAATCTTAGCCAGAAAAACTATTATTCCCTTTATCGGTCTTGTCGTATGGAGATACGATAAGTAGATCGGTTATTTGTCGGTCTATGTAGACATTTTTAGATAACAGATATCGGTCAGTTTCGCCTTTCCTAAACCTACGGGGAAAAAGAGATTTGATCCTTATCGCTAATCGTGTTCTGATAGTCTGACACATCCTACAAATTAGTTTATTTACACCGTGTAGATCCTTAACATTACATTAAATATATGGAGATATATTTTGTAGGTTTCGTAGCTTGTCTATAGGAGTATAGACAGCACATGTTATACAAAATGTTACTTCAAACTTAAACTCAGTACCACCGGGTGCTGTTTTGACCCCGGGTGGTGGTAGTGCTAGGTTTGAGATGATGTTTTGGTAATGACATGAGATCGTTAATACACGAATTAAAACAAAGATTGTGGTACCTTTTATATTTTTTTTTAATGTACACATGAAAACATTTAAAAAACTTTTTGCTTACTCAGCGATTTTCGCTTTGTTAGCAACAATGATGCCTACCTATGCTAATGCTGCTTCATACGATGCAGAACTAACAGAAGCATATGCGTATGCAAAAAACAAATGAATTACTACTATGACTAGCATTGATAATGCAGACATGTATGGTAATTTGACAAGAGTAGCTATGGCTAAAATGGTAGCCAACTACGTTCTTGATTTAGGTTTACAAGAATTGGATACAGACAAGGAATGTAATTTTCCTGATGTATCTGCTAGTTTAGATGAAGCATACGACAATGGTGTGACAAAAGCTTGTCAACTAGGTCTTATGGGTGTTGGAATTGAAAAATTCAATCCAAACGGAATCGTAACTAGAGCTGAATTTGGTACAGTTTTATCTAGAGCTTTATGGGGAGACGAATACAATGGTGCTGACCCATACTACAAAGATCATCTACAAGCTTTGAAGGATGAAGGAATCATGAATATTATCGACAATCCTAACATGAAAGAAGTTAGAGGATATGTAATGCTTATGATGATGAGAGCTGATGATGCTTATACTCCTACAACAGGATGTAGCGCTGAAGAATTGTTGGCTTGTATATTGGCTGATGATTACGATGCTTGTATAGCTGCTTGTAGCGAAGATGCTGAAGAAGAAGAAGTTCTTCCAGGATTTGCTACAGTATCTAGAGTTGGATCTGTTGCTACTCACAATATAGCACAAAATGCTGTTGCTAAAAAAGTTGGAACAATCAAATTGACTGCTGGTGAAAACGATACTATGGTTTCTTCTGTAGTTATTACTAGATCTGGTCTTTGAGTTCTTGCTGACATAGATGGTATTTGGCTTTCTAGAAATTGAATAGACGCAACTTCAATTAGAAAACCTGCAGCATCTTCACAAGCTGCAACTCTTAATTTTGTTCCTGCTCTTGTAATGAAAGCTGGATCATCTATGGAATTTGATGTTTTAGTTACTCTTGTAGCTAACTCTCAAAATAGCCAACACAATTTTGCAGTTACTGCAGTTGACGTTAATAACGGTACATCTGCTGGTACTCCATTTGAATTATCTTCTATAAACACAACCTCTTATAAGGTTGAAAATGTTGGTACATTTATTTCAGATGGACAAACAATTAAAGCTGGAGAAACTAATAAATTAATATCTTCTGTTAATTTAATACCAGCTAGAACATCAACTATCAACGGATTTACTATAACTAGAGAATCTGGAGAAGACTTTAATAAAGTTTTAGCTAATATAAAAGCTTATTACAATAGTCAAGAAGTTGGGACTGTTACATTTACAAATGAAAAAATTGTAGTTTCTGGTCTTGATATAGAAAGAATGAATCAAGAATCTGCGACTATAGAACTTAAAGCAGATGGTATTTATGTTGGTTCTGGAGCTACAATAAAATATGGTATAGAAAAGAATTGAGTAATAGCTTATGAAAAAAACACAAATGAAAGAATGACAAGTACGGCTGATAGTAACGAAAATTTGAGTATTGATTGAGTAGATATGACTTTGACTAATAAATTAACAACTTCAAAAATAGTTGCTCCTGGTACTTCAAGTGTAGAATTGTATAAAGCTGAACTTACTTCTAATTCAGAAGTAGAAGTTACAAACTATACATTCGAATTTGTTACAGGTTCAGGTGATGTTGATTGAGTGTTTGTTGATAATGAAGTTATAGCTTATGTTAATTGATTAGAATATTATTTGACTTGAGATGGGAAAACATTCTCAGCTAGTTCAGAAAGATTCTCTGTAGATAAAAACAGTCCAGCAACAATAAGAGTTGTTTGACATGTGAAATCTGATGCATCTCTTAATAAAAGTTTTAAATTAAACTTTAAAGTTAATACTGTTAAGAATATATCTGACAATGTATCATTTAACCCAACTTGAGTAGCAGTTGAAAGTGCAGCAACTACTGTTAATAAAGGTTCTTTCACTTTAACAAGACCTTCAAATGTTCCTTCAAACAAAACTGTTCTTGAAGGTTCTGCTACTGACATGATGTACTTTAATTTAAGAGCTTCTGCTGAAAATCAAGTTCTTAAACAAGTTATTGTTAAAACTGATGTTGTTACATGAAACGCAACTACTGGATTTGATGTATATGCTACAAGATTAGATCTTATGCAAGGAACTACTGTTTTAAAATCAGTTTCTACTAATTTAAATAGTGGTTTTGTAGTGTTTAAAGATTTCTCTAAAACTCTTACAAAAGATGAAACAACTCCATTTACAGTTAGAGTACAACTTAGAGGTGGTGAAGCAGAAAATCTATGATTATCTGTAAAACATACAATTCTTACTGGATGATTAGATATTGTAAGAAGTGCAAATACAGCTATTCCTACAACAACTACAAGTCCAGATCTTAATTCAGATATATATCAAGTTGCAAGCAATGTTCCTGCAGTTACTCTTCCAACAAAATTGAATAATGAAACAACTCTTGCTATAGCTAATACTTCTAATTACGATGTAATTATAACTTCAGTTAAGTTTGATCTTACTCGTAATATAATTAACAATCAATTTGCTAATTGGGGTCCCGCTATAGGAAGTTTGAAAGAAGGTAATACAGTTATTGGTACTGGTACTGCTCCTGGATCAATTCCAGTTGCTACAAACATATTGATTGGAACTGATACAGTTGAAAGAATCATAGAACTTCTTGATTCTCAAAATACTGTTACAGCTGATCTATACTCTGTTAAAATATCAGAACTTAAGTTCAAATACGTAGACAGAAACGACAATACTAAAGTTTCTGCTGAAATTACTGAAACTTACAACGTTTTGAAATAATCTCAACAATCTAATTGTTGAAAAATAGACCAGACTATCACTCGTAGTCCAGTCGAAAAACCCCTCTGCCGAAAGGTGGGGGGTTTTTTTAATTTTCGAAAAGAACCACCCGGGTGCAGAAAAGCACCCGGGTGGAGATAAGAGAAGAAGGGAAACCCAAATGGGAGCATAGTCAAAAAAAGATTGTATTGAATTTGTCAAAAATATTGTTAAAATTTAAATATATTTATGACATAACTATAAAAAAATGGAAATAATAATAAGAAAAGATGGGGAATGATATATAGCAGAGGTAAAATCAAAACCAAATATTTATGCTTTTTGATATTCAAAAGAAGAGGCTTTGAGTGAGTTAAAAAATGTAGTAGATATGATGGTTGACTATCACTCACAAGAGATATCTTTTCAAAAAAAAGTTAAGAAATTTTTGATAAACAAATCTTATACATATGCCGTATAAATTTCGCGATATAGAAACAAGACTCAAAAAATTATGATTTTCTGTCGTTAGACAAAAATGATCACATGTACTTTTTTCTGATTGAAAAAGAGTCTTTCCTGTCCCAAATCATTGATGAAAGGATATATCTCCATGAGTAGAAAAGAAAATTCTAGAATTCATTTCCAAGACCAAGAAAGATTTTGATGATCTAAAATAGACCAGACTATACTTTGTAGTCCAGTCGAAAAACCCCTCTGCCGAAAGGTGGGGGGTTTTTTTTTATTTTCGAAAACAGTTTCGCATCAGCGAAACGATTAGAGAATAAACCCCGATCCTTCGTGGTATTGTCAGAACTTCACCCCGCCATTGCGGGGCAGGCAGATTTTCACAGATAAAAATCAAGGATTACCACAGATGATTTGTTTTGTCAGATTTATTTTTGACAAAATCTATTGCAATTTAGAGTAAAAATGTTATATAATTTATGATATTTATGAAATAAGAATTAAAAATGGAAGAAAATTTTGTTTTTATTGATACTCAAAATGTAAATTTAGCAATTAAAGATCAATGACGAAATCTTGATTGGAAAAAATTTCGTATATATTTAAAAGATAAGTATAAGGCAAAAAAGGTGTACTTATTTATATGATATATTCCATGAAACCAATCAATGTATAGTTTTTTTCAAGATATATGATATCATCTTGTTTTTAAACCAGTTATGGAATTAAAATCTTGAAAAACAAAATGAAATGTAGATGCAGAATTAGTTCTTCAAGCAATGATAGATTATAAAAAATATAATAAAGCTGTGTTGGTTACTTGAGATTGAGATTTTGCATGTTTAGTAAAGCACTTACAAAAAGAAAATAAATTTCTCAAACTTATTGTTCCAAATCATAAAAAGTATTCAATATTTTTAAAGCAATCTGCATGATGAAAAATAGATAGTATAACAAACTTAAAAAATAAATTAAAATTTTCAAAACAAAAAAAGGGCCCACCAATTAAGCACTAACACTTAATCTAATGGACATCCCCATCGTGATAACAATATCAGTATAATCAAAAAAAATAAAATTGCAAATCAAAATGAAAATAATTCAAACCCTCTGCCTTCACCCCGCTCTGCGGGGGAAAGGTGGGGGTTTTTTTTATTTTCGAAAAGAACCACCCGGGTGCGAAATGCACCCGGGTGGAGATAAGAAAAGAAGGGAGCCACCCGGTAAAATACACCCGGGTGGAGATAAGAGAAGAGGGGAAGAATCCTAATCGGTTAAAAGATTAGTCAAAAAAAGATTTGACAAAAGAAAGTAGATTTGTATATTAGAACCACCCGGGTGCAGAAAAGCATCCGGGTGGATTTAGTAGTAAGGATATGAAAATGCCAAAGAGACAAGAATTTGAAGAAAACAAGTATTATCACATTTACAACAGATGAAGGTATAAGCAAACATTGTTTCATGATCGAAAAGATTTTCAAAGATTTTTATGATACATCAGTACATACAAAGAAAAGTGTAAAGAAGATGTGTGAATAGTTGCTTACTGTATTTTACCAAATCACTTCCATTTTGTACTGCACAACAAATCTTCATCTCACAAAATATCTTATTTTGTATGAAATATTTGTGCTTCATATACCAGATATTACAAAGCTAAATATACAGCAAGTAAATGATTAACATTTTTTGAATCCAGATTTAAGTCTAAGGTTTTAAATGATGAAAGGTATTTGGATCAGTGCATTCATTATGTCGAATTCAATCCTATCAAACACAAATTGACAGATCATATAGAAAAACGAATATTTACCAGCTACGACAAAAACTCCAAAAAAACCACACCAAATGAAGAAATATTAGCATTGGATTGGGAGTTTGTTTAGGAGACCCCGGGGTCTGCTAATAAAAAAGACTTGATTTTATATGTTTTATGTTTATATATACTACATATTTGTAGTATTCAACAAAACAAAATGACAAAAATCACCACAATTATAAAAACAAAAAAAACAGTATTTTATTATGAAGACCTTCATAAGATTTTTTCTTCATTATCCAAAAAAGCCTTGGATCAATTTCTTTTTAGAGCTAAAAAAAAATGAAGTTTGCTAAATCCATCAAGAGGTATTTGGACTTTACCAGTATACAACAACAATGAACTTGCTTGTATGTTAAAAAAAAATAGTTACATATCCTTGGAATCTGTTTTATATGATGCAGGTGCGATATTTCAAGCATATTTTAATACAACAACTTGTGTTGCTAGCCAAACAGCTAGTTTTATTGTAAACAACAAACAGTTTAGCTATAAAAAAATAAAAGATAATTTGTTCAAAAATAAATTGGGGATTAAGGATTATGACGATTACCGTATTGCTATGCCAGAAAGAGCTTTATGTGATTATATTTATTTGTATCCAAAAGCTAGTTTGGACAATCCACAGGCTTTTTCAAAACCAGATCAAATTACTAGACTAAAAGCACTTCTTCCATTTTATCCAAAAAAAACCACAGCACATATTTCCAAACTTTTGGGCTTATCTATGGATTTTTTTAGTCAATAAAACATAAAATGTTGGATTATAAAATTCATGAAAGACATATGATAAGTATTGTAAAAAATATTTTTTCTGCATGTTGATTGGCAAAAGTTTTGGGAAAAATCTCTCCAAAAAGTAAGATCAAAATTGTTACCAATATGGTAGAAAGGGTTACAATTAGATTTTGATGATAGCCGATGGTTGTCGCGATTTGCAGAGAAATAAGGGTTG
>Ga0265293_10003155_pt1 | contig 31156 bp, 31 predicted proteins | sample Munlanlewell138R_FD_192505 | JGI IMG/M metagenome (GOLD analysis project Ga0265293, IMG submission 192505) | Leachate microbial communities from a municipal landfill in Southern Ontario, Canada - Leachate well 138R | ecosystem: Engineered > Solid waste > Landfill > Unclassified | place: Canada... | reverse complement strand
TTGCACCGCGTCGAGATAAACGCGGTTTTTTCGCTTGGCAATGGCGCGTTCCATCGTAAACAAATCAGGGCGGGCGCCCTCGACGCTTTGGCAAACCCTTTTTAAAAACTCCCGCGCCTGCTCGTACGGAACGGGCGCGATGGGTACAACCACATGCACGCCCGTTTTGCCCGAAAGCTTAGGTATGCCCGCAAGCTTATAAGCGTCAAGAGCGGTTTTTATAAGCAGCGCCGCCTCCGCCGCTTCTTTAAAGCCGGTATCGCCCGAAGGGTCAATGTCGAATACAGCGACATCGGGCTTTTCAATATCGGGCAGGCGTGAAAACCAGGCGTGCATCTCTATGCACGAACGGTTGCACATGTATATTAAGCTGGGCAGGTCGTTTACAACGCACCAGTCTATCGTCTTTTCCCGGGAAGGCAGCGTCACGCTTTTTAGCCATTTTGGCGCGTTCGAAGGGCGCTGTTTCTGGTAAAATGTTTTTCCGTCTATGCCGTCGGGGTAATGCAGCATTGAAAAAGGACGATCTTTCAAATACGGCAGCAAATAAGGCGACATACGTATATAATAGTCGATTAAATCAGCTTTGGAAGCTTTAATTTCGGGAAAATATATTTTATCGGGGTTTGTTATTTTCACACCCCTTCCTTCTACTTCAAATACGCTTATTGTTTTCATACAACCTCCGTAAAGCCCGTTATCGAGGGAGAACGCATCACGCCGCCGGAGGAGTATTCCAAAAAGCGCACATTTACGCCAAGCAGCGGCTTAACCCAGCGCGCTCCTTTTATATCCGGCAAAGCTCTAAAAGGGCACGGACCGCCGGTATCGGCAAAAAGCTGTTTTAACATCCGCCACTGCGCCTGCGTTATGCCCGAAGCCGCCGCGCCTATAAACAAAAGTTCGTTCTCGAACGGCAGCCCCAGCAATAAAGAACGCGGGCGTCCGTTGTCGGTTAAATATCCGCCTATTACTGCCGTAAGCTCTCGATGGCATTTTATCTTCAGCCACGCGTCCGATTTTTTGCCTATATGATAGCCGCTCCGTATCTTTTTTGAGACTATGCCCTCCAACCCTTCCGATTTCGCAATATTAAAAAGCGCCTTGCCCGATTCGGGCACGCTTTCAACAAGCTGTATAATGCCTTTGTTAAAAGGTATATTGTTAAGCAGCGTTAAGCGTTCCGCGAGGGGAAGCGAGAAAATTGGTTTGCCGTTGTGCCACAGCAGATCGAACACCATGTAGTTAACGCTTATTACGGCGGCGGCCGCCGATATTTTCCGCGGGGAACGGCACAAATCCCGTTTAAGCACTCGCGGAAAATCAGGCTTGCCGTCTTTGCCGGGCGCTATTATTTCACCATCGAGAACCGTGCAGCCGTCAAGCCCCGAAAGCGCGGACACAAGCTCGGGATATTGCGCGGTGCGCTCGTTAAGCCGCCTGTTATAAAGCCGCACGCTTTTATCGGGGTATATATAGGCAAGCACGCGCACACCGTCCCATTTTATCTGAAACAGCGTGTCAGAGCTGTCAAACGGTTTATCACAGCTTACCGGCTCCATTGGTTTTACCGGCCAGTTTTCAGCCCAATCGCATTTTGTGTCCATTACATTATTCTTCTCATAAAGAAGCGTAAAAATGCGGCGGCGTTTAAGCCTTTTTATAAGCTTTGCGTCTTATAAAAAACAATATATTACCGTTAATATTTTTCGGCGCGGCATATAATACTAGTTATAGATTATAGAAAGGAACTAAAACAAGTTGAAACACAATAAAGACAACAGAAAAGATAACGCGGAGAACATACAGCGGAATATAAACTCGACCATAAGAAATATACACCGCGCCGACGAGATGATAGAGAAAACGCCGGATAAAAAAATGAAAGAGACTTTAGAAGATAAAAATGAAAGAAGGCAGCACGCGCTTGCCGGTATGAGGCGCGAGATTAAAGACGAAGCGGATTATCGGGACAGACACCGCGACTGATTTTTGCGTCTTGCCGGCTTGCAGGCGGTATAACCTTTTTTATACGAACGGGGCAGCCGCTTTAAAGTCTTTCTTGTTATGTTTTTTTCTATTATACCCGATACGCGGCATACAAAGACTATCGCGTTCCCCCACGCAAACGGGAGCCACAAAGGCATAAGTCTATTACCGCATTTAAGCAAAATAATTTAGTATGGAAGAGATATCATCGTCTCCGAATACGGAAATAATAACGCTTAGCATGTACTTATCAACTTTGCGGGTTAAAAAATACTGGAAAGCATTATAATCAGGCATTTCGATGCGTAACATTTTATATTGATTGCCGCATAACGATTCGTTTTTAATATCGCTGTAGACACATTTGTAGATTTGAGCGGTTTCGAATTGGTTTATTACATTATCAATATACTGCTCTTCGGTCATTTTCGTTTCGCCTGTTATTAACAAAAGATTTTCATATAAAATGACTATGTTGGAACCCGTCGCGGGGTTTTGAACCATAGTATCGTAGATTGAACTTTTCTTAAGCGCTTCCTTATCAAATTCCAATCCCGCCTCGGCAAACATATCGGCGGATAAACCCATAATTTTGGCAATCTCTTCATCGGTTGCGTAAACCCAATCATCGGGCACCGAAAAGCTTATTTCCGCGTAATCGCTTGTATAAGCGTTGCCTTCAATTGTGCCGCGTGTAAGCTCTTTCTTTGTTTGAGGACTAAATAATTGTAAATCACAGCCTGACATAAACAATACGCATATAAGCGCCAAAATAATTATATAATGTAATTTCTTCATACAAGAACCTCTCTAAACTTATATAATTAACCAACCATATTAAAGATGTTATAACAAATAATATACAGGGTCAAGGGTTAAATGATCAATTATATGGTAGTGACCGTTAAAAACCGATTGACGCGGCGGCATGTATGCTGTATTATTAGTACAAATAAAATTTAAGTATATCTTCGGGGCAGGGTGTAATTCCCTTACCGGCGGTTGAAAGTCCGCGAGCGTAAGCTGATACGGTGAAACTCCGTAACCGACAGTATAGTCTGGATGAGAGAAGAATAAGCATATTTTTTTATGCGGCTCCAAAGTTTACTTTTGGAGCTTTTTATATGCTCCGAGAGAGGAAGAAAAATGAAACTTAGCAAAAATGTAAGAATGTTGACTACGCTGTCGGTATTAACCGCGCTATCTATCGTTTTATTGATAGCCATTACACCTTTTCCTTTAACGGCAATGGGCGATCTTAAGTATGATGCGATGGATATACCTTTTCTTATAGCCGGTTTTGCGTACGGTCCGGTTGCGGGCATAACGGTTGTAATAATTGCAAGCTTTATACAAGGGCTTACGGTATCCGCCAGTACGGGGCTCGTGGGAATAGCCATGCATATTATTGCTTCCGGCGCTTTAGTTTTGGTGTCCTCATTAATATACCGCTCCATGCATAATAAAAAAGGCGCGATTATCGGATTAGCGGCCGGAGCGTTGGCCATGGCGGTCGTTATGATACCGGCAAATCTGTTTATCACCGCCCCGTATTATCAAATATCCGTCGAGGTTGTTGCGGGAATGCTGCTGCCTTTCATTATTCCTTTTAACCTTATGAAAGCGGGTATAAATATTTTAGTTGTATTTTTGCTTTACAAGCCGCTAAGAAATTTTTTAATAAAAAAGTAACCGTATTTAGTATATAAGCGCGGTTTTGTAAATATTGCAAGCCGCGCTTTTTTCATATATACTACATAAATCAGAATAACAAGGAGATACCGGAAATATTGGCAACAACATATGCTACAAACAATGCGGAAGAGACGATTTCGCTTGGAGAAAAGCTTGCGGCGTCGCTTAAAAGCGGCGATGTGGTTGCGCTGTGCGGCGGGCTTGGGGCAGGAAAAACGGTTTTCGCTAAAGGAGTGGCAAAAGGGCTCGGCGTAGACGAAGAAGTGACAAGTCCCACGTATACGCTGCTTAAACAATACATGGGCAGCAGATTGCCTTTGTGTCATTTTGATTTATACAGAATAGAGGATGAACAGGAGCTTGAATACATAGGTTTTTACGACTTTCTCGGCGGTGAGAACGTATGCTTGATAGAATGGGCGCAAAACGCGGGAAATATCAATCCAAACATTAAAGTACAAATATCGGGCAAAGGAAATGATACGCGCGTTATAAAAATATATGAGGAAAAAGATGCTTATACTGGCGGTTGATACATCGGGGGGCGTGTGCTCCGCGGCTGTTTTAAACGGAAACTGCATATTGTCGGAATCATATATCAACGCGGGACGCACTCACTCCGAGACAATAGGGCCTATGATAGATTTTTGTCTTTCATGCTTGGGGCGCAGCGTACGCGATATCGATTTGTTTGCTTGCGCGGCGGGCCCCGGCTCTTTTACAGGACTTCGTATAGGCACGGGCATGATAAAAGCGTTTGCGCACGCTTCCGGAAAGCCGGCTGTGGGCATTAATACGCTTGACGCTTTAGCACGCAATGTACGCGGCGCGGATGAAACGGTATGTCCGGTAATTGACGCCAGAAGGGGCGAGGTTTACACTGCCGCCTACAAAAACGGCAAAAGAATATCCGAATACAAAGCGGCGCCGCTTGACGTCGTTTTGGAAGAACTAAAAGGTGCGCCCGCTCTGTTTTTAGGCGACGCGGCTTTAAAATATAACGACAAGATAACAGCGGCGGGTTATGCCGCGGCACATGAGGGCGTAATTTTACAGAGGGCTGGTTCCGTTGGGCTTGAGGCTTATGATATGTATCAGAACGGCAAGGTGTCGGACGCTTTCAGACTGGAGCCTTTTTATCTTCGTGAAACACAGGCGGAACGTGTACTGGCGGAGCGGGAGGGACAATGAACACCGTTTTCCGCTGTGCGGCCAAGGACGATATAAAAAGTATTTACATGGTTGAAACACAGTGTTTTACGCGCCCGTGGTCATACGTTTCTTTGCTGGCCGACTTAACGGGAAACGAGTTCGCCCGATATTTGGTGGCGGAATTAAAAGGGCATGTTATAGGGTACTGCAGTATGCATACCGTGGTTGACGAAGGGCATATCATGAATATGGCCGTACTGCCCGATTACAGGCGCAAAGGCATAGCCGAAAAGCTGCTTAAAACAATGATTGCGTTAAGCGGTCTTAATTATTTTACACTTGAAGTTCGCATGTCAAACTTTGGAGCGGTGCGCCTTTACGAGAAACTGGGGTTTGAAATTATAGGCAGGCGTCCTAATTATTACGGGGACGAGGACGCGCTTATAATGTGGAGAGGCAAAACGCGCCTTGATAGTTAATTGATATAAATGTATAATCGTTTAAAACCCGCATGGTTTGATATTGTATATGAATGTTGTTATTGACGGCATAAAAATAAATTACGAGAGGCAGGGAACGGGAGAAGATATTCTCGTGCTGCACGGTTGGGGCGCAAGCATTAAAACAATGCGCCCTGTTATTGACGCCCTTGTTTCGGGCTTTTGTGTAACGGCTGTCGATTTTCCCGGCTTTGGGGAAAGCGATATGCCGCCGGATACATACGGCGTGCCGGAATACATGGATATAGTATACCGTTTGCTAAAGCTGCTCGGCATAAAAAAGACGCATATAATCTGTCACTCGTTCGGAGGCCGCGTCGCCGTAATGCTTGCCGCGAAGCATCCCGATACAACGGGCAAAATTGTTTTTACGGGCGCGGCGGGGCTTATTAAAAGACGCGCGTTAAAACGCCGTCTGCGCACCTTTGCCTATAAAACCGCCAAGCGAATAAACCGCGGGCGCGTTATAAAACGCGTTCTTAAAGCTTTGGGGAAAGATGTGGAAAGCTACGTTAAAAACGCGGGCTCCGCTGATTATAAAGCGCTGCCGGAAAACATGAAAAAAGTGTTCGTGCGCATAGTCAATTTGGATTTGAAAAGTTTTTTGCCGTATATAAAAAGCCCGTCGCTTCTTATATGGGGCGAAAACGATACCGAAACGCCGCTTAAGTTCGGCAGAATAATGGAGAAAATGATACCGGACGCGGGGCTTGTTGTTTTTCCGGGCGCGGGGCATTACGCATACCTCGAATGCTTAGGCCGTTTTAATCATATTGTCAAAACATTTTTGGAGGGTGGCGAATGAAAATTTATATACACGCTTTGCCATATGCGCTGACAGCCGCCCTTATGGCTTTCGCGTCAACACATACGGTACATATGCTTCAGCTTGAAGGCTACAAAAACAAAAACCTTTTCCGATGGATTCTAAGCCATGCCAAAAAGGTATACAGCCTTCCCGCTCTCGCCGCTTTAACAGGCATATTGTTAGCTTCGCTCGCCAACCTGCTTTTACCCGGCGCGGCGCGGTACGTTTATTACGCGCTCGCGGCGGCGTATGCCGCGGTTATATTGGTATATACAAGAATTACGCGCATTGATAACCCCAAAAAGCCGATTGTATACACAGGACGTGTTAAGCGTTTGTTTGTATTTATTGTATTGGTTGAGCTTACGGCGGCGGCAGGCCTGCTGCTTCTTGATTTGACGGTTTTTAATAATACGGTTTTTGCGGGCGCGCCGCTTTTCGCGCTTATGCCGACCGTCGGTTTAAGCGCCGCCGCGGCGAATACTGCCGCCGCGCCTTTAGAGTCTGCGGTGCGGCGTTGGTATTATAACGACGCCGGTAAAAAGCTAAAACGGCGCGATGATTTGATACGCGTAGGCATAACGGGCAGCTTTGGCAAAACAAGCTGCAAATTTATACTGGGCGCAATTTTATCGGAAAAATATAATGTGCTTGTGCCGCCGTCCAGTTACAACACTACGATGGGCGTAACGCGCGTTATACGGGAGCGGCTGCTGCCTTCTCACGAGGTGTTAATAGCCGAGATGGGCGCGCGGCACATAGGCGATATAAAAGAAATATGCGGCCTTGTAAAGCCGCGGTACGGTTTATTAACGTCCGTGGGACCGCAGCATCTTGAGACGTTCGGCAGCATTGAAAACATAGCGAAAACCAAATACGAGCTTATAGAAGGGCTCGGGAAAGACGGCTGCTCTTTCTTCCCTTCCGACAGTGAAATATGCCGCAAGCTGTATGAAAAAACACAAAGCGAAAAATATCTGTTCGGCATGGAATATGAAGGGGCGGTTTACGCCCGCGCGGAAAACATAAAAACAGGCAGCTTTGGCAGCCGGTTTGATTTGGTTATAGACGGTGAAAGCATATGCTGTGAAACAAAGCTTTTAGGCAAGCACAACATAGCCAACATTACGGGCTGCGCGGCGGTGGCAAAAAGATTAGGTCTTAGCGCCGATGAAATTCGCCTCGGTATAAGAAAAGCCGCGCCTGTAGAGCACAGGCTTCAGCTGCTGCCCACAAAAAACGGCATAACCGTTATAGACGACGCGTTTAACGCCAATCCTTCGGGAGCGCGGGCGGCTATGGAAGTGCTTTCAACCTTTGAGGGGCGCAAAATTGTCGTCACGCCCGGGCTTGTTGAGCTTGGCGAGCGGGAGGAAGAAGAAAACCGCGCGTTTGGGAAGGTTATGGCGGGTGTTGCCGATATTGTGTATCTTATAGGGAATAAGCGCGCGCGGCCGATTTATAACGGGCTGCTTGAAGGCGGTTTTGAGAAGAGCAATATTTTCGTATTCTCTTTTCTAAGCGAAGCGGCGGATATGCTTTGGAAGAACGCGCGGACGGGCGATGTGGTTATATTCGAAAACGATTTGCCGGATAATTATAACGAATAGGAGACGGTACGATGAAAAAGAACCTTGCTGTGACATTCGGAGGAAGAACGGTAGAACATGACATATCGATAATAACGGCAAACCAGCTGATGCACGCCGCCGATAAAGACAAATACAATGTTATACCTATATACATAGACAGAAACGGAATATGGTATACGGGAGACGCGCTGTTTGATATGGCGGCTTTCTCTGATTTTAACCCTAAGGCCAAGGGCGTAAAACGCGTGTTCTTATCCTGCGCGGCGGACGCGACGCTCTACGAATATAAAAAACAAAAACCCGTTTGCCGCATAGACGTCGCCATTCCCGCTATGCACGGAATGCACGGAGAGGACGGCACTTTACAGGGGCTGTTTGAGCTTTCCGATATACCGTATTCAAGCGCGGGCGTTACAGGTTCCGCCGTCTGCATGGATAAAGCGGTTATGAAGTCAGCTTTTATAGGCTTTGGCTTTCCGGTGCTGGATTCGCTTTTCTTTGAGCGCGACGAATATTATAAAGACAGCGACGCCGTATGCAAAAAAGTGGAGAATAAACTCGGGTTTCCTGTTTTTATAAAGCCCGCGAATCTTGGCTCCAGCATAGGCATAAACCGAGCCGACGATTGCGGCGGGTTAAGATATGCGCTTGATGTGGCGGCAAGCTACGACAGGCGTATATTGGTGGAAAAGGCGGTAACGGATATAACGGAGGTAAACTGCTCCGTGCTGGGAACGGCGGCAGCCGCGAAAACAAGCGTTATAGAGCAGCCGCTGACCGCAAGCCGTTTTTTGGGTTTTGAGGAGAAATACCTAAGTGGCGGCAAGTCTAAAGGAATGAAGTCTTTAGGGCGCAAGATACCGGCCGATATATCGGAAGATATGGCAAACCGCGTCCGCGGTCTTTCGCTTGATATATTCAAGGCGCTTGATTTAAAAGGCGTGGTGCGTATAGACTTTATAATAGACAATTCAAACGGCAATCTTTATGTAAACGAAGTAAACACAATACCGGGCTCGTTTTCTTTCTATCTTTGGGAGCCCGCGGGCATCTCGTTTTCGGCGCTTGTTGACAGCCTTGTAGCCATAGCGGAAAAGCAGATGCGGGAAAAGCAAAAATCAAGTTTCGCGTTTGATTCGGGAGTGCTGCAAAAAGCGGCGTTGGGGCTTAAAATCGGTAAATAGCGTAAAAGGGGCTTAAAATCGGTTGTTATTATACTACTAATTTTATGAAGGAAACGGATACATTTACGACAGAGTCTGTATGATAACGCAAGTCGCAATAGTCGCCCAGCTTTCGCAAATTAAAAACACTCTGCTTATATGCAGTCCGGCGCATTGATTATTAGAATTAAGTAATATTTCCCGTTGTTGCACAAATAATCATTTACATACATACACAATATCTATATAATAAAAAGAAAAAAGAGAGGTATTATCATGTCGGAACAAAAGAATTCGTTGGGAATGACGGAAAAAACGGCCAGCTGGTTTGCCTACATACTTACGGTTCTAAGCGGTATCATTTTACTCGCCACCGAAAAGGAAAATAAGACGGTTAGAACACATGCTTGGCAGTCGTTGGTAATGGGATGCTTTTTTATAGCTGTGCATATAATTATTAGTATTTTGACTGCTATTTTTATGCCTAACCCGATTACCGATCCGTTGGCTTATTTAAGCGCGGCGGCAGGCGCTTTCAGTTTTTTCGGACTTGTAAGTATGCTTGCTTCTATAGCCTGGGGTATTCTTACAATAATCTGCATCGTAAAGGCTGTCCAAGGAGACATTTTCAAGCTGCCCGTAATTTACAACAAGGTTAAAGACCTAAAGTAATATTTTCGGTGAGATATTACGTAAACCTACCAAAGCGCTTTGTTTGGCATCCTCTTTAGCACTGCCATTCCCAGCAAAAGCGCCATTATAAACTTTATCGCATCAAAAAAGAAGTATATTCCGGTTGCGCTTACTATCACATAGCCGAGCGTTACCGGAGTTTTTATGTACAGGTTTAAAACGGCATACATATAACCTATGCCGGCCGCGTACATGGAAGCTATGCAGACGAGCGCGTATACGCTTATTTTAAGCAGCGATTTTGCGGTTAAGCGTTCGGCTATTGTTTTTCTTATAAGCGCGCTGATAAAAAACGCGCATAAAGCAAAGCCGGGAAGAAACCCGAATGAGGGTTCAAATATATACCAAAGCCCCCCGCCTTTTGAAAACACCGGCAGGCCTAAAAGACCGATGGCGATATACACCAGTTGTGATATAAGCGCGTATTTTGGCGTAAGCAAAAAGCCGGATAAGAAAACGAAAAAAGTTTGAAAGGTAAATATAAGCATTGTCCCGGGAACAGGGACTTTTATAAACACAGCCCCCGCGGCAGTAAGCGCGGCAAAAAGCGCGCATATAAGAAGTTGTCTGATTTTCATACGTTCCCCTCTATTATGTAAACCATATAATGAATATAAGTTTACAATATTGCCGGAGATGTGTCAACCGGTTGAATATCGGCTGAATATCGTATCAGCCTTGCCACTATGCAAAAAAGTAAAAATCATGTATAATTCGTTTTATGAAATCACAGCAAATATATAAGGCAAACGCGCATGAAGATTCAATTCTGATTGCTAGGGCTCAAAAAGGCGAAGATGCCGCCATAGAGGCTCTTTTATTATGCTGTGAAAAGCGAATATACAATACCGCGTTTCGTTATATGGGCAGCGAGGCGGACGCGTATGATATGGCGCAGGAATCGCTGATTAAAATATATAAAAAACTGCCTACATACCGCAGTGACGCCTCGTTTTTATCATGGGCGTACCGTATCTGCGTCAACACCTGTCTCGACGAACTGCGAAAGAGAAAAAAAACGCCTGTTCCTACAGACTATATAGAAAATGGGGCTGAAAGCGGTTTTAGTATGCCGTCGCCCGAAAAATACGCCGTTTCTTCGGAAAACAAGGAAACTCTGCAAAAGGCGATTAACGCGCTCGTGGAAGAACAAAAATCTGTAATAATACTGCGCGATATCAACGGGCTCTCATATGAAGAGGTTGCTCAATGCCTCGATATATCTATAGGCACGGTAAAATCCCGTATTTGCCGGGGCAGGCAAAAGCTGAGGGAAATGCTCGGCGCCGCCGCCGACTGGAACAAAAGCTGATTTGCATACGTCTTAATGGCGTATATATAAATCAACAGTGAATTGGAGGATTGTTTTATGAAAAAGGTTTTATTTATTTTTCTCGCGCTGACTTTCTTAATTATATCTTTTGCGGGCTGCAGCCCCGCGGAATATTCACCGAGAGACGATTATTACGCGAAAGGCGAAATGTCCGACGCCTCTTATGAAAATGATGAAGCAGGCTACGCTCCGCCAGCCATGCCGGAGCCCGCGCCGACGGAGCAGAGCGAAGGGTCGGAATTTCCATCGGGGCCGTCGCTTAATTACGAAGGTTCGTTGCTCAATCCCTCGGTTAACAGAAAAATAATTTTTGAGGGGAACCTTAGCATAGAGACGACAAACTTTGACGATGATTATAACCGTATTAAACAGACGCTTTCAGAGTTTGGCGGTTATGCCGAACGTGATTCCGTATACGGCACAAAACCCGTAAATTGGAATGAAAAAGGGCGCACAGCCGAATTAACGCTTCGAATCCCCAGTAAAAGGTTTGACGAGTATATTCTAAGGCTGAAAGGTTTAGGCGAAACATTATCTATGTCCACGTCCGGCAGGGACGTGTCGCTGCAGTATTTTGACAGTGAAACGCGTCTTAAAACACTGCGCATACGGCAGGAAAGACTGCTTGATCTTCTGGAAAACGCAAAGGGGCTTGAGGATATAATCAAACTGGAGCAAGAGCTTGGCAATGTGGACTATCAGATACAATCGTATGAAATCGAGCTAAGAAGCTATGACAGTTTAATCGATTTTTCAAGTATTACAATACAGCTTCATGAAGTCAACCAGATTGAAAGGGTTACATCATCCGATAAGCAGGACCTTGGAACGCGTATAACGACGGGTTTCTATTCCGTGTTAAATGTGCTCGCGGCGATAGGTGAAGGACTGCTGATATTCTTCCTGGCAGGCTCGCCCGTGCTTGTGCCGCTTATTATCGCAGGCGTTATAGCCATAATAGTTGTGAAACGGCGTAAGAGAAAAGCAAAAGGCACGCAAGTATAATCCGTTATTTAAAGCGGTCGGCTGTGTGCCGGCCGCTTAGGCGTGTCGATAACCCCGCATTCAATAAACGAAAGCGGGGTTTTCTATAAGATAAAAGGCTTTTTTGTCTGCGCCCCGCCACGCAGGATTGCGTGTTTTTTTGTATCAGCCATGCCGGTTTAGTCCGAAAATTCCGCGGATATAGGACAGTGATCGGAGCCCGAAATATCGTCGTGTATAGCCGCGCTTTTAAGTTTATCCGTTAAGCGCCGCGACATGCATATATAGTCTATGCGCCAGCCGGCGTTCCGTGAACGCGCGCCGTAAAGATAAGACCAGTATGTGTAAGCGCCCTTTGCATCGGGGTAAAGAAATCGGAAACTGTCCGTGAAGCCCGCGTCAAGCAGCCGCGTAAAACCCTCCCGTTCCTGCTCGGTAAAACCGGCGTTGTTCCTGTTCGCGGACGGGTTTTTTAAATCTATCTCTTTATGCGCCACGTTAAAATCCCCGCAGGCAATTACAGGCTTTTTGTCGTCCAGCTTTTTAATATAACCGCGAAAATCGCCGTCCCATTCCATACGGTAATCAAGGCGCTTAAGCTCCCGCTGAGAGTTTGGCACATACACGTTTACAAAATAGAAATCGTCAAATTCCAGCGTTATTATGCGCCCTTCAGCGTCGTGCTCTTTTATGCCCATGCCAAAGCTTGCCGATAAAGGCTTCATACGGGAAAACACCGCGGTTCCCGAATAGCCTTTCTTTTCGGCATAATTCCAATATGAATAATAGCCTTTGGGAGAAAAGTCAAAATCACCCCGCTGCATTTTTGTTTCCTGTACGCAGAATATATCCGCGCCGGACGAGCCGAAATAGTCCGCAAAGCCTTTTGTATATGCCGCCCTAAAACCGTTTACGTTCCACGATACCGTTTTCATGCCTCTGCCCCCGCTTTTTATTTATTATACCGTAAATGAATAAGCATATGTGATTAAATATTTTTTAACGACGCCGGTTGACTTGCGTAAATAACAGAGTTAATATTTATCTGTATCCGATTGCCATTTTAATCTTATAAGAGGTGCTTTATGAGAAAGTATATTTTTTTGTTAATCGCCCTGCTGCTTGCGCTTTCGCTATGCGGCTGCGAAACCGTGACCGCGCCAAAAGATACGACGGCTTCCGCGCCTCCCCCGTCACCTGAAGGTTCGGCAATTGACGGCGCGGCGACAACGGAAGAGCTTATGGAGCTGTCAAAATCGTACATGGTAAACAATGATTATGAGAACGCGCTGCTTTGCGTAAACAAAATGATACGGATTGACCCCGCGTTGCAAGAAGCTTATTATTTTCAGGCGGAAATACGTATGCTGCTGCTTTCCAAGCAATACGAGGAGCTTAACGACTCAATCGAGCAAGGTATGGAGCATGTTGACAGCCAAGCCGATTACGCCGATTTTATAAACGGGCTTGCCGGACAAAGCGGTCTGTCGGTCGTGATACCTTTTACGCACGATTATCGCTCGCCAGGCGAGATAAACACATACGGAATCACGGCGGGCAACCAAACCAACGCCGCAAAATACGAGGGCGAATGGCGCGGAGGTCTTCTTACCTGGCAGGGCAATTGGGTGTACCTTTCACGGCCGGATGAGAATTTTGCCATATACAAAATGCGTGCCGACGGCGGCGATTACCAGCGGGTAGGCGACGCGCGCGGCAGCAGTCTTAACGTAGTTGGCGATTATATCTATTATATAAATGTTGAGGACTACACACCTCACCGCATACGCACCGACGGCAATATGGCGGAAAGGCTCACAGACGACGAATGCGCTTTTTTGTCGGTGGAAAACGGCTATATGTTCTATGACAACGGCAATGACGACGGACGCCTTTACAAGGCCTGCTTGGACGACGTAAACGACAAGCAAAAGCTTTCAAACGGCACCGCAATGTTCGCCAGTGTGACGGACGGCTGGGTGTATTACGCCGAAAAAAGCATAGAAGGCGGTTTTTATAGGGTTTCCGTCGACGGCGGCGAGGAACAAAACCTTGCCTTTGGATTTATACAAACATATTGTATAGCGGACGGCTTTATATATTATATTGACGTTAACGACCCATATGGCGTAAGGCGCGTGCGCGCCGACGGCACCGGATACGAAATGTTTTTTCCCACCGATGTTATGGTAACAACCTTAAACGCGGCCGGCGGCACGATGTATATCGGGCTTGACGCCGAGTTTGAAGAAGACGGCTTTTACATCACCCGCGATGTTATCGCTATAGACATAGCGACAAAAGAAAAGTTAGAGCATTATGAAGCGGGCACAGAACCGCTTTGCACTGGCCCCGGCGGCGGCCTGTATTTTTTGCAGCATAACGATAATCTTGCGTGGTATATGGTTTTTGATAACGGCAGCCCAAAGAAAATCGGAAACTGAGATTATCATTGCATAAGCCCGTAAGCCGCAACACGCTTTCGGGCTTTTGTTAATTAAGCCGGCTTATTATATGCAAAAAGGGTTTCAACACTCTTTTTTATTGAAACCCAATTAATTATTACGTCGGCAGCCCAATGTTTGTCAGCTCTTTGATCTTGATTTGGAATAAACATCGAAAGCAACCGCTGCCAACAAAACAAGACCTTTAATCGTTTGCTGTAAATCTATGCTCACGCCCACAATCGTCATGCCGTTATTTAGAACACCCATCAGCAGACCGCCGACAATTGCTCCCACGACGGTGCCTATACCGCCCAAGGTAGAGGCGCCGCCTATAAAGCATGACGCTATCGCGTCATAATGACGCTTTCGGCACAAAAAGACCTTTAAGCAGCTAAAAAATAACCTTGTTTTCTATCTCGCCACGCACCATTTTGATAAACGCTTCGCCGTCCATCTCGCCTATATCGCCCTGTCCGCGCTTTCGTATGGCCAACGTGCCTTTTTGCACCTCGTTGTCTCCTGCCACAGCCATATACGGTATGCGCTCACCGCGCGCTTCTCTTATCTTATAGCCTATCTTTTCGCTGCGCCCGTCGACTGCGCAGCGCACTCCGGCGCTTTTCAATCTTTTTTCCCATTCGCGCAGATAATCTATTGAGCGGTCGGTTATCGCCATAAGCCGCACCTGCTCCGGCGCCGTCCACAAAGGCAGAGCGCCTTTGTACTTCTCTATAAGCATGGCGATTGTGCGCTCGTAGCAGCCTATGGACGAGCGGTGTATTACATACGGGCGTCTTTTCTCTCCGTCCGAATCCACATAAGTCATGCTAAAACGCTCCGGCAACGCAAAATCTATCTGCACCGTAAAAAGAGTGTCTTCCTTGCCGTACACGTTCTTAAACTGCAAATCAAGCTTAGGACCGTAAAACGCGGCTTCGCCGTCCGCCTCGGTATAATCAAGACCTATCTCGTCGAGTATGCGCTTCATAAGCGCCTGAGTGGTCTCCCATGCCTTTGGGTTGTCTATATATTTTTCGGTATTATTCGGGTCCCACTTGGAGAAACGGTAACGTATCTCTTTTTCAACGCCCAGCGCGCTCATAACATAGCTTATCAAATCGAGCACCGCCTTAAACTCGTCCGCCACCTGCTCCGGAGTGCAGATAATGTGCGCGTCGGCAAGCGTAAACTGACGCACTCGTATAAGACCGTGCATCTCGCCCGAGGCCTCGTTTCTAAACAGCGTAGCCGTCTCCGCGTAGCGTACAGGCAGCTCGCGGTAGCTGTGTATTTCCGAATTGTACATAAGAAACTGGAACGGGCATTCCATAGGCCTTAGCGCTAAAACGTCTTCGCCGCTTCTCTCGTCTCCTATAACAAACATACCGTCCTTGTAATGGTCCCAATGCCCCGATATTTTGTAAAGGTCGCTTTTGGCCATAAGAGGGGTGCGTACATGCATATAACCGCGCTTCTCCTCCTCGTCCTCAACGAAACGTATAAGCGTCTGCATAAGCTTGCCGCCTTTAGGCATAAGCATAGGCAGCCCCTGGCCTACAACGTCGCTTGTCATAAAAAACTTAAGCTCGCGCCCCAATTTATTATGATCTCTCTCTTTTGCCTCTTTTTGCATTTCAAGATAAGCCGAAAGCTCTTCGTGCTTCTCAAACGCCGTGCCGTATATGCGCGTTAGCATCTTATTTTTTTCGCTTCCGCGCCAGTAAGCCCCCGCCACGCTTAAAAGCTTAAATTGCTTAACCCTGCCGGTAGACGGAACATGCGGACCCGCGCAAAGGTCGGTGAATTCTCCCTGGCGGTAAAAGCTTATTACCGCGTCACTTGGCAATTCCCGTATAAGCTCCTGTTTATACGGCTCGTCCTTCGTTTTTTCAAGCGCCTCGTTATAACCCAGTTCAAATCTTTCTATCGGCAAATCCTGCGCCGTTATGCTACGCATTTCTTTTTCAATTCTCTCCAAATCGGTAGCGTCAAAAGGCTTTTGCACATCAAAGTCGTAATAAAAGCCGTTGTCTATGGAAGGGCCTATCGCCAGTTTAGCTTCCGGAAACAGCCGCAGCACAGCCTGAGCCATTATATGCGCCGCGCTGTGCCGCAGCGTTTTTTTACCGTCTTCATCATCAAAAGTTAGTATCGTAACCCTGCTGTTTTCTTCCGGCACCGCGTCAAGCCCCTTTACCTTATCGTCTATCAAAACGGCAAGCGCTTTTTTGGCAAGATTGGCCGATATCTCCGCCGCAATTTTGCCCGCGCTGCTGCCGTCCGCAAATTCTCTTTTCTCGCCGTTTGCCATAATAATTTTCATCTTTTATAACCTCATTCCATAAAATAAAAAAACCGTGCGCTCAAAACTGCACGGGACGATTTTCAAAACCGCGGTTCCACCCATTTTCCGCCGCCGCATAAATTTTGGCGATGGCTCTTTATTGCCCGGTAAGGGGGGCGCCCCGCGAAATGGAAAAGCCGGTACCGCTTTTTTATGGCGCCGCCGCACTTTCAGCCCAAGGTGCGCCGTCTCTTTTTGCGCCTTTATACAAAAGCTTTTTCTTTTCCATGCTCCGCAAAATATTTACCGAATGATTATATTACCTGCCCCGCCGTTATGTCAACTATCTCAAATCCGCCCTTCCGCCGCCCGCTTCGTCACTGCGCACTTTTTTTAGTATGCTTAAGCCCGCGCGCGCCGCGCCTATTACTATGGCCGTGATTCCAAGGAATAATACGTGGTCTATTCCTATAACAAAGGGCAGCACAAGAAGCGCGGCTCCTATCAAAAACAGAAAAACCCCCACGCGGGCGCTCAGCTTTTTTTCGGCGTCCTGCCGGGCGTATATTATACGGAATGTACCGAACACTATAAACCAGCTGCCAAGCAGAGCGCCAAGATGCGCGGGCGAATTATGTATTATTATAACCAGCAAAAACATAATAAAGTTTAGAAGCCCGTGAACAAGAAAAGGTATAAACAGCCTGTTGTCGTCCGTTGTTTTAACCGCCATGAATATATTGTATATCCCAAAGCCGAGTATGCCCGAGCCCAGCAAAAAGGTGAGCGCTCCAAGACCGGCCAAAGGCCACGCTATTAAAAATACGCCCGTTAAAAGTATAATAAGCCCTATAATCATTGTAAACCACCAAGTTGTCGTCTTTGCGGTTTGCATTTGTCCCTCCGAAAAATTACTTCATCAAAATAATACCACCAAAACAGTATACAAAACAAGACATCTTTGGCTCTGTTTAATAAATATTTAAAATCCCTCGCCCAAAACCTCTTTTACATCGGCGACTATAACAAAGGCGTTCCCGTCTATTTTTTTAACGAGCCGTTTTAGCTTTGCGCCTTCGGTATACCACCTTAATACACACAGCAGCACCTCCTTCGGCTGCCCGCTGTAGAGCCCCTTTGCGCGCAGCGCGGTGACCCCCCTCCCCAACTCCTCCATGATAGCCCGGGAAATTTCGGCGCCTTTGTCGGATATAATATAAAACGCCTTCGCCAAAACAAGACCGACAGTCATGGCGTCTATAAGTTTAGATGTAATATATATCGACGCTATGGCGTAAAGCGCCGCCTGCGGCTTGAACATCGCGCCTGCCGCCGCGACTACAACAAAATCTATAATGAACACAAAAGAGCCGACGCCTAAAGATTTAAACCGCCCGCTCAGCATTTTTGCCGCCATGTCCGTTCCGCCCGTCGAGCCGCCCGAGCGGATAACAAGCCCAACGCCGGCGCCCATAAGAACCCCGCCGTATACGCAGCCTAAAAATAAATCCTCGCCGCCAATAACCGGAATTATCTCCGCGAGCGCCGAGTAAAGCGCGAGCGCGTAAAGCGTGCGTATGGCAAAGCTTTTTCCAACCATGCGAAAGCCAACCACAAAAAGCGGAACATTGAGCGCCGCTATGGCCGCCCCCAGAGGAAACCCGAACAAATGATAAAGTATTGTGGCGATTCCGCTTATGCCGCCGGCGGCTATCTTATTGGGTACAAGAAACAAGTTAAGCCCCGCTACGGCTATGGCGACGCCGGCGGTTATCACCATATAATCTTTTACGCGCCGGTTCATGCTTTCTCCTTTTAAGTAATAAGCGGAAGAGACAATCTCCTCCGCTTTAGTCTTTGTCGTTCGGCTTTGTATTATCAAACCCCATGCTGATAGATATCGCCTCGTCAACACGAAGCATATCGCTTTCACTCAGCCGGCCCACTTTTTTTATCAGCCTTGATTTATCAATCGTCCTTATCTGTTCGAGAAGAACAACGCTTTTTTCGCACAGCACATCCGCATTAATTACGATATGCGTCGGCAGCCGCGCCTTTCCCGTATTTGATGTTATGGCCGCCACTATAACCGTTGGGCTGAACCTGTTGCCGGTGTCGTTTTGTATCACAAGCACAGGACGGATGCCGCCTTGTTCTGAGCCGGTCACGGGGTTTAAATCCGCGTAGTAAACATCCCCTCGCTCAATCATAGTTCACCCCGCAATATGCTGTTATGGTTTCCCTATATATAATATGACAGAGGTATGTACTATGTTTGCGGGCGGCATTTTTTGCTTTTGGCTTTTCTAAATAAGCGCGAGCGCGTTTTTATATAGTATTTTGTCTATATCATCCGCGGGAAGATTAAGAGACCTAACAGCCGCTATCTCGTCGTCAGCGCGTTTCCACGGGGAATCGGTGCCAAAAAGCACCCTTTCCGCGCCGTGACGGCGTATCATATCCGCCATTGCGCCGCCGCCAAGCGCGTGGTGGGAAAACGAGGTGTCGAAATATATCGGAAGCCCCGTTAAAAACTCATCGACGTCGCGCCACAGCGAATAGCTGCCCATATGCGCCGCCACAATTGTCAGCCCCGGTATATTGTCGGCTATCTTTCTTATCATAACAGGCGTGCAATGCACCGGCACGGGATATCCTATATCGATTCCGGCGTGCAGCACAAGAACAAGCCCCAAATCCCGCAGCGCCTCGTAAAGAGGCATCATGCGCGGCTCGTCCGCGTAAAAATGCTGATAATCCGGATGAAGCTTAACGCCCCTAAAGCCTGATTCTTTTACCCTCTCCGCCGACGAGTAAAAATCCTCGTCGTCCGGGTGAAGCGCCCCGTAGAAGGTCAGCTTGTCGCTTTTTGCGCCGCATGCCCATTCGTTTATACGCCTTACCTGAGAAGGCTTTGTCGCTACCGGCAGCACGACGCTTTTATCCACCCCGCACAGCGCCATATGCCCAACAAGCCCTTCCGCCGTGCCGTCGTGAACCGCGGCGACATCCGCGCCCGCCTCAAGTTTTTTTATCGCCGACGCCGCTATGGAATCGGCAAAACAATGTGCGTGAAAATCTATTACCATGTGAATCTCCAAAAAAGTTATACGTATATTTTACTACGCATGGTAAAGATGGGCAAGCACGCAATTGCGCCGGCCTTATAAGGTTTAAAAGGCGGCCTTTTTTGTTAAATCATGTCCTCGGTAAACTCTACCCTTCCGCCGAAAACATCTTTTATAGTCTCTATTATGCGGGCATCGAAAAAGCGTTCCCTGTTGTGAACTATTATCGAAAGCGGCGCTATGTTAACCAGCGCGCTTAGCAGCGCGTCGTCCTTATCGGCTTCCTTTTCATTCACGCGGCATTTTAGCATACAGAGCCTCTCGTCAAGCAGCATGTATTCCCCGTCGCCGTCCACGCAAAGGTGTACCTTGCGCACGCGCGGAATTCTTATTTTAACAAACAGCCGCAGTATTTCAACGAATTCAACATATTCGCGTTTTTTTATATAATCCTCAACACATCGGCAAAGCTCCCTCTCCCAGAATTCCAGATAATCCTTCATGCGAAAGCGCATAAAACCCTCGAGCATCATCGTTTCCGATTCGTTCTGCGCAAACGCGTCTTTAATGCGCTGCTTTACTTCCCTTTTGCAGTAAGCTATCTCGTCCTTTTGGCCTTGCGTGCCATACCACAGCCTTTTAAGAGCCTTTACAAGTATATCGCATTGTTCCTTTTCGGACAGAAAATAATAGTCCTGCTTTAACAGCTTAACCATAAAGCGAATCTGCAGGTTTTCCACAATGATATCCGAAAGTATGGTGCATAATATTAACTTTTCTTTTTCGCCGTCGTTTTCACTGTCCGTTAAGGTTACCTTAACTATTCGCCCCTGCGAGCCGTCCACTTCGCTTATGCCGACAAGACAGCCGAGCCGCAGCGCGTCATGCGTGCGGTTGGCTATAAGCGGCGTAAGCTCCATTCCTTTATCTTCAATCCCAATATTTATATCCAAACAATAATCACCCTTTATTTCGCTGTACTATATAATTTATGCCGCACGAAAATAAACGTTTCTCACTTTAATTTTTGCATTTATCCCAAAATACTCTCGTTGTAATTTATGTATGTTGCGCAGATTATTGCCTTATGATAATATGGAATAAATTACTCAATACGTTTTGCCGGAGGCTTTAAAAAATTGCTGCAAATCATTAATTTAAAAAAGTATTTCAAGAATATAAAAGCGGTTGATGATATATCTTTTGCCGTCGAAAAGGGCGATATTTTCGGTCTGCTTGGCCCGAACGGCGCCGGCAAATCCACCGCCATTTCTATGATAGCAACGCTTTTGACACCGGACGGCGGGCATATACTTTACAACGGCGGCGATATTGCCCAAAACCCGCGACCTTTGCGGCAAAACTTGGGGCTCGTCCCGCAGGAGATTGCGCTGTATCCCGGTTTATCCGGACTTGAGAACTTAAAATTCTGGGGGCGCGCGTACGGTTTGTCGGGCGCCGCGCTTAGCAGGCGAATCGAATATGTTTCGGAAATCATAGGCATAAATGAGCGGTTAAAGCACAGGGTAAAAAAGTATTCGGGCGGTATGAAAAGGCGGCTTAATATAGGAGCGGCGCTGCTGCACGAGCCTAAGCTTATTATTATGGACGAGCCGACGGTCGGCATAGACCCGCAATCACGCAGCCACATACTCGACACCGTACAGCGGCTTGCCGAAAACGGCGCCACCGTTATATACACCAGCCACTACATGGAAGAAGTAGAGCTTTTATGCAACCGCCTTTGCATTATGGACAACGGGCGCATAATAGCTTCCGGTACAAAAGACGAAATCGTCAAATCGGTGGGCGCGCTAAGCGAGCTTGAGCTGAAGCTCTCAAAGCGGGACGAGCGGCTTTTCACAGCCGTGGCGGCCGCGAAAAGCGTTGTTAAGGCGACATCGGACGGCTCTGTTATAAGCGTAATAGCAAACGACGCGGAAAAAGCTTCGCGGGAAATTTTAGCGCTTGCCGGAAAAAGCAGCGCGGGCATAGTGTCTTTTGAAATAAAAAGGGTAAGCCTCGAGACGGTTTTTTTAAACCTGACAGGCCGCGCTCTAAGGGACTAGTTTATGAAATTAAAAGACATCATTTTAAAGGATATCCGCGTCGTTCTTCGCGACCGCGTTGCTCTTATGTTCATTTTTTTAATGCCGGTGGTGCTTATTACTATATTAAGCTTTGCGCTTGGGGGCTTGTTTACCGCCGAGGGTTTCTCAATGGGACATATAAATATAGCCGTTGTGGACAACGACGGCGGGCAGCCTCAATCCGGCGCGTTTGATATAAACGAGGCTCGCGTTTACACTGTGTTGGATGCCGAGGATGTCGCTTCGTTTATAAGCTACGAGATTATGGAAGAATCGTCCGCGAAAGACAAGCTTGACGCGGGCGGTATAGACGCGTATATAACAATACCAGACGGCTTTTCGGCAAACATTATGCGGGCGATGTCCGGTATGGAAAGCGGCGGAACGCAGCTTTCCGTTACGGGTTCCCCTAACAGCGCGTTTAAAGCGGGCATAGTAAACAGCATTGTTAAGGCATACGCCGAAACGCTCTCCATGCTCTCAACTGACATTAAGCTTCTTATAAACTCCGTAACGGAAAGCGGGAATTTTTCGCGGCAGACCATTGAGCGGCTTGATATTAAGTCTTTCGTTAAAAGCCTTGCGCAGCCGCCGTCCGTAAATATCAGCTTGGAGGGAGTAGCGGCAAGAGAGCCGCTTACCAGCTTCTCGTACTATTCCATAGCTATGACATGCATGTTTATACTGTATTCCGCCGGTCAAGGCAGCACTTTCTTATACACCGAAAGCGAGGAGCGCACATTGCAGCGGCTCTCCGCCTCGGGAGTATCAGGCGTAAAGCTGCTGTGCGGCAAAGCGTTCGCCGTATTTGCGCTGTGCCTTATACAGCTTACGGCTCTGCTTGGTTTTTCCACACTGGTATTCGGTATCAACTGGGGAAACCCGTATATTTTTATGGCTATATCCGCGTGCGCGGCGGTTTCGGTAACAGGGCTTGGAACGCTGCTTATGGTGATTGTGTACCGCGCGGGAAATCCGGGAATAGGCACCGTTTTCCAGAGCGTTATAGTGCAGGTTCTCGCGCTGCTGGGAGGCAGCTTCCTGCCTCTTGCCGTACTGCCTAAGTTTTTCTCGTCTCTCGCGCTTTTTACGCCTAACGGGCTTGCCGTAATGGCGTATACGGGAAACGTATCGGGAGCGCCTTTAGGCGAGATACTGCCTTTTATGCTGGGAAGCGTTGCCATAGGCGTTGTGTTGGCGGCGGCGGGCGCGGCGCTGTTCCCGCGTGAAAGGAGAGCTTAACATATGCTCGCTATGCTGTGGCTTAAACTTAAGCGAATGCGCTCCGATATGCCTCTGTACGCGATAATGATTGTTATGGCGCTTGTTTTGTCTATGATTTTTGGCAGCGCTATGAACGGCGGCTCGCCGCGCGTTAATATTACGGACAACGATCGCTCCGCTTTTTCGCAAAAGTTTATAGAGGGACTTGCAGATTCTTACGAGCTTGACCATACAAACCGGCTCGGCGCTAAGCGGGCTGTAGAAAAAGGCGAATCAATAGCGGCAATTATACTGCCGGAAGGTTTCGGGAGCGCCGCGGAAAACGGTGAAGCGCGCTTGAATATTATACGCGTCACTAACAGCGCGGACGTTACGGCGCTTGAGAATTCCGTCCGTTCGGCTTACCGCGCGGCCGCGCGCGAACACCGCCTTTACGGCGCGATGCAAACAGCGTTTGCCAACGCCGGTTTAAGCGCGCCTTCGCCGGAATCCGTTCGCGAGGCGCTTGAGAATGACGGCGGCATTCCTCTTATAACGGTCAGTTTCTCCGTTGCGCAAACGGGGCGGTATAACGAGGTGTTCGCGTCTAACATGCACTATTTACTGGGTTATAATATTTTCTTCGTTATGTTTTCGATTATATTCACAATGGGCGCGTTGCTTGAGGATAAGAAGCTTCGCACATGGGAGCGCATACGAATATCGCCCGTATCCCCCGCGGCGGTGCTTGCCGGACATCTGCTTCCCGCTTATATTGCGGGCGTGCTGCAAATGGGAATAGTGCTTTTTGCCGGACAGGCGCTGTTTGGCTATAACCTTGGGGCGCGGCTTCTGCCGGTGTTCGCCGTATTCGCGGTGTATGTGCTTTGCATAGTATGCTTGGGGCTGCTGCTTGCCGCGGGGCTTAAAACCATAGACCAGTTAGGGTCGGTAACTCCGGTGATTGCGGTCGCGTCCAGCATGTTGGGCGGATGTATGTGGCCGCTTTCTATTATCGACTCTAAAGCGCTGCTTGCCGCGGCGAACATAACGCCGCAAAAATGGGCTGTCGAGGCCGCGGAAAGCCTGACGGTGTACGGGGCGGACTTTAAAGATGTGTTATTGAATGTAATAATACTTTTTGGAATGGCTGTTGTCTTTTTTTCCGCGAGCGTGTTATTATACAGCAAAAAACAAAAGGCGTGACGTATTATGGATAATGAAATTCTCGCGGCCGCGCAAAAATACACACAATTTGCGCTTACGCTGCCCGAGATTGACGCGGACAATATACTGGGAAGTAACATAGAGCCCGAATTGCAATCGGCGCTGCTTGCCGTTTATTACGCGACAAAGCTGGAAGATTGTATTGAAAATACTTCGCTTATGCTTACCGAAAAAACCGGTTCGGATGCCGTGGAAGCGCTTACCGGCGCGATGAGCGCTACGGAGCAAGCAATTAAAGACGCTATGATAATAATTAGGCGGTACATGGACGAGGAGCCGGAATTCGCGAAACTGGTTGATTCCTTGTCGGTAACCTCTCCGTCCGATAATCTTTATACGGAGCTTTTAAAGCTCTATAAAAGCAAAAGCATTATAACGACGGCCTACGGCTACGCCTCCGCTCATTCGTATTCTGCCACTCCGGAAGAGTTTATAATGCAACATATGGATATAGACATTGATAAAATACTTGATATACAGCTGTCTTTGGTTAACTCCATAGATAATATGCTCGAAAACCATAATTCCCGTTAAAAAGGCTTGTGATTTTCCTCAACCCAATAAAAAATTTATAGACAAAAAGGCGGTCAAAAGCATGGATATTTTACGAACCGATAAACTGTGCAAAATATACGGTAAAGGCGCGAATCAGGTAATCGCGCTTGATAATGTTTCTTTGACGATTAAGAAAGGAGAGTTTGTCGCGGTTATCGGCGCAAGCGGTTCAGGAAAGTCTACATTGCTCCATATTATCGGCGGCGTTGATTTGCCTACAAGCGGCAATGTATATCTTGACGGAGAAGACGTATACTCCCGCGGCAGCGAAAAGCTGGCGGTATTCCGAAGACGGCAGGTTGGGCTGATTTATCAGTTTTATAATCTGATTCCCACATTAACCGTGGAGGAGAATATATCGCTGCCCGTGTTGATAGACAAAAAGAAGGTAAACAAACAACGGCTTAACGAGCTGCTCGATTTGCTCAATCTGTCTGAACGCCGCGGTCATTTGCCGAATCAGCTTTCGGGAGGACAGCAGCAACGGGTATCTATAGGACGCGCCCTGATGAATAATCCGGCAATAATACTTGCCGATGAACCCACGGGCAATTTGGACAGCAAAAGCGGATTGGATATTATTAATCTTTTAAAGCTAAGCAATGAAAAATACGGGCAAACGCTTATTATCGTTACCCATGATAAGAATATAGCGCTTAAAGCCGACCGTATTATTGAAATATCGGACGGCAAAGTCTCGCAGGACGAGAAGGTGCGGGCATGAATGTATTTAACAAGGTTACACTGCAAGCGTTGAAGAAAAACCGTACCCGCACGGCGGTTACCATTATCGGAGTGATACTTTCGATTGCCATGATTACGGCGGTCACAAGCTTTATCTCGTCTCTGCAAAATTATATTATACAGGAATACATATACAGAAGCGGCGATTGGCACGCGAAATTTAAAAATGTTGACGCGGCTTTTGCGGAAAAAGTAACTGCGGACGAGAAGGTGCGCGTCGCTTCCGTAATACAAAATATTGGCTATGCCATGTATGATAATGGTCAATACGAAAAGCCTTACTTTTATGTCGCGGGATTGGACGATACTGCGTTCGGTTCGATGGGAATTCATTTAACCAACGGAAGACTTCCTCAAAACAGCAATGAGATATTAATACCCGAATATATTTTAGCAGACGACGGCATGACCTATAAACCCGGGGATACGCTGACGCTGTCCATCGGGAGCCGCATATCTTATGAGGGAGCAGAGCTTGACCAAAGCACGCCGTTTCTCTGGGAGGAAGAAAGCTTTCTGCCTAAAAGCGAAAACGCTTATACTGTTGTAGGTATATGTGAGAGAGCGGGTTTTGAGGATTATTCCTCGCCCGGCCATACGCTTGTTACAAAAACTGACGCGGAACAACGCGGCGGGCTTGACGTATATGTTTCACTCAAGACTCCCGCAAAAATATATGACTACGTCGAAGAAACGGCCGGTGGTTTCGGCGTGGATTATAACAGGGAATTTTTGCGTTATTACGGCGTTTCCGCCAATGACAGCTTTAATACGGTATTGTATTCTCTCGGCGCTATTCTTATTTCGCTCATTTTAATCGGTTCCGTTCTCCTGATTTACAATTCGTTTGCCATCTCGGTAAGCGAGCGCACCCGTCAATTCGGAATTCTGTCTTCGGTAGGAGCGGCAAAAAAACAAATTCGAAGATCGGTGCTGTTTGAAGGTGTTTGCATTGGAGTTATTGGCATACCCCTCGGAATTATTGCGGGGGCGGGCGGTATGGGGATTACGTTGCGGCTGATAGGCGATATAACTAAATCCATGTTTTGGGGTAATACAGACTTATCGTTGCACCTTTCCTGTCCGGCGGTGGTCGCCGCGGCGGTAATAGGGAGCGTTACGATACTTATTTCCGCTTATATTCCGGCTAAAAGAGCGGCTAAAAAAACGCCTATAGACATTATAAGACAGGCCGACGATATAAAAATAAAACCGAAAGAGGTTAAAACTTCTAAATTTGCGGGGCTGTTATTCGGAGTTGAAGGCACGCTAGCGCTGAAAAACTTCAAGCGGAATAAAAAGCGTTACCGCAGCACCGTTATCTCTCTTTTTGTCAGCATTGTACTGTTTGTCGCCGCGAGCGCTTTTTGTATGTATCTTACGCAGGCAACTAAGATGACGATACAAGACACGGGATATGATATATCGTTTTCGGCATCCCAAAACACTTTGGTTTCAAAAAGCCGGTATTTGAGTTTATACGATCGTATGAAAACGGCGCAGGGAGTTACTCAAAGCGCTTATTCGAACTATATATATTGTTCCGCCCCCGTACAAAAAAGCGATATTACCGAGCGCTATTTTGATTATTTTTACGGTGGCGATATGACCGGACTTTTCCTTGGAATAAGCATACATTTCATTGATGATATCACTTATCGGCAATATATTGAATCGTTGGGGTTTTCGCCGGACGATTTTGGGCTTGCGCAGGGTAAATTTCTCGCGGCGGCCAAAGCGGAGGGCTATGACCCCGAGGCAAGCCGAACCATATCTATAGATATTTTTAACAATAACGAGATAACGCTTGATATAACGGAAGGCTTATATTCGCAGAAAATATCTCTAATCGTTACCGATGCGATGCCTTACGGCGTCTTTCAATCTCCGGTTAACGGCGTTGCCGTCTTCGCCCCGTACTCCGATATAGCAAAATTAAACATTCCAAAAGAAACCTATAACAACTTCAGTATGTATTTTTCCTCAAACGACCCCGCAAAGTCTTTCGCCGAAATGGAGGTTATGGTTAAAGATGCGGGAATTGCTGACTATTATTTATACGATGTTACAGAGCCGCTGGCGCATAACCGTAATATCATATTTGTTGTAAATATTTTTACATACGGGTTTGTCATTTTGATTTCGCTTATTACAATTGCCAATGTGTTTAACACAATTTCAACAAGTATCAATCTGCGCAAGCGCGAATTGGCCATGCTCAGGTCGGTCGGGCTTGGAAGCCGCGGCTTCAATAAGATGATAAATTTTGAATGTATATTCTATGGGTTAAAAGCTTTATTATACGGACTTCCCGTATCGGCGGCTTTAACCTATTTTATTTACAAAGCCGTTCTTAGCGGCGCGGACGTTTCCTTTGTATTGCCGTGGAGCAGTATAGCAATAAGTGTGTTCGGCGTCTTTTTCGTCGTATTTGTTACAATGCTTTATTCAACAAACAAAATTAAAAAGGCAAATATAACGGACGCGCTGCGCATCGAGGTTTAACGCGATATAAAAAAGTTTATAAAGCGCGGCGTAACGGGTGTCTTTAACCGCGTCTTGTGCGGCGGCGCGCGCAATGCTATAATCGCAGTCGAATACGTCTTTCGGGCAACATTTAAGGAGCGCATATGACTGATATATCTTCAAGGCTTGCGGAAGAGCTTTCGATTGCAAAAGAGCAGGCGCAAAGCGCGGTATCTCTTATTGAACAGGGCAACACGGTGCCATTTATCGCGCGTTACAGAAAAGAGGCAACCGGCAATCTTTCCGACGAATTACTGCGCCGTCTTGCCGACAGGCTGGAATATTTAACAAGGCTTGACGGGCGCAAAAGTGAGGTTATGCGCCTTATTGACGCGCAGGGCAAGCTTACGGAGGAGCTTAAAAAAAGTATATCGGAGGCGCGGGGCATAACAGAGGTTGACGATTTATACCGTCCGTACAGACCGAAACGGCGCACACGCGCCGCTATGGCAAAAGAAAAAGGCTTAGAGCCTTTAGCCGCGCTTATATTCGAACAGCAAACAGCGGACGAGCAAATAGACAAAATTGCGCAAGGGTATGTAAACAAGGAAAAGAATGTCGCCACGGCGGAGGAAGCGGTGCAAGGCGCTCTTGATATAATAGCCGAGAGGATAGCGGACGACGCGGCGGCGAGAAGCCTGCTTCGCTCCTGGCTTAAGCAAGGGAGCAGCATAATATCAAAGGCGGATGAGGAAAAAAGCGGCGTATACGAAATGTACAGCGATTTCTCCGAGCCGGTCAAAAAAATTGTTCCGCACAGGGTGCTTGCGTTAAACCGCGGCGAAAAAGAAAAAATATTAAGCATAAAGCTTTCGGCGGAGCATAACGAGGCGCAGGCGCTAATTGATAAGGCGTTATCACTCGCCGGCCAACGCAGCCGGTATTTGCGCCAATCCGCGGACGACGCGTATAAAAGGCTTATTTTTCCGTCGCTGGAGCGCGAGATACGAAACGAGCTTACCGAAAAAGCCGAGGAGCAGGCAATACGTGTTTTCGGTGTTAACCTTAAAAATCTGCTTTTGTCTCCTCCGGTGCGCGGCAAAACAGTACTGGGGCTTGACCCCGGATACCGCACAGGCAACAAGGCCGCCGTTGTGGACGAAACGGGGCGCGTGCTGGATACCGCCGTTATTTATATGACGCTTCCCCATCACGACATGGAAAAAGCTAAAAAACAGCTTGCGTCTCTTATAGAAAAACACAATGTTGATATAATAGCGATAGGAAACGGTACGGCTTCAAAGGAAAGCGAAGCGGCGGTGGCGCTGCTTTTAAAAGAGATAAAAAGAAAAGTTTATTACGCTATAGTCAGCGAAGCCGGCGCTTCGGTTTATTCCGCTTCCGCTCTTGGGACAGATGAGTTCCCCGATTTCGATGTCGCGCTGCGAAGCGCGGTTTCCATAGCGCGGAGGCTGCAGGACCCTCTTGCCGAGCTTGTAAAGATAGACCCGAAAGCCATAGGCGTCGGTCAGTATCAGCACGACGTAAACCAAAAGCGGCTCGCGCAGACGCTTGCCGGCGCCGTTGAAGACTGTGTGAACACGGTCGGCGTGGATTTAAACACGGCTTCCGCGTCGCTTTTAAAATACGTGGCGGGCATAACGCCGTCCGCGGCGTCGGGCATAGTCTTCTACCGCGAAACGCACGGGCGTTTTACGAGCCGGCGGCAGCTTAAAAAGGTTAAAGGGTTAGGCGGCAAAGCGTTCGAGCAGTGCGCCGGTTTTCTTCGAATATCCGACGCTGAAAATGTGCTTGATTCCACCGCCATACACCCCGAATCTTACGGCGCGGTGGATAAGCTTTCGCAAACGGCGGGCATAAAGCTTAAGACTAAAGAAGATTTACCGCGGCTTTTACAGCGGCTTTCGGGAATGGATTTTAACGCGCTTGCCAAGGAAGCGGGTATAGGCGAGCCGACCTTGCGCGACATAATAGACGAGCTTAAAAAACCGGGCAGGGACCCGCGGGACGCGTTCGAGCAGCCGGAGCTTAGAAGCGATATTATGCGCCTAGAGGATATTAAAGAAGGCATGGCGCTGTCCGGCACGGTGCGCAACGTAACGGATTTCGGCGCTTTTGTCGATATAGGCGTCCATCAGGACGGGCTTGTCCACATATCCCAAATGTCCGATAAGTTTATAAAGCACCCTTCGGACGCGGTTAAAACCGGAGATGTTGTAAAAGTTAAAGTAATAGGTATTGATATCGCTAAAAAGAGGATATCGCTTACAATGAAAATATAGGAGAGTTTTTATATGGTGCTTGCGGTTTTTGATTTTGACGGCACGCTGTTCCCTAAAGACACGCTTCCGTTTCTGCTATCGCAGTGGCGCAAACAAAAGCTGCCCCGCCTAAGGTTATGGACGGCGTACCTTTCCATAGGCGGGTTGTTTGTCCGCTATAAGCTTAAGCTTTTCAGCGAGCTTTCGCGCGAGCAAATGCGCAAAACCGCGCTGCAGCGCTTTACGCGCATTTTTTCGGGTCTGCCGAAGACTTTTGTGGACGATTTTTTTAATCATTGCGCAGCCCTTATATCGCAGCAGCTCCGCCCGTGCGTCGTCGCGGAGCTTCGCCGGGTCCAATCGCAAGGTTTCCATACGGTGCTGCTTTCCGGCGGATATCAAACGCTTATGGATTTTATAGGGCAAAAGCTTAAATTTGACACAATAATAGGCACAAAACTTTACTGCAAAAACGGAATTGTCGATTCGTCGCCGCCGCTTGATATTGTCTGCGGGGAGCAGAAGGCGCAGCGTCTTTTCGCGGCTTTTGAAGGCCGCGAAGTTGACTGGGCAAAAAGCACCGCGTACGCGGACAGCCTCTCCGACATTCCTATACTTAAGCTTGTGGGCAAACCCGTTGCGGTAAGCCCGGACAAGGGATTAGCCGATAAGCTGGAGCTTTTGCGCTGGCCTGTTCTGGCGGAGGAATAGCGCTTTTCGCAAAACAAACCTCCGGCAACGGGCTGTGTGCCCGTGCCCGAAGGTTTGCGCCGTATTTTATGAATTGCGCTTAAGGTTTCATATACTTATCTTAAGCCGTGGGCGGTATAACCTTTACTATGTTAAACATGCCGTCCAGCACAACCCAGTTTTGCGGAAAA